>ULQZ01003907.1_pt1 | contig 12546 bp, 10 predicted proteins | sample 1955011 | NCBI WGS metagenome assembly ULQZ01 (sample SAMEA4835670, study PRJEB28245) | human gut metagenome | biome: gut microbiome; material: fecal sample | place: Denmark | collected 2008 | reverse complement strand
CCCCAGCCGCAGCGGGCGGATATGGCCCGCATGTATGGTGACATTACGGAAAGTATCCGATTAAGATAGAACTTATACGCCAATTTGGGAGAAACAGATATGGCAAAGCAAACTGAACTGGAGCTGACTGCCCAGCAGGCGGCGCAGCCGGAAGAAACCCCGGCAAAAAAAACTGCCGCAAAAAAGACTGCAGCGAAAAAACCGGCAGCAAAAAAAGCAACCACGAAAAAGACAACGACCAAAACCAAGGCAGCTAAGGCAGAGGACGGCGAAACCGCAGCCGAAAAACCTGCCGCAAAGCGCACCACCAAAAAGACCGAAGCAAAGCCCGGCACCAAGCTGGTGATCGTGGAATCCCCGGCCAAGGCAAAGACCATTGGCAAATACCTGGGCCGCGGCTATACTGTAACGGCCAGCATGGGCCATATCCGGGACCTGCCCGCCAGCACGCTGGGCATTGATGTGGAACATGGCTATACCCCAAAGTATATTACCATCAAAGGCAAGACCGCGCTGGTCAAGGACCTGAAAGCCGAAGCGAAAAAAGCACAGACCGTCTATCTGGCAACCGACCCGGACCGTGAAGGCGAGGCAATCAGCTGGCATCTGGCCAATGTGCTGGGGCTGGACCCCACCGCCCCCAACCGCGTGACCTTTGACGAGATCACCAAAAAGGGCGTGCAGGAGGGTATGGCCCACCCGCGCACCATTGATATGGATCTGTTCAACGCCCAGCAGGCCCGGCGCGCGCTGGATCGCCTGGTGGGTTATAAGCTCAGCCCGTTTTTGTGGCATAAGGTGCGCCGCGGGCTTTCGGCTGGCCGCGTGCAGAGCGTGGCGGTGCGCATTATCCGCGACCGCGAGATCGAAATTGAAAACTTTAAGCCCGAAGAATACTGGAATATTGACGCCAACCTGAAGCCCCGCCAGAGCGGCTGTGCGTTCAACGCACGGCTGACAGCCCAGGCGGACGGCACCAAGCTGGTGGTGAAAAATAAAAAACAGGCGGATGCCATTCTGGCCGCGTTGGACGGCAAACCCTACACCGTGACCCGTGTGGATAAGGGCCAGCGCCGCCGCCAGCCGCAGCCACCGTTCATCACCTCCACCCTGCAGCAGGATGCCAGCCGCGCACTGGGGTTTTCGGCCACCCGTACCATGCGTGCCGCCCAGCGCCTGTATGAAGGTATGGAGGTGCACGGCTATGGCCAGATCGGTCTGATCACCTATATGCGTACCGACAGTCTGCGCATTGCGGACGAAGCCGCCGCAGCCGCTAAGACCTTTATCGGCAAGACCTGGGGCGAAAATTACGTCTGCAACAAAAAGCGCGTCTGGAAATCCCGCTCCGCCACAGCGGCGCAGGATGCCCACGAAGCCATCCGCCCCTCAATGCCGGAACTGACGCCGGACCAGGTGGAGGGCAGCATCTCCGGCGATGAAGCCAAGCTGTACCGCCTGATCTGGAGCCGCTTTATGGCATCCCAGATGGCAGACTGCCTGATGGATACCGTTTCGGCCAACATCACGGCGGGGGATTATATCTTCCGCGCATCGGGTTTCCATGTAACGTTTGACGGCTTTACCGCTTTGTATGAGGAAGCCACCGACGATAAGCAGAAGAAAGAAACCGCCCTGCCCCCGCTGGAAGTGAGCCAGGACCTGAAACTGAACAAGCTTTCGGCGGAGCAGAAATTCACCCAGCCGCCGCCGTACTATACTGAAGCAACGCTGATCCATGCGCTGGAAGAAAACGGTATTGGCCGCCCTTCCACCTATGCGCCGATCATTACCACCATTGTGGACCGCGGCTATGTGGAAAAGGAGCAGAAAAAGCTCAAAACCACCCCGCTGGGCCGCGCGGTGAACCAGGTCATGCTGGAACAGTTCCCCGATATCGTGGACCCGACATTCAGTGCCGATATGGAGAAAAAGCTGGACGTTGTGGAAGCCGGTAAGGCGGACTGGGTCAAAACAGTGGATGATTTCTACCAGGGCTTTGAAAAAAGCCTGGAAGCTGCCGAAAAGAACATGGAGGGCAAAAAGATCAAAGTGGAGGATATCCCCACCGACGAGATCTGCGAAAAATGCGGCCGCCCCATGGTGATCAAAAGCGGGCGGTACGGCAAGTTTGTGGCGTGTTCCGGCTTTCCGGAGTGCCGCAACGCCCACCCCATTGTAAAGGATACCGGCGGCCTGTGCCCGCTGTGCGGCGGCCATATGCTGCTGCGCAAAAGCGCCAAGGGCCGCGTGTATTACGGCTGCAGCAACTACCCCACCTGCAACTTTATGACATGGGATGAACCCGTGCCGGAAACCTGCCCCCACTGCGGCAAAACGCTGTTCAAGCGCCGCGGCCAGCTGTACTGCGCCAAAGAGGGCTGCGGGTTTGTGAAGAATATCGAAAAGACAAAAGCGGAGAAATAACGCATGCAAATCAAAATCATCGGTGCCGGGCTGGCCGGGTGCGAAGCCGCCCTCTGGCTGGCGGACCACGGCGTGCAGGTGGACCTGTACGAGCAAAAGCCGGTCAAGTTTTCGCCAGCGCACAAAAGTGCAGGCTTTGCGGAGCTGATCTGCTCCAACTCCCTCAAGGCGGAACGGCCGGATTCGGCTTCCGGCCTGCTGAAAATTGAAATGCGCATGATGGGGTCCCACCTGCTGAATGCTGCCGAGACCGCCCGCGTGGCGGCTGGCGGTGCACTGGCGGTGGACCGTGATGTGTTTTCCACCGCCGTGACGGAAATGGTGGAAAAGAACTCGGGCATTACCGTTCACCGCGAGGAAGTGACCGCGCTGGACGAAAGCGTTCCGGTGCTGGTGGCTTCCGGCCCGCTGACCGAGGGTGTGCTGGCGGAGCAGATTGCCGCGCTGACCGGCAGCCACCGGCTGAGCTTTTTTGACGCCGTGGCTCCCATTGTGAGCGCCGAAAGCCTGGATATGGAAAAGATCTTTGCGGCGTCCCGCTACGGGCGCGGTGAAGCCGATTACCTGAACTGCCCATTCAACAAATTGGAATATGAAGCATTTTATAACGAATTGTTGAACGCGGAGCGTGCCCCTCTGCATGACTTTGATGGGGAGCTGACGGTGTACGAAGGCTGTATGCCTATTGAGGTGATGGCGGGCCGCGGGGCGGATACCATGCGCTATGGCCCGCTGCGCCCGGTGGGCCTGCGGGACCCGCGCACCGGCCACCGCCCCTGGGCCAACGTACAGCTGCGCGCCGAAAACACCGCCCGCACGCTGTACAATATCGTTGGTTTCCAGACCAATTTGAAATGGGGCGAGCAGAAGCGCGTTTTTTCGATGATTCCCGGCCTGGAACATGCAGAGTTCATCCGCTATGGCGTGATGCACCGCAATACCTTTTTGGAAAGCCCGGCGGTGCTGACCAAGGGGCTCTACCTGAAAGAGCACCCCAACGTGTTTTTTGCCGGGCAGATCACCGGGTTTGAGGGCTATATGGAAAGCGCGGCTTCCGGCCTGCTGGCAGCGCGCAATTTGTACGCCCGTTTGCAGGGCAGAGAGCTGCCGCCCCCGCCGACCACAACGATGTGTGGCGCACTGATCGATTATATCACCACCCCCAACAAGGACTTCCAGCCCATGGGTGCCAACATGGGCATTCTGCCGCGCACCGAGGAGATTGACACCATCCGGGATAAGCGCGAACGGTATATGGCACTTTCTGATGCTGCACAGGCCGCCATGCGGGCATGGGCAGCCGAAGCGGAACACTGAGGTGGATTATGAAAATTTTACTGGACGCAATGGGTGGCGATAACGCCCCGAAATCGACCGTACAGGGCGCAGCCGATGCGGTAAAAGAGTTTGGTGATGGCATGACCCTGGCCCTGCTGGGTGATGAAGCCAAGATCAAGGCCGCTGCCCAGGAGCTTGGCGTGGACCTGACCCCCTTTGAGCTGATTCACTGCACCGAGGATGTGGATATGCACGATGACCCGGTCAAGGCCGTGCGCCACAAAACGGATTCCAGCCTGGTCAAAGGCCTGACGATGCTGAAAAACGGCGAGGCGGATGCCTTTGTTTCCGCCGGTTCCACCGGCGCGCTGCATGTGGGCACCAGTTTGATCGTGCGCACCGTCAAGGGGGTCAAGCGCCCGGCGCTGGCTACCTGCATGCCGGGCAAAAAGCAGCCGTTTTTGCTGCTGGACTGCGGCGCAAACGCCGAATGCCGTGCCGAGATGCTGAATGCCTTTGGAACCATGGGCAGCGTGTACATGAATAAGGTCATGGGCCGCAAGGACCCCGCCGTCGCGCTGGTGAACAACGGCGCCGAGGACACCAAGGGCACCCCGATGTACCGCGAAGCCCACGGCCTGCTGAAAGCAAACCCGGCCATCCGCTTTGTGGGCAACATTGAGCCGCGTGATATTATGGCTGGTGAGGTGGACGTTATCGTCTGCGACGGCTTTGTGGGCAATGTGGTGCTGAAGCTGACCGAGGGTGTGGCAGGTACTTTGCTGGGCATGCTGAAAGACATCTTTATGCAGAGCATTGTGACCAAGCTGTGCTACCTTGGCGTAAAAGGCGGGCTGCGCAATTTGAAGCACATGATGGACTCTGAGGAGATCGGCGGCGCACCGCTGCTGGGCGCGGCAAAGCCGGTCATCAAGGCACACGGTTCCAGCAAGGCCAAGGGCATCAAGAACGCCATCCGCCAGGCAAAGCTGTGCGTTGCCAATGACCTGTGCGGCACCATGCAGAGCGCCCTGGCCGAAGTAGCCGCCAAGGCTGCAGCAGAAAAGACAGACGCGGAATAAAACGGCATATCGTTCGAAAATTGAAATGTTATGCCCGCCCGGCCTGCAAAATATCCCGATATACAATCGCAAAACAGAGAGAACGAAAGGTAAGGCAATCTTATGACCACGCGTACCCCTGAGGAATTGGAAGAAAAGCTGCATTACCATTTTAAGAATAAAGAACTGCTCATCACGGCGCTGACCCACAGCTCTTACGCCAACGAGAGCAAAACCCCTACGCTGTATAACGAGCGGCTGGAATTTTTGGGCGACAGTGTGCTGTCCGTTGTGGTGGCAAACTATCTGTTCCACCATTCCACCCGCCCGGAGGGCGAACTGTCCCGCATGCGCGCTTCGCTGGTCAGTGAGGACGCGCTGTTCCAGTTTGCGCAGGAGATCGACCTGGGCTCTTACCTGCGGCTGGGCCGCGGCGAGGAGCTGGGTGGCGGGCGCTGCCGCCCCAGCGTGGTTTCGGATGCGTTTGAAGCCACCATTGCCGCTTTGTTCCTGGACGGCGGCATTGAGACCGCCCGCAACTTTATCCTGCCGTTCATCACGGAGGGCAAAACCGCCGAGGATGACCACAAGACCGCCCTGCAGGAAGTGGTGCAGAAACACCCGGACGACCGCCTGACCTACACCGTGACAGGGGAATCCGGCCCGGCGCATGATAAGCGGTTCCAGGTTACTGTGGCGCTGAACGGCAAGGCGCTGGCTGTGGGCGAAGGCCGCAGCAAAAAGGCTGCGGAACAGCAGGCTGCCAAAGCGGCGCTGACCAAGCTGGAACAGCAGGCATAAAAAGGGGCATCTATGCGCTTAAAAGAACTTGAGATACAGGGCTTCAAGTCCTTCCCGGATAAAACGCGGATCACCATTGGCGAAGGCATTACCGGTGTTGTGGGGCCGAACGGCTCCGGCAAAAGCAACATTTCGGATTCCATCCGGTGGGTTCTGGGCGAAACCAGCTCCAAACAGCTGCGCGGTGCGGGCAAGATGGAGGACGTTATTTTTGGCGGCACCCAGACCCGCGGCGCAATGGGCTATGCGGCGGTATCGCTGACCATTGATAACTCCGATCATGGGCTGGAAATGGACGCAGACGAAGTGACCATTGGCCGCCGCTATTACCGCAGCGGGGAGAGCGAGTATACCATCAACGGCCAGAGCGTGCGCTTAAAAGATGTGTACGAGCTGCTGCTGGATACCGGCCTTGGGCGCGATGGCTACGCCATTGTGGGTCAGGGGCGCATTGCGGAGATCGTTGGTGCAAAATCCACCGAACGGCGCGAGATTTTTGAGGAAGCATCTGGCATTGCCAAATACCGCTACCGCAAAAATGAAGCCGAACGCCGCCTGGCCGCGGCGGAGGGCAATCTGGAGCGCCTGCGGGATATTCTGGGGGAGCTGGAAAAGCGGGTTGGACCCCTGAAACGCGACAGCGAAAAGGCGGAGCAGTTCCTGGCATATTCCGAGACCCGCAAGGGGCTGGAAATTACCCTGTGGGTGGATTCAATCCGCCGCGCACAGGATACGGTGCGGGACCAGCAGCGCAAGTATGAGGCGGCGGAAAGCGACTATGCACGCATTTCCCGCCAGCTGGATGAATTTGATACCCGCACCGAAGCCCTGCGCGCCGAAGCCCAGCAGCTGATGCTGCAGGTGGAGGAAGCGAACGCTGAGATCCGCACCATTACCGAGCAGAACGCCGGGAGCGAAAGCCAGCTGGCAGTTTTGCAGAACGAAACCGAACACGCGAACGAGCAGATCCGCGGCGCCAGCGATGAGCTGACCCGCGCCGGGGAAGGCGCAAAGGGGATTGCGCAGGAAGCGGACGAGCACAAAGCGGAAATCACCCAGCTGCAAACCGTGCTGCAAAATCTGGATGCCGAGGCGGACAAGCTGCGCCAGCAGCTGAACACGCTGGAACAGCAGGCGCTGCAAAGCGGTGAGCGGCGGGAGATTGTGAGCGCCGCCATGGCCCGCATGCAGCAGAATGCCACTGCCCTGCAGGTGCGGGGTGCGGGGCTGCAATCCGCCGTGGAAGCGGCCCGCGCCCAGCTGAACGGCCTGAAAAACCAGGAAGCCGCCGCGGGTGATGTGGCACAAAAACTGACCGAGGAACGGGACGCTGCTGCCGAGCACCTGAAAGAGTGCGAGGAAGCCGTGACCCGTAACGATAACATCCGCTCCGGCTTAAAGCTCAAGCTGGAAAGCCGTCGCCGCCAGCAGGTCGAGGCAGCCGAAGCATTGCAGAAGGCCGCAGCGGATAAAAACAACACCGCCCAGCGCATCCGCATTCTGGAGGATCTGGAGCGCAACATGGACGGCTATCAGCAGAGCGTAAAAGCCGTCATGCGCGCCGCGGGCGGTGGGCGGCTGCGGGGCATCATCGGCCCGGTGGCCGGTATCCTGAGCGTGCGCAAGGGGTACGAAATCGCGATTGAAACGGCACTTGGCTTTGCGCTGCAGAACATTGTGGTGCAGGACCAGGGCTGCGCCCGCGCGGCCATCACCTTTTTGAAGGAAGAACGCGCCGGACGCGCAACCTTCCTGCCGCTGGATACCGTGCAGGGCAGCCGATTCAATGGCCGCCTGACCGGCACGGCGGAGGTGGCCGCCGACCTGGTGGAGACCGCCCCCCAGTACCAGCATATTATTGATAACCTGCTGGGCCGCATTATTGTGGTGGAGGATCTGGGCGAAGCGTCGGTGGTGGCCAAAAATCTTGGCTACCGCAACCGCATTGTCACAATGGACGGCCAGGTCATCAACGCAGGCGGTTCCTTTACCGGCGGTTCCACCGCGCGCAGCGTGGGTGTGTTCAGCCGCAAGCAGGAACTGGACGAACTGCGTGCCAAGGTGCTGAAACTGGACGAGCGCCGCGCAGCAGCCGAAAAGGAAGCCGCCGCCCGCAAAGCGGAGGTGGATAACCTGACCGCCCAGCTGGCCGGTGCCGAGAGCGAGGGCATGACCGCCGCTGCGGCCCGCCTGAAAGCCGAGATGGAGCTGGATCAGCTGAACACCGCGCTGGAAGAGGGCAAGAATGCTGCCGCCCACCGCGGGCAGGAGATCGCCGCGCTGGAACAGCAACTGCGGGAGAACACTGCGGCCGCCGCCCAGGCAGAAAACGCCCGCAAACAGGCGGAAGCCGAGATTGAAACGCACCGCAAAGAGCTGGAAAGCCTGGGCGCTTCCACCAGCGATGTGACCCGCCAGCGGGAGGAAGCATCGCAGAAACTTTCGGATAACCGAATGCAGAAGCTGCGCACCGAGAAGGACCTGAGCCTGCACGAAGCAGCGCTGGAAAACCTGAAAGGCCGCAGCGGCGAAGCCGAAGCCCGCGTGCGGGAACTGCAGGCCAATGTGGCCGCCGCCAAAGAACGCATTGCCGCCAATGAGCTGCGCGCCAATGAAATCAAGCGAGCCAGCGAAGAAAACAAACAGAAGATCACCGCGGCGGAGGAAACCATCCGCAAGGCTAATGCCGAGCGCATGGAAAAGGAAGCCGCTGTGACCCGCCTGACCCAGGAAAACCGCACCCTGACCGATGAGCGCGAGCGGATGAGCGGCGAGATGGCCCGCCTGGCCGAGCGCAAGACCGCGGCGGAAACCGAGCTGAACACCACGGCATCCAAGCTGTGGGAGGAATACCAGCTGACCGAAGCCGAGGCGGAAAAGCTCTGTGTACCCTTTGCCAATGTGGCAGACCTGCGCCGCCAGGTGGCCGAAGTGCGCGGCAAGATCCGCGCGCTGGGCAACGTGAATGTGGGCGCGATCGAAGAGTACAAGGAAGTTAAAGAACGGTACGACTTCATGAAAGCACAGGTCACCGATGTGGAGAAATCCCGCGCGGAGCTGAACCGAATGATTGCCGAGCTGTGCAGCGAAATGCAGGAGATGTTCACCGCCAGCTTTAAGGAGATCAACCGCAACTTCGGTGCGATCTTCCGCGAGCTGTTCGGCGGCGGTTCGGCGAGGCTCTATCTTTCGGATGAGAACGATGTGCTGAACTCCGGCATTGAAATTCAGGTTTCGCCCCCCGGCAAGGTCATCAAAAACCTGTCGGCTCTGTCCGGCGGCGAACAGGCGCTGGTGGCCATCAGCATTTATTTTGCCATTCTGGCCGTCAACCCGTCGCCGTTCTGCATCCTGGACGAAATTGAAGCTGCACTGGACGATGTGAACGTTACGCGCTATGCGCAGTATCTGCGCCGCATGACCGAACGCACCCAGTTCATCGTTATCACCCACCGCCGCGGCACCATGGAAGCAGCTGATGTGCTGTACGGCGTGACCATGCAGGAGGATGGTGTTTCCAAGATCCTGCGCCTTGACCTTGAAAACGTTTCCGCTGATCTGATCAGTTAATTCAAAGGAGGAACCGCCATGGGATTCTTCGATATTTTTAAGAAAAAGAAGAAAATGAGCGATGGCCTGGAAAAAACCAGAACGGACTTTTTCCAGAACATCGTCAACACCTTGACCAGCTCTGTTATTGATGATGACCTGTATAATGATTTGGAAGAGCAGCTGATTCTGGCCGATGTCGGCCCCAGCTGCGCGGTGCGTTTGGTGGACGAGCTGCGCGATGAGGTAGAGATCAACGGCCTGCATACCGGCCAGGAAGCGCTGGATGCCCTGCGCGATATCATCCGCCGCGAGGTAAGCCCCAAAACTGACCTGGACCTGAGCGGCAAACCGGCGGTTATTCTGGTTGTGGGCGTGAACGGCGTAGGCAAAACCACCACCATTGCCAAGCTGGCTTATCTGTACAAGGATCTGGGCAAGCGGGTCATGCTGGCGGCAGGCGATACCTTCCGCGCAGCGGCCAGCGAACAGCTGGAAACCTGGGCCGACCGTGCCGGGGTGCCGCTGGTCAAGGCGGGCGAGGGCGCTGACCCCGCAGCCGTGATTTTTGATGCGGTCAAATCCGCCACGGCCCGCGGCTATGATATGGTCATTGCCGATACCGCAGGCCGCCTGCACAACAAAAAGGGCCTGATGGACGAACTGGCAAAGATCAGCCGCAGCGTGAAAAAGGCCAGCCCGGATGCCAGCCTGGAAGTGCTGCTGGTGCTGGATGCCATTACCGGCCAGAACGCCATCAGCCAGGCGCAGGAGTTCTGCCGCGCCGCCGGCGCCACCGGCGTTGTGCTGACCAAGCTGGACGGCACCCCCAAGGGTGGCTGCATCATCGGTGTGCACGAAAAGCTGGGCCTGCCCATCCGTTTTGTGGGCGTGGGGGAAAAGATCGACGACCTGATCTTCTTCTCCGCCACCGATTTTGCCGAAGCCCTGCTGCCGGAGGTTCCGCAGCATAAAAAAGAGGAAACGGAGCAGGCAGGGGAGGAACAGGCATGATCGTTTGTGCAGCCACCAACAATGCGGGCAAGCTGAAAGAGCTGCGCCGCATCCTGACCCGCTGCGGCCACGAGGTAAAAAGCCTGCGGGAACTGGGTGTAACCCTGGACCCGGAGGAGACCGGAACCACCTTTGCGGAAAACGCAAAGATTAAGGCCGAAGCCTTTTGCAAGGCAACCGGCCTGCCCACCGTGGCGGATGATTCCGGCCTGTGCGTGGATGCCCTGAACGGGGCACCCGGCGTGTACAGCGCACGCTATGCGGGTGAGCACGGCAACGATGCCGCCAACAACGAAAAGCTGATGGCAGAGATGCAGAATGTGCCGGTGGGACAGCGCGCCGCCAAGTTCGTTTCGGCGGTCTGCCTGATCCTGCCGGATGGGCGGGAGCTGGTTGTGACCGGCGAATGCCCCGGCAGTGTGGCCCTGACCCCGGCGGGCGATAACGGTTTTGGGTATGACCCGCTGTTTGTCCCCGATGCCGTCGGCCTGCCCGGCGGCGGCACGGTACCCAACACCGCACACCGCACCTATGCCGAGCTGGCCGATGCCGAAAAAGACGCCATCAGCCACCGCGGCCGCGCCATGGAAAAGCTGGAAGCCGAGCTCGACGCATTTTTGGGCGAATGAGCCGCAGAGAAAAACTGAATAGAACGATTTGATTTTGACTGAACAATAAGGAGCGAACAATGTCTTTGACAAGCAAACAGCGCGCCGCACTGCGCGGCATGGCCAACACCATGGAGCCGGTTTTCCAGATCGGCAAGGGCGAAATTGATGAAACGCTGATCAAGGGCGTGGAGGACTGCATCAAAGCCCGCGAGCTGATCAAGCTGAAGGTGCTGGAAAACAGCGAGTATGATGCCCGCGAGGCTGCCGACATCCTGTGCGAAGCCATCCATGCAGAGTGTGTGCAGGTGATTGGCCGCAAGTTTGTGCTGTTCCGCAAAAAGCCGAAGGAATCTGCTTATGCGGAACTGCTGAAAAAGTAAGATGAAAGCACTGCTATTTGGCGGCACATTTGACCCGCCCCACGCCGGGCACATGAACAACCTGCGGGCCGCCATGCAGGCGGTGCAGCCGGATGTGGTGCTGGTTATGCCGGCGGGCATCCCACCCCACAAGCACGCCAGCGCAACGCCGGGCGAACTGCGCCTTGCCATGTGCGAATGCTTTAAGGCACTTGGCCCCCAGGTGCAGGTGAGCCAGTGGGAAGTGGACCGCGCGGGCCGCAGCTATACCTATAATACCGTCAGTATGCTGCAGGAAAAGTATCCCGGCGCTCAGCTGTATATGACAATTGGCAGCGATATGCTGGAAACATTTGATGAATGGTACCGCTGGCGGGAAATTTTGGCTATGGTCACCCTGGTGGTGCAAAGCCGAGAACCCGGCGATGGCGACGCTCTGCGTGCAGCAGCCCAAAAGCTGGAAGAAGCAGGCGGGAAGATCATGTTTGCGGATGCCCCGGTGCTGGAGTGTGCCTCCAGCGATATCCGCGCAGGAAAGTATCCCCCTGCCCGGCTGAAGGAGCTGCTGCCCCCGCCGGTGGCGGATGTGATACACCGGAACGGGCTGTACGGCAAGCTGATTTGAAGCCATAGATAGGGTACAATAAAATAGGGAAAGGATGCGGATCTTGATGACAGTGGACGAAGCAAAAGCGCTGGTAAAAAGCCGTTTGAGCGAAAAGCGTTACAAGCACACCATAAATGTAAAAAAAATGGCAGTCAAGCTGGCAAAACGCTATGGCGCGGATGAGGAAAAGGCCGCATTAGCGGCACTTTTGCACGACAGCGCGAAAGAACTGCCCAAGGCAGAGATATTGCAGATTTTTGCTGACAATGCTATAATAGCTAAAAATGCCGCCAAGCGCCCTGCGCCGGTGTGGCATGGGTACGCAGCCTCGGTTTTGTGCCAGACACAGTGGGGTGTGACGGACCCGGAAATTTTATCTGCCATTGAGTGCCATACCACCGGCAAACAGAACATGAGCCTGTTGGACAAGATTATTTACATGGCGGATATGACCAGTGCCGAACGGGATTACCCCGGTGTGGAGGCGCTGCGTGCCGAGGAAATGCAGAACCTGGACCTGGCGCTGTGCCATGCACTGGAACAAAGCATTGCCTTTGTTCGCGAAAAAGGCAACCCACTGGACCCCGACACCGTTGCCGCACTGGATGATGCCCGCGCGGCCTGCACCCGATAAAGGGGCAGGCACTGCCTTTTGCGGGTGTGCCGTAACCGAATAAGATGAAAGACCAGTTCCCATCGTTTGAATAAAAGGGAGGAACGTTATGAGCGAGATCCGCAGGGTAAACACCGGCGATGCGCCGCGCAATGTCTACCATGCTGGTGACGCGCCGCGCACGGTGAACACCGGGCGTACTGTGAAAACAGGCAGTGCGTTGAAT
>ULQZ01038492.1_pt1 | contig 13292 bp, 8 predicted proteins | sample 1955011 | NCBI WGS metagenome assembly ULQZ01 (sample SAMEA4835670, study PRJEB28245) | human gut metagenome | biome: gut microbiome; material: fecal sample | place: Denmark | collected 2008 | reverse complement strand
TCCAGATCTATCTTTAAGTTCTTTGAAAGACACTGTGTTAAATGCTGGAAAATTGGCTCAACCTTGAAAATACTGCTTCCTGACTGGATCATATCGATCAATAAGTTTCGTTTATCGATCTCTCTTCCTTCCAGAAGCAACCCTTTGTTTGAATGAGAAAGTACATATAAATGTCTCTCTCTGCAAAAAGTTTTGATATGTTCCAAATCCTGAATGACTGTTGATCTGCTTACAAATAACTGATCTGCAATCTCTGATAATGTGATATAATCATCGGAACAGATCATCAACACTGCTGCGAAACTGACTCTTTCTTCCCTTGTAAGTTTGAAAGAGTAAAATCCTTCTTCTGAGAGGGATTCTCTCGCTTTCGTGATATCTGGTTCGGTGTTGATCACACCTCTTTTTCCAAGATTCAATGGTTGTAAATGATTTTCTTTCAGATAATCATTAATCTGATCAATATCATATCGTATGGTCCGGCTTGAAACTTTAAACATATCAGCCAGTTCCTGAATTGATATTGTCTGACTATATTCTGTTTTTGTAATTAGTTGAGATAATATTTCTCGAGATCTCTTGTTCATATGTTCACCTCATCTGTAACTAAAGTATAGCATTGTACTTTTTGAAAAAACAGTTTCAAGTGTTTCAAAAAAAATGCAAAAAAATAGTCTGCTGACAATTTCTTTCACATTTTTTTGAAAAAAATTGTCAAGACAGCTATTTTTTATACGTTATTATAATGTTTGTTTTAACATGTCAAGAACCATCTCAGGTGCTTTCACATAAGATTCTACGGTTGCTCCTCCCTGATGATTTGTCACTGTAATATTGTCTAATTTCAACAATGGTTCATCTTTTGTGACTGGTTCTGTCGGGAATACATCGATCGCTGCTCCCATGATCTTATGTTCTGAGAGCGCATGATAAAGTTCTTTCATATCAACTGCAACGGCTCTTGCTGTATTGATCAAATATGCTGTCTCTTTCATCTGGCCAAATTCTTCTTTTCCTATGATCGGTGGATCACCGGCATTGATCCTTGCATGGATCGTGACCACATCAGAGCGCTTTAACAGCTCTTCTTTTGTGACTGGTTCGCATCCTTCTTCTCGGATCTTATCTTCATCTGCAAATGGATCGTTTACAAGGATGGTTGGATGGAATCCTTTCAGACGTTCCACAACAAGTCGTCCGATCGTTCCAAATCCAATGATCCCGATCGTCTGACTTCTGACTTCCGTCAACGTCTCAGAATTTTGATATTTTTCTCTCCACTCGCCACTCTTTAATGCCATGCAGGCTCTTGTGATATTTCTTAGTTCATTCAAGATCATGCCGATCGTATATTCCGCAACCGCATATGCGTTATGGGCTGGGCAGTTAATGACTTTCACTCCTTTTTCTTTTGCCGCTTCCATATCAATATTTTCCACGCCGCCACGACAGGATAAGATATACTTAAGATTCTTGGCCTCATTGATCACTTTCTTGCTGACTGGGCACTGATGTACAAAAATAACATCTGCTTTTTTCATTAAATCTGTAATCTCTTCTCCTGGATCAAATGCTTCTGGTCCTTTTGTTTCTATCTCCCGTATGACTTCCCTGAATTCATCTTTACTATAATCCTCTTTCCAGGATTTACAGGTAAACTCATCAATGATCTGACTTTTTTCTAATTCTTCCTTAAAATAAATGGAAGGGATCATCATATCTCCTACTGCAACACATTTCATAATAAAACACCCTTTCTAACACTCATATTTGTTTCATATTAACACTTTTATGTTCGTTTTGTCTATATAAAATGTTCGTTTAGAACTTTTTCTTACTTTCTTATTTCTTGAATTTTCCTTTTTTGTCACGTATAATAAAAAATAACCATAGAGTATATAAAAGGAGTTTTTGCGTTGAAAAAAGATATACGTCAACAAAAGATATTAGATTATTTATCTCATTTTGGACGGGTTTCGATTTCTGAGATCTGTGAGATGTTTGACATCGTGCCAATGACCGCACGAAGAGATTTAAAAGAACTTGAAGATGACCACAAACTGATCCGGACACATGGAGGGGCAACGCTTCCTTCTCTTTCGATCCACGATACCACTCTTCCTTTTCATCAGCGTATGACGCAGAATATTGAATTGAAAGAATCTATTGCAAGAGCTGCTCTTCCTTACATTCAGAATCGACGTCATATTTTCCTTGCCTCTGGAACAACAGTCCATATGTTTGCTACAATGCTCAAAGATTCTGGCACCTTAAATATCGTTACAGATGCAGTCAATATTTCTTACGAATTAAGTTCATATCCTAATATTCATCTAATTTCTCTGGGTGGAGAAATACGTCATAATTCACTTACTACAACTGGTCAGATTGCCGAATCGAATCTGAATTCATTCCAGCTTGACTGTGCTTTTATTGGAGTTAATGCTGTTGATGAAGAAGGAAATATCTTTTTAGGAAGTATGGCTGAGGCATCAATTGTACGCCTGCTCTGTCACATGGTTCCTGAAATCTATTTTCTCGCAGATGAAACCAAACTTATGAAGAAAGATTTTATCTACATCTGTCAACTTGGAAAAGGTCGCAATCTTATTACGAATTCTTCAATCTCAGAAAACTACATTCATACATATGAACAACTCGGTGCCTGTGTGATCACAGAAAGTCAAAAAGACCGGAGATAACTATTCCCGTTATCTCCGGCCTTTTCATTTCTTGTAATTATTTACTCTTTGCAGCTGTTGTTGTGTTCTTCGCCGCTGTTGTTGTAGTTGTTGTTGCTGCTGTAGATGCTGTTGTAGCTTTATATTTGAACTTAACTTCTTTCCACAGATCCTGATCTACAGACTTCTTGTCATCCCACTTCTTGTCTGCATCTTTTGTCCACTTCTTGTAGACTTTCTCGTATGCTGCCTGCTGTTTTTCCTGAAGTAGTGTGGATTTGTTTGATGCAGCTGCTGTTGTGTCGTTTGGATTTAACATCTTGATGATCACGTATGCATCGTCTAATTCTACGACTCCGCTTACCTGGTTCTTCTTAAGTTTTGCTGCTGCTGTTTCGAATTTTGTTCCTAATGTGGCTTTTCCTTTTGTATAGGATTCTTCGTTGTCAGAGTTTACGCTGAACTTCTTAGCTACAGAGCTGATACTCTGGCCTTTCTTGATCATCTTTAATGCAGATTTTGCTTTCTTTAGCTGATCTTTCTTCTCAGCGGCTGTCATGTCTTTTTCTTTTCCTGTCTTGCTGTCTGTTGTCTTTGTTGTGAAGACAAGTTTGTAGACTTTGACAGTTTTGGCTTCGTCATCTGTTACTGTGACGTTTGCTTTCTTGATGATCGCCTGCATAACTTTACTTGCGATCGTGCTTTCTTCGTACAGTTTCTGGATCATATCTTTATCTGCTTCTGTCTTCTTCATGACTTTCTTACCTGTTGAGTCTTTTGCGAAGGCAGTTACGCTTTCTTTGATCTGCTTCTTCTCAGATTTTGTTAACTTCACGTTGTAGTCGTCTGCGTGTGCTGCTAAAACTTTGATCTGTTTTAACTGGTTGATAACGCTGTCTTTGACAGACTGCTGCATTGTGATCTTCTTTCCTTTGCTGTCTGTTCCGACCTGCATAGACCACATGCTGTCTCCGAAGTATGCTCCGTACTGAGCTTCTGCCTGATACTGCATGATTCTTGCATATACATGAGCTTCCTGGAATGTTACTTCTTGTCCTGCATATTCAAATAATGTCTTCTCATTCTTGCTTTTACATCCTGTAAATAAAGAAAGAGTTAACGCAAGAACTGCAGTTAAACATAGCAACTTCTTTGCTAATTTCTTCATTTCATTTTCTCCTTCATATTATGATTATATTAGGCTAATGTCTGGCGATATTATAGCACAAACTTATCGGATTATCAATGAATTGAGCGAGTTCACACAATGTTCAATCTTTTCTAACTGCTTCACTTTCTTTGTCTTTGACAGATCCAGTACAAATGTCGGATTCTTGCCTGCCTGGAAGGATAATTCACGTTTGTATTCTTCTAATATCGCTGGAATTTTTTCTACATCCACGGCTGCATCTGGTTTCATTTCAAATGAGACTTTTTCTCCTTTTTGTTTCACATCTGTCATATAAGCGTGGTGAGCTAATGATTTCAAATATGCAACATATAACAGATTGTGGACTGCTTTCGGCATTTCCCCAAAACGGTCGATCAACTCATCTGTCATATCTTCCATTTCATCTTTGGATTCAATGGATGAAATACGTTTGTATAATTCCAGTTTTTGATATTCATTATACACATACGTTGATGGAATAAATGCATTGATGTCGAGATCGAGTGTTGTGTCAAATTCATCCTCGTCTTTTAATTCGCCTTTTAATCTCAAGACTGCTTCATTCAGCATCTTGCAATACAGATCGTATCCAACTGCTTCCATATGACCGGATTGTGCCTGTCCCAAAAGATTTCCTGCTCCGCGGATCTCCAGATCTCGCATTGCGATCTTATAACCGGATCCAAGATCTGTAAATTCCCGGATCGCCTGTAATCGTTTTTCTGCGGTTTCTTTTAACAGTGTGTTCTTTTTGTACATCAAAAATGCAAATGCATTTCGATTCGATCTTCCGACACGTCCTCTTAACTGATACAACTGGGACAGTCCAAGCTGGTTGGCATCGTGAATGATCATTGTATTTACATTCGGAATATCTAGTCCTGTCTCGATGATCGTTGTAGATACCAATACATCGATCTCATGGTTCATAAATCCCATCATGATCTCTTCCAGTTCGCGTTCTTTCATCTGTCCATGCGCAAATGCAACTTTCGCATCTGGAAGCAATCTCTGTAATTCGGCTGTCACTTCTGCGATATTATTGACGCGGTTATACACATAATATACCTGCCCGCCACGTGTCATTTCGCGGTAGACCGCTTCTTTGACCAGTTCTTCATTATATTCCATAACATATGTCTGGATCGCTCTTCGGTCATGCGGTGGTTCTTCTAATACACTCATGTCACGGATTCCGATCAGACTCATATGCAGGGTTCTTGGAATTGGTGTAGCAGATAATGATAAGACATCGACATCTTTTTTCATTGTCTTGATCTTTTCTTTATGTGTCACTCCAAAACGCTGTTCTTCATCAATTACGAGCAGTCCCAGATTCTTATACTGCATGTCTTTGGACAATAAGCGATGCGTTCCGATCACGACATCTACCGTTCCATTTTTGAGTCCTTCAATCGTCTCTTTCTGCTCTTTTGCTGTGCAGAATCTGGACATCATGCGTACGGTGATCGGGTAATCATGAAATCTCTGTGCAAATGTATTGTAATGCTGCTGTGCAAGGATCGTGGTTGGTACGAGATACGCCACCTGTTTTCCATTGTCTACTGCCTTAAATGCTGCACGGATCGCTACTTCTGTCTTGCCATACCCGACATCTCCACAGATCAGTCGGTCCATGATCTTCTTGCTTTCCATATCCCTTTTCGTATCATCGATCGCATTTAACTGATCCTGCGTTTCATCATATGGAAATAATTCTTCAAACTCTTTCTGCCATACAGTGTCCTTGTCATAGACATATCCTTCTTTTGCCTGTCTTAGTGCATATAACTGCACGAGTTCTTCCGCAATATCTTTGACTTGACCTTTGACACGTGTTTTCGTCTTCTTCCATTCATTTCCACCTAATTTATGAAGTTTCGGCTTTCTTGCATTTGCACTTGCGTATTTTGCAATCTGGTCTAGGGCTGATGCTAAAATAAATAAATTATCACCGCCCTGATATTCAATACTGATGTAGTCTTTTTCAACCCCATCTGTTGTGATCTTTTCGATTCCGCGGTAAATACCGACTCCATGTTTTTCATGAACAACGTAATCACCGATATTGATATCTGCAAAACTTCGGATCTTTTCTCCTTGTTTTTTCTTCTCTTTCTTTCGGCGCTTTTTTTCTTCTCTTCCTTTGAAAATGTCTCCTTCTGAGATCAATACCCATTTGGCTGCCGGATATTCAATTCCTGTCAGAAGCTTTCCTGCTGTGACAACAATCTGCCCTGCTTCCACTCCATATTTCAAGTCCTTATCATATGTCACAACCAAACCATTTTCTCTCAGATCACTGCTTAGACGTTTCGCTCTTGTAACAGATGGAGAAGCAACAACAATCCTGTAGTCCTTACTTTGATATTTGGTAAGATCTTTGACTAACTGCTCAAAACTGTTGTTATAAGACTGAATGGATTTTGTATCCATAAATAAGGTTCTAGCGACTCTAAAATCATTGATCTCAGCAGATAAGATCGAATAACATAGCATCTTATGTTTCTCGATCTGATATAAAATACTCTCATAATCTGTCACCGTATTTGCCTGTTTAGGCAGAAGATACCCACCTTCCAGACGGCTTTTCATACTCTCTGAGAATTCCAGATAAAATGCATCTGCACGTTCTCTGATATGTTTTGGTTCATCCATATAGATCATGCTTTCTTCTGGAAAATAATCTAAGATGCATTCTGTATTTTCATAAAAATATGGGAGATAACCTTCTACTCCGATCAACATATGAAGTTCCCTTAATTCCTCACGAACACGGTCCATTTCTTTTCTTAGGCGGACTTCCTGATCATATTTTTTTTCTTTTTTAAACTTCTGTGATAACTTCTCATAATCTTCTTCCATATTTCGAAGACCATGTTCAATCCTTGGCTGGTTTAAAATGATCTCTGATGCCGGATAAATGGTCAGAGTATCGACTTCTTCGATGGATCTTTGGCTTTCTTTATCAAAACTTCGGATCGAATCAATTTCATCTCCCCATAGTTCGATACGATATGGGCTTTCCTGCGTGTATGGGAAAATGTCAATGATTCCTCCTCGCACAGCAAACTCGCCTGGAGCCTCAACAAATGGTGCTTTTTCGTAGCCTCTGGCAACAAATTCTTCTGCGATCGTTGCCTCTTCCAGTGTCTCTCCCATTTTAAACGTCATCTTATGATTCTTGATATCACTTAATGGAACAACCTGATCCATCACAGCATCGATCGTCATCACAAAGGTTCCACATTTGTCATCCACGATCTTCTTGATCGCCAGCATACGGTCTCTTGCGATTGCATTTCCATGAACATCAGCTGTATAGAATAATGGATCTTTTGCTGGAATATACTGAACCTTTTCTCCAAAGAAATGACTTGCCTCGACCCATTGTCTTGCTTTGTTCTCGTCTGGTACGATGATGATCTTAAATTGCTTTTTCTTATGATTTCCGATCAGACTGGTCAGATGCCATTTGGCTGTATCAGTGCATCCTGATACAAGAACCGGACCACAGTAATCTTCGATCTCATCCTTTAATTGTCTGTATACCGGATCGTCTTTTAATATATGTTCTAACACTTTCTATCCCTACTTTTTCTTATTGTGGCGGTTCATCGCTTCTGTGATGTCGCCCATAACGATCAGCTGTACTGCATCGTACACTTCATCAAAACGTTCCGCAAAGATTGCCTGTTCTTCTTTTGTAAAATGTCCTAATACATAATCTGCCAGATCATATCCTTTTGGTTTCTCTCCAACACCGATCTTCACCCTTGGGAAATCCATACTTCCTAAATGACTGATGATACTTTTCAGTCCATTATGTCCCCCTGCACTTCCCTTCCTTCGGATACGCAGTCTTCCAACATCAAGGTCGATATCATCATGAATAATGATAAAATCTTCTGGCTCTAATTTATAGAAATCCATGATTGGACGAAGACTTTCCCCGCTTAAGTTCATAAATGTCTGTGGTTTCACAAGAAGAACTTTTTCTCCTCCCATATAACCAGTTCCGATCAATGCTTTGTGTTTCCCTGTATTTATACTTATGCCTTCTTTGTCTGCAATATAATCAAGGGCTTCAAATCCAATATTGTGTCTTGTGTTGTCATATTTCTTTCCCGGATTCCCCAGTCCGACGATTACTTTCATAAGATATCTCTCCTTTTTCCCTAGAATCTATAAAACTGACAAACACCCGGAAATCAATGGATTCCCGGGTTGTCTTTTTCTTTCTTTAGTTATAGTATATCCCAATTTACAATTCTCAGCAAGATTTTTTCTAGTTATAATGCCTGAAAGAATTCTCTTGTCTTATTTACCTTCTTCATCAATGTATCAAACTGTTCTGGTGTCAGTGACTGTGGTCCATCACATAATGCTTTGGCTGGATCATTATGAACTTCTACCATTAATCCATCGGCCCCAGCTGCGATCGCTGCTAATGCCATTGGCTCTACCATATCTCTGATTCCTGTTGCATGAGATGGATCTACCATGACTGGAAGATGGGATTTCTTCTTGATCATAGGGATTGCAGAAAGATCTAATGTATTTCTCATAGCTGTCTCGTATGTTCGGATTCCTCTTTCACAAAGGATTACATTTTCATTTCCACCTGCCATAATGTATTCTGCACTCATTAACCATTCTTCGATCGTTGCTGCAAGTCCTCGCTTTAATAAGATTGGTTTATTGATCTTTCCTAATTCTTTTAATAATTCAAAGTTCTGCATATTTCTTGCTCCAACCTGAATCAGGTCCACATCTTCGAATAATGGAAGATGACTTGCATCCATGATCTCTGTAACAACTGGAAGTCCTGTTGCTTTCTTAGCTTCTAATAATAATTCTAATCCTTCTCCATGAAGTCCCTGGAAAGAGTATGGGGAAGTTCTTGGTTTGAAAGCTCCTCCTCTTAATAATCCTGCACCAGAATTCTTCACATCGTTTGCGACTTCTGTGATCTGTTCTTTTGTCTCAATAGAACATGGTCCTGCGATTACCTGGAAGTTTCCACCACCGATCTTTACTCCATTTACATCAACAACTGTATCGTTTGGATGGAATTTTCTGTTGGCCTTCTTGTATGGCTCCTGAATACGCTGTACATTTTCAACGATGCTGTTTGCCATGATATGACGCATATCTACAACAGATGTATCTCCCACTAATCCAAGGATCCTTGTGTTAACACCTTCGGATTCGTGGATTCCCAGTCCCTGCTCTTCCATCTCTTTCTTTAATGCGTTGATCTTTGCTTCTTCTGCCTGTTTCTTTAAAATAATAATCATGATGTTCGTCCTTTCCTGGCAAGTCGTTTCTATCCTGCTTCTCTGGTGCGGCCTTTGTTTCTTTGAGTAAAAAGAAAAGGCATGCACTCTGTTGCAAGAATGCATGCCTTAAATGTTTTACTCTGTCGGTTTAAAGTGACATAAGTTTTGGCGATGATTCATTGCAACAAAAATAGTCAGGATAAAAATAATAACCCTGAAAGCTAAAGTAATAAAATGTGCAATTATTCATCTTACTTGTTGTCATCTTAGTTTCTCCTTGTTTTGATGTTTTTACGATACATGAAATTTTTTTCTGTGTCAATAGATTTATAGATGTTTTTTATAAAATCCATAGACCGTATTTATGATTTATTTTATGAATTATAAAATTTATTTTTTGCGCACTGCAAGAAATGATGCAATCAATGCTGTGATCGGTACTGTTAATACAACACCAAGACTTCCAGATAGTCCTTGCATGATCTCAATTCCGATCACATAAGAGTTCGCTAACTGTCTGTAGCTTAGATCATATGCGTAATTGATCACTAATGTTGTTATTGCACCGCCCACATAAGCAAAGATCAGTGTATTCGTCATCGTTCCCATCATATCTCTTCCAACATTGATTCCTGATACAAAAAGTCGTTTCATGGACAGTGTTTTGTCTGTTTCATAAATTTCCTGAATCGTAGATGCAATGGACATACCAACGTCCATGACAGCTCCTAATGCTGAAATGATGATTCCGGCAAAAAGCAATTCTCCGATCTTTATCTTCGTATTTTGTCCGACATAGTTCAATGCTTCGATATCCGATACATTATATCCTGTGATTCCTGCTGCTTTTCCAAATGCCATCGCTGCCACTGCTGCGATCACGACTCCGATCGCTGTTCCAAGGATCGCAGACACTGTTTTGCTCGAATATCCACCAAGAAGTCCTAATGTTACGATCGTTGTCAACACTGCTACAATGATCGTCAACATGATCGGTGAAATTCCCCGATACATCATCGGAAACATAATACCGATAATACATGCAAACGCAAAGACAAGACTTAAAATAGCATAAACACCTTTTCTCCCACCAATCGCACATACCACCGCTGCAAAGATCAACGCAAATCCATAGATTGCCATGGTACGGTCCTGACTATATACGGTAAATCCTGTATTTGTTCCACTTTTATTTACGATCACAATGATCCTTGCTCCTACTTTACAGTCAGCTCCAAATAAAGTTCCGCTTGGATTGATCGCCTGTTTTTCTTTTCCTTTGTAGATTCCCGTTGTCATTTTGACCAGAACTTTCTGCGTTCCATAACGACTTCCGTCTTCTGCAAGATTATCTTTAATGATCTTTGTTACAACTGCTTTTTCATATTTTTGTCCTTTATAGGATGCCAATGGCGTTTTCTGAAACTGGTTGCATTTGACTATGATCCCTGCAAATAAACACACTGCTATTGCGAAGATCAAGATTTTTTTCCATGATACTGCTTTTTCCATAAGTTGTCTTCTTTCTATAAATCGTAGCCTTTTATTTATAAAGAAAAATCAGAGAATGCCTGTGTCCAGATCTATCATTCCGGGCGCAGGCTTTTGCTCTGTCTGATAAATTAAGTTACGACACTAATTCTTTATCATCTCTATTTGATTGTTGCTTTTTTGGCTGTGCTGTAGGCTCCATAAATACGTTTTCCATTTACTGTTTTGTAAGAACGGACTTTGACGTAATATTTTTCCCCTTTTTTCAGACCTTTGATCTTGTAAGATGTTGTTGTTTTCGCTTTTCTTACTGTCTTTTTACCTGTAAATTTCTTGTTTGTAGAATATACAACTTGATATCCTGATGCTTTCGTATTCTTTTTCCATTTGATCGTTAGCTGTTTTTTGATCTTATTTACTAAAGAGATACTCTGTTTCTTTGGTGCTACAGTCACTGTAACTGTTTTGGAGGCTGCTTTGTAGTCTGTAGTTGCTGCTGCTTTGACTGTGATCTTGACAACTCCTGGTCCTTTGACTGTTACTTTTCCTGCGGCATCAACTGTTGCAACTGCTTTGTTTGATGTTGTGTAAGTGAGTTTTCCATTTCCATTTGTTTTTGCATTTAATTTAAATGCTTTGGATGTTTCACTCTTCTTATAAGATGCTGTTGCTGTGATCGTCTGGTCTTTTGTCTGTACTGCTGTTGTATCATCTTTCTTTGTTGTATTTGAGTTCGCATCATCTTTTTTGGTATCTTCTGCTTTCTTCACGATCTTATATGAAGATGATCCGTCTAATACTTTTCCTGTGTCCGCATCGTATGTTGTAACTTCAAAAGAGTCATCTGTTACATTGACTACAGAATAACTTGGTGTCCATGTCTGGCTTCTCTCAGAAATGAAATCCTGTTTTGCTGTGATCAGATTGTAGAATTTAGATCCTGTTGCTGAGTTTGCTTCTAAATATACAGTTCCTTTTGGATTTACAACCGTTCCACCTTTTGTTGTATCAACGATTTCGTAGCAGTTGTTTTCTTTTGCGTAATTTGCTGTATTTTCTGTTTTTGCGAATTTATCATGTGCCTGTCCATCACTCTGTAACTGATATGTTCTGGAGTATGTATGGTCATGTCCCTGAAGTACAACATCAATATCATATTTATCCATTAATGGTGTTAACTGTGTTCTTAAAACCATTCCGTCAGAATCTGAATGATCATATCCTGATCCATAAATGTCCTGGTGGAACATTACAACTTTCCATTTTACATTTGGATTTTCTTTGATCGCTTTACGCATAACATTTTCGTGAGTTGCACAGTTGTAATTGTTTGTGTCTAATACGATAAATAATGTATTTCCATATGTGTAATAATAGTCTGTTCCTGCTGCTGTCTTTCCTTCTGTATACTTTGCTGTATTTCTATATCCACTTGTATCAAATGTATTTGGATTGTTGTAATGCATCTCATACTGTGCTGATCCAGAATCGTGGTTTCCGATCGTTGTTGCTACTGGAAGAGATCTTAAAGCATCTGCTCCAAGGTAACCTGCATACTGTTTTTCATTGTTATTGTTATTTACCTGATCTCCCGCGGATGCAACAAAACTTAGATTTGGATTCTGTTTTACCGCATTATTTAATACATTGTTCCAGTTATAACTATCATTTCTTGCTGCATAGTTATTATCTTTCATCGCATCTCCTTCAGTACTTGTCTGTCCTGAAGATGCTCCGATCTGAGGATCTCCTACATATAAGAAAGAATAATTTTTAAATGATTTTGTAGAATATTTCTGTACACCCTGATATTTTCCGTTCTGGAATACCTGATAGTAGTAAGTTGTATTTTCTTTCAGGTCATTTACAGATGCTTTGTTTGAATAGTACTGAACACCTTCGATCGCTACTGCCTGTGTCTGTTTTCCTTCGACTTCTTTTGCATCAGACATATCTGCTTTTGTTGCGATCTTAACTTTTGGTGTTTCTTCTGTCTTGCTGTAGTATGCAAAATTAAGCTGTGATTCTGTCGCTCCTGGTGTTAGGGATACATTTTCATAGTTTGTGCTGTATTTATCCCAGTTTGCTTTCCATGTGGACCAGCTTTCTGTTTTAGAAGCAGATGCATCATTCCAATGTTCTGTCGCTGCGCTGACTGTTGATGAAAGGATTGGAGATGCCATCATAACTCCGCCTGCTAACATCATGGCTGATACAGTTGCTTTTGCTGCATATTTTTTTGCATTTCTTGCTATGTTTCTGCGAATTGTTCTCACAATAAGATCCTCCTTTGATATAGTCAATCATTCTCTGTTATGTTTAACTATAAACTTGTGAGATTAAGGAAAGGTACATGGGAATGATAAGTTTTTGTAAAATTTTTTAATTGTATGACGGGAATGTGTCGAGTATTCATAAAAAGATAAAGAAAGATAGCGGTACGAAAAACGAATTCCATTTCGTACCGCTATCTTTCTTTATCTTTTTATGAATACCTGAAGACATTCTTGTATAAAATTAATAAAATTCAAGCTGATGGGTGTATGTTAAACGTTATCGTTTTTTAATTTTTATAGAGGTGGACAGATATTATTAATGCTAATACAGTAAAACATACACACTGTGTAGTGGTTTGAATAGACTTCATGTGTATGTGACAGAAATAAA
>ULQZ01020966.1_pt1 | contig 13571 bp, 18 predicted proteins | sample 1955011 | NCBI WGS metagenome assembly ULQZ01 (sample SAMEA4835670, study PRJEB28245) | human gut metagenome | biome: gut microbiome; material: fecal sample | place: Denmark | collected 2008 | reverse complement strand
GTTAAGGAATTGGATGATGAACACCATTACAGATTGGAAAAGTTTAAGGCGGCAGGGTTGAAATAATAACAGATGAACAGGGGAGCCTATCGAATTTTATGATACCCGATAACGGAATACATAGGGAAGAGTGCTAGGTGCCAGTGGCACCTGTTTAGCACCGACCGAAACGAAGTGTAGATGTGGCGCCGATGACGGCTTATGAGATTATTTCTATTTTCATTGGGATTTAGCATTGTTGATGTCGTTTGGTGCTTGATTGTAGCATTGCTTGCCTTTCTTGATAAAGAGAGAAGCTCTTTGAGGAAAAGCAGGCGAAAATAAAAATGCCTATCCTGTCTGCCAACAGGATAGGCGGTGTCCTTAAGGATATTTATTAACCTTAACCGGGAGCACCCACCTTTGAAGTGGGGATTTCTGTTTAATTAGATATTATCATCTTATGTCTGATAATTAAAGATATTTCACTAATTTGGGAAATTTTTCACAGTAAGGCAACAGGTGCATTTTTGACAAGCATATTGTCATCAAGCAGATGTTGCTTGATTTCTTTGATATTTTCATTGATATGATGCAAATTGTCAGCATACTCTTCTTCTGAATATTCATCTTTAGAATTTATCATATTTTCACGAATTTCCAGAGCTTTCATATAGGTACAGAGTTTTTATTGATGAGGAAACATGTATCTGCAAATTGATTTTGTACCATATATTACAGAAAGCAAGCGAGGACTTGATACAAGGGTATCATTAAAATTTGCACTGGCGGTACCAGAGGTGCTACCGAATTAAATCAGTGGATTGCATCAGAGAAGCAGGAACTTGCTACAGTCATGGAACGATATGGTGTGGAATGGCTACAAAAGGGAACACATGAGAAGTATTTGTTGGTGATCGAATTTGAAAAGAAGGAGTGGGTAAAGGAAGTGGCAGAATTGGATAGCCAGAAGCAGGAAATATCTTCGGTGGTTACATAGCTTGGAGAAGAGGTTTCTGCAAAGAAACGGGAATTGCAGAATACTACTATAGAAAAGGAACTTGCTGAGGAAGCTACACAGAAAGCAAATAAAGAGAGAACTATAGCACAACAGGAGAAGAAAGTATTGCTTGCAGGTAATCATGATTTGAGAATGGAAAACTCAAGGCTTGAAATCCGCAAAGACAGACTTAGCATGGAAAATCATGATTTGAAGCAGAAACAGTTACAGTTGCAGACAGATAATGAGGAACTGGAACGGCGGCATGAAGATTTACAATATAAGAATAGTGAATTGAGGAATGTGAATGACCAGCTATTCGATGACAATCATACTCTGGAGCAACAGAATGATTCATTGCAATCGTATAATCAAGAATTAAGACAAAAATACAATGATTTGAAACAGGATAATGTTAAGCTTGAAAAGCAACAGAATGAGCTTAAGCGCAATATAGAGCAGATGGTACAGTCAGAGCAGTTATTGCAGCGTGATGTAAGAAAGTATGATGAAGCGCCGGAGTGGCAGTTGCCGGAGCAGGGAGCATTTGCAAGTGCTAAGTCATTTCGGGATAAGGTAGTGGTGCCATTTGTGAACAAGCTTAAGACATTGATAAAGAATCTAACAATCCAGTGCTTGAGGCTGAAAGAGGAAGTTCTGCAATTACGAAAAGAAGAGATTGTCAGAGGATGTGGAATTTTACAAGGGTAAAATTAAGGATGTATGTGGTAAGACAGAACTGTTGCAGGAAAAGGCTGATGATCTGGAGCGTGTGAAGAGATATGCTGGTGCAGAACAGATTAATGTAATTATTTGTAAGGTAAAGGAACAGGAGCGTACAGAACAGCAGATAAGGTAGTATGATAGGTCTTATGGGGTAAGATAATGGGAAGGATGGATTGACGATATGAAAGATAATCCAATGGATAATATCGTAGAATGTACTTATAACATGGATAACGGCTATGTTGAGGTGTGGTTTACAGATGGAAATATGTGGCGGATAAAGTGCGAAGAAGTGGAGGCTGCTCTGAGAACAACGGAGCAGTCACTGGCGAAGCTGCATAGGTTGTTGGATAACAAGCCAATGGAGTATGTGGCAATGGCTTTGTCTGGGGAGATGCAGGTATATTGTGATATTGAGGCTGATATGGTTAAGGGAATGTTTGGGACGATTGTGCAAGGGTATCTGAAAAAGGGGTATAATCGGGCTACTGCGGAGATGATGGCTAGGGAGTTTTTTAGGTATGAGAGTTGAAAAATAGTTGACAAAATATTATTTTAATATTATTTTAATATTAAAGTGATGAATATGGAGGTGCATTGTGGCTACTAATTTAATGAATGTCTTCAAAAATACAGATTTAAAAAATATAGGTAAATCAACGGCAGATGTTATGTCATTAGCATTTAAACCAAATAAAAAAACAGGTGCTAAAATTGCAAGAGCTGTATTAAGTGATGGGACAACGCTTATTAAAAGTGTAACGGCATCTGGAGTGGTTTCGGAAACCATTCATAAATTACCGGAGATTGCATCAGTGGCGCAAAGAAATGAAGTTATAAGAGATTTGGCAAAACAGAAAATAAACCAGGAAACAATAGCTGCCATGTTAGATGTATCCCAATCAACGGTTTCAAATGTATTGAAAAAAAAATAATAGTAATATTTTTAAAGATTATACAGAAAGAAGGTGTTATTTTGGGAGATAGAGTTGATGTTAGTACCTTTGCAAATTCACAATGTGCAATTAGAGAATACATGCATTTTAAATTGGAGAATGAATATATGCATGAGGCAAGAGTTTTAGTATCATCTATGGGAAAAACTCGGTATAATGATATTCTGAAGGTAGTACCTCGAATTGAAACAAATAATTCATCAATTGATATAATTGGGGATACATAATTTGAACGAGATTATTATGGTAAATATACAAATGAATATCAGATATTTACTTTTATAAATGGAACTCTATTAATTAAAGGTGTGGATATATGGGGAAATCCTATTGAAATCGATATAACAAGTGTATAAGGTCAGAAAAAATATATTTAGATTGTGTTTGGAAAAGAATGGAGGTATGAGATAATGTTTGGCAATGTAATTTATTATGATAAGAATAAAATTGATGAATATAGAGCAGTAGTTAAAGGGCAAAGAAATCTTCAAATTGATGAATATGAGGTGTCTAATGACAAAGGAGTTCAAATTGACTTAAAGGCATTTGGAGCCGATGCTAAGGCTAGCAAAACATATAGGGCTAAGGTACAAGAAAGCTTACTATATAATTGTGATGAGTTTGAAAAAATGCTTATGGGGAGAGATGATTTTTTTGATTTTACGCAGTCAGAGGATTATGATTTGACAACTATGAGTAGGGGTACAATTATTAAATTTGATGGATATATAAAGGTGCCTGAGGAATTTGACTATACGCAAACAATTGACAGATTTAAGCCTCTATTAGTTGCATCAATAGTAAATGATTCTATGGACAAGCCTGAACAGGCTGCTGTGAAATCTTTTTTTGAAACAACAGACACAAAAATTCCCGTATTAATTGATTTGAGGGAACAGTTAATGTGTTCAAAACTTATTTCCAATAATATGTTAGTAAAATATGAGGATATGGAAGAATATGAAGAATTAGAAGTTACTATTATTGCGAGAATTACTTCTAGCGGAATGGTAAAATCACAAAAAGCTTTTTATGATCCATTGAAGGATTTTATGACATTAAATCGTGTTATGAGAAGAAGTATTGAAGGACGAACAGATGGATTAAATGAGATATATGCAGATAAAGATTATAGGACAATAGAGGTTTTGGCTATATATCAATAAAAAATGGAAGAATAGTGTGAAAGAAAGTAGAACTTTCATTACTATTTGTGCCGCCGATTGGCGGTGGAATGGAGATTAGTATGGACATTAGAGAAACATTGTTAGAATTGATTAATTCAGAAACAATTAGATATTCATATATGGCGATAGAAAAGCTGATTATTGTTATGATGAAAGATTACTTGGGATCGCAGAATAAACGGCTTTTTGCAGAGAATGAGGTTGTACATGGAATTTCCGATATGATATTGCCCGATGGGATAGATAGTGATGATAGTTGTATTGCAGCAGAAATTAAGATGTATAGACATAAGCAAATGAGCCTGCGAGTCATATATGATACAATTGGACGCTTTTCGATTAACAGAGGGGAGATTAATAAGCTTTTATTAATAGTTGTAAATGAATTACCAGATGGAATAAGAAATCGTATTGAAGAAAAAAAGAAACAACTAAATTTTGAACTGATAATTTGGGATATGGATGATTTAGTTCGGATATTTAGTTATAATGAAAGCTTATTTGTTGACACATATAACAATTTAAATGCAGTGTTATTGAGAGACACTATTAATAATGGTATTTCTAGAAATAATAGCACATATTTAGAAAAAAGAAAGAAATATGTTGAACAATTACATACACAATATGAGAATGATAATATTGTTCTTTTTCTTGGCGCGGGAGCATCAAATGAAGCTAAAATAGCAACCTGGGATACCCTGATATCAGAATTATTTGTTGCATTAATAGATAAACAATTAAGTGCTAATCACATTCAAATAGAGAAGAAAGATAAGAAAAAAATAGTAAAAGAAGTTATAAATCAAAATGGAAATTCACCATTGCTTCAAACTAGATTTTTGAGAAATGGATTTGAGAACGATTTTGAAGAATTGGTTAGAGATATATTATATAAAAGTGCTGTTGATACGTCTGATTTATTAGAGGAAATAGGACAATTATGTATACCCAATAGGGGAAAACTAGGTGTACGTGCAATTATAAATTACAATTTTGATGATTTGGTTGAGAAAAATTTAAAAAGATTAAGAGTAAAATATCATTCGATATATGGTGAGGGTATGATTCCGGACACAGATGAGTTAGGCATATACCATGTTCATGGATTTTTACCACAAGAAAAAGAAAATTATGAAAATTTGACGAAGTCATTACTGGTTTTTTCGGAAGAAGGATATCACAAACTTATGCTTGAACCATATAATTGGGCAAATATTAGCCAGTTGAATTATATGATAAATAACACCTGCTTTTTTATTGGATTGTCTATGACGGATCCTAATATGAGACGATTGTTAGAAATAGCAGCACAAAAGAGAACTGAGAATGATGGAGAATGCCAACACTATGCTATTATGCGAAGATTTAAGATAAAAGATTCGGAAGAAGTTGAGTCAATAAAGAGTTTTGAAAGAGTAAACGAATCATTACAAGAGTCGTTTTTTAAGGAATTGGGAGTAAATGTTTTATGGATTGATGAGTTTAGTGAAATTCCAATTCTTTTAAAGCAGATTAAAGGCAATTATGATAGCTATTGATATTTGGCTCCATTTTGGCTCTAAAAATTTTAGACGAGGTACACAAAAATGCGAAATAAGATGAATATGAAGAATAAAATCCACAAATGTGTACCACAAAACAGCCAGATAAATCTCTCCGCCCAAGAGTTTGAATAATGTACACGAGCCAAGAAATGCCGAATTTACGGCGTTTCTTGGCTCATTTTTGGTTGCGTGACAATCAAATGACAATAATTTTAGAAATTATCTGTAAGATAATCAATTTGAGTTAATGTCTTAACAATGGTGCTAATACACTTTGGATAGTTCCATTGTCCATTTCTTGCTCTATTAATAAGTCTACAAAAGAGTTGAGGATGGAGATTTGAGAATCTCCACATCTTTCCTCTAATATTTTTAAAACTACATCCATTTTTTGTTTACAGAGTTTTCGTGGGCTTTGAGCATTACATGTGGTGTATCTTGCATCTGTTAATATGGTATGAATTTCGCAGTGGTAATTAGAACGTATGCAGGAAGCAAGATTTACATCTTGGTTTTCCAAGTGTTCGATTAACCAAGATTCTGGTGTACATTTTAATGAAAAGATGAAGTCACGATTTTGTTCATACAGTTGAGCAAATTTTTCATTATTATGTATTGCTTCTGTAAATACATCATCATCTAAAAGTGCATATACTTTGGAACATTCAAAAAGTTGATGCCTAGTATGTTTGGCCAACAGAGCAGTTTGCTCATATCCACCAACTGGAACAATACAATACATCATAGATTTAATTTGAACGTTTATATTAGCATATTTAGTTAACATTGCTTTTAAAACAAGTCTAGCCATATCATCTTCAACAAAGAAAATAGTGTCGAAAATAATGTTTGATTCAAAGTCAACGCATCCAATTGCTTTTGCTGGATAGCAAGGTGTAGAAATAACTGTATTATTTGAGTTATCATTTTCCATCAACATAATATTATTTCGATGTGTTGATTTTATCATAGTGACAGAGTGAGTAGATATAATAATCAGCAATCCTTTCTCAGCAGTTTTTTCCTTTAAATAATCTAATAGGTTTTTTTGAATTCTAGGATGTAAAGCCATTTCGGCTTCATCCAATAAAATGAGAGAGTTCGGAGAGGTTGTGTGTAAACGTTCTACTAATCTTATTATCGCAAGTTCACCAGTGCTGAAACGTTTTTCTGAATAATATTTTCTTCCATCTTTAAGTATATAAAAGTAGGTTGAGTTTCTTCCCCGACCATTGACATTTCTTAATCGCTTTAGGTTGTTGAATTTTGTGGTTTCAAAAATCTTGTTAAGCGATTCAATAATTGTATTTTCTACATCAACTAAATTTCCACTTCGAATTTCTTCTTGGGGTATATCTATTCTCTTTGAATCTGCTTTGATAAAGACTGTATTTTCGAAACCAAATTCTCTTTTTAGTAATGCAGAACTATTAGTACGAGGAGTGCATGCCCAACGGCGGGTTCCTTTTCGAAATTTTATATGTGCATGCTCTGTTATGTATTCAATGGAAGAAGCAGAATATTGATCAATGTTATTTGCATTATTTGATGAAGTAAAGTTTGTAGCAAAAGCATATGGATTACATATTCTGTCAAGACAAGTGAGTAATGTAGTTTTCCCAGCACCATTAGCACCAACTAGTAAGTAGACACCATTGTCGGTCGGAATATCAAAAGTTAATTGTTGAATGTTTTTTGTTTTTTTAATAATTATCTGTCGCATATTTGTCTCCTATTTTTAAACTAATTGTAAAGGTCTATTCTTTCTTTGGTTTCCGTTTCCTCTTCACATAAGAGAAATCCAGAAACAGGTCTTTTAACAATTCGGCGGTTTCTTCTGCATCGTCATCCCCATTCATATACTGAACCAGTAGCTGGTCGTCATCATCAAGATTCAACGAAACAGTGTACTCTTTATTTGGGTCTGTTGGGTTCATTGGGAATTTTACCTCTTTAAGATAATATTCCGTTTCTGATATTTCTCCATCTTCCAGTTTGTCTCGTAAACGTGCCCAATACTCAACCATCTTTCGGAAGTTATCAAGGTCTTCCTGTGGACGGGGACCAGCGCTAGGAAGCCGCTCTTCAAATTTGAAGCATATTTCTCCATGTTTCAGGGTAGGTCGTAGTCCATATGCCCATTCAATGTCAAACAGCACATGAAGTGCGCTGAATATGTTTGCAACATCAGGGTCAGATAATGCATAAAAGCTGACTCCCAGATTGTTTGCAATATTTAATAAAGTTGCTTCATCCGGATATCTGTTTCCGAGCTCATAGTTTCTGATGGTGGATTCGTTTAATCCACATTTATCTGCTAATTCCTTTTGCGTCATGTCAGATGCAATTCTGAAATTTCGAATCAAATAGCCTACCCGGCTGGTGAATTTTTCGCTCATTTTTACTGCTCCTTATTAGTGTAATGAGTGTTGTAGAATGCACGAAGACACGAGGTACAAAACATACATCTGTGTATATTATATCATTAACAGTGCAAAAATGAAATGCTTTTTAGTGAAAAGTATTGACAGTACAAAAATGAACTGTTAATATAATGCACATCAAAACCGTTCGGAAATGAACTGAATAATAAAAACGAAAGAGAGGAGGCATTAGCTTATGGAGAACAAGAGATTTTTGACAGCACAGGATCTCATGGAAATGCTGGGAGTTTCACTATCGTATTCCTATAAACTGATACGACGGCTAAATGCAGAGCTTGAGGCGGATGGATTCGTGACAATAAAAGGACATGTCAGTATACAGTATTTTATGAAACGAATCTACGGGCTATCTATGGATAAGGAGGTGGGATAGATGGCGGTTATCAAGAATAATAAGACCGGAATGTGGGAGGTGAGAACCTATTATAAGGGTTTGACCGGAGCAAGGAAACAGAAAACCAAGAGGGGCTTTGCCAAGAAGAGTGAAGCCCTCGAATGGGAGCGGAATTTCAAACTGAAAGAGGATCAGAGTATCAGCATGAGCTTCAAAAGTTTTGCGGATATTTATCTGACGGATTTAGAACCAAGAATAAAACGCAATACTTTTCTGACAAAGAAGCACATTGTTGAGACAAAGATTCTGCCTTATTTCGGGAAAAGAAAACTGGATGATATTCGGACATCAGATGTCATCCAGTGGCAAAATGAGATTATGAAGCTGAAAAAGGATAATGGGGAGTTATTCTCCCCTACCTATCTGAAAACCATTCATAATCAGCTCAGTGCCATATTAAATCATGCGGTAAATATGTATGGTCTGAAAGATAATGTGGCACGAAAAGCCGGAACTATGGGCAAAGAAGAAAATAAGGAAATGGAGTTCTGGACACAGGATGAATTTCAGGCATTTTTAGAGTGTGTGGCAGATAAGCCAATTTCGTATTATGCATTTGAAATGCTTTATTGGACAGGCATTCGTGAAGGTGAACTGCTTGCTCTGACGTCGGTCGATTTTAATTTTGAAAAGAAGACACTCCGGATAAATAAGTCATATCAGAGGCTGGAAGGCAAAGATGTGATTACAGACCCGAAAACACCAAAGAGTAACAGAACCATTGTCATGCCGGATTTTCTTGCTGTAGAGATGGAGAATTTTATCAGCAGCCTTTATGGAATAAAGGATGGTGACAGAATTTTCACTATTTCAAAAAGTTATCTGCATCACGAGATGGACAGAGGTGCAAAGATTGCAGGAGTGAATAGAATACGAATTCATGGATTACGACACTCGCACATTTCATTGCTAATCAATTTAGGATTTTCTGTATTGGCAATAGGTGAAAGAGTCGGACATGAGGCAGTAGTTATCACATATCATTATGCACATTTATTTCCAACGGTGCAGACGGATATGGCAGCACAACTGGAAACAGAAAGGGAGGCGTTGGTCAATGTCAGAAAAGAATAGAGATGATAAAAACAGATGGCGGAATGTTACAATAGCATTCCGCATGTCGTCGGAGGAAAACGAAGAACTGAATAACAGAGTGAAGATCAGCGGATTTCGTACCAAGCAGGATTATATTATCCAGAGTGTTCTTCATCAAAAGGTGGTTGCTACAGGTAATCCGTTGATGTTGGTACAATTCCGGCAGAACCTGCAAAGGATTGAGCGTGAGCTTGAAAGGATTGAAAAGGCATCGGATATGGATGGGGAGTTACTTACTCCCATCCGCTCCATGCTGGAAATATTGGAAGGCTTCAAGGAACAACCGAAAACATTGGCAGATATGAAACAACTTACAGTACCAAATGAGGAATAACAGATATTTTGTATAAAGGAAGTGACTGCTATGAGCGAAGAAACATTATTTGAAAAATTAGGTGTGAAATACATAGAAAAAAAGGGCATTTTTTATCCGTTGATTACATTAGGTGAAGCGGAGAACAGTACAAATGTTGGAAAATATGGTCGCATGTGGATGGATTACATACAGAAGGAATATCCGAAACGATACAGAAGTCTGGTACGGTTTGGAGAATTACATGACAAAGCAACCGAGGTAAATGAAGTGGCTTATGAATTGCTGGAGGATATTGAAAATGAGTGGTTGCGTAAACATAAACCAAAGCATACGAATTCTTTTGTGGAAATGTATCAACTACGAACTCAGGCAAGAATGATAGCAGAGGAAGTAGTTCTGCATGATGTGGTGAACTGTTTTCATTAGGGGATAAGTGGAGTTCTGTATCGGAGTTGTGGCTGGTAAAGAATATGTCGCGTATCCGCGACTCATAAGCTCGCGAAAGGGAGCTTTATCCGGCGGGGAGAGCCGGATAGCCACTCCGGCGAGGAGCGCAAAACCCGCTTGCGGGTCTGCATTTTTGATGGCGAAGCTGTCAAAAGTGCTTTTGCGTTACTTTTGACAAAAGTAACAAAACCTTCCCAGGGAAATCTGCTGTTTCGTGCCGTATTCGGCACTAATTACGGATAAGAAGGAGGTGCATATATACATACCAAAAGAGGAGGATTTTGACTATGGAAAGAACTATCAGTTTTATGAATGGGGAAGGTTCCATCGGGCACAACACGAGAAGATTTATAGCTGACAATGTAGATGCCAGCCGTACCAAGAATAATATCACTCTTATCCATGAGGATATTAAGCAGGCATATCACAAATTGTTTGACGAGGCGCTTAAGGAATATAATGCAAAGCAGAAACGCAAGGATAGGCAGATTAAAAGTTATTATGATAAGATTTCAAGAAGCAAGCAGGAAAAATTATTTTATGAGGTTATCGTTCAGATAGGCAACAAGGATGATACCGGAGTAGGTAGTTATTCTGCAGAGGTTGCAACATGGGTGCTGAAGGATTATGTGAAAAAGTTCCAACTTCGAAATCCACAGCTTTATGTGATTGGTGCCTATATTCATTTGGATGAGGAAACACCACATTTGCATCTGAATTTTATCCCTTGGGTATCCGGTTGCAAGAGAGGATTGGAGACAAAGACAAGTCTTAAGGCAGCACTTGCTACCAGAGGATTTGTAAATGAAGGAAAAGGAAATACCGAATGGAAACAGTGGGCGGAGGTAGAGAAAGAAGATATTGCCCTTATTATGAGCCGGTACGGAATTGACTGGAAGAAGAAAGATACGCACAATAAGCATTTATCCGTACTCGATTATAAGAAACAGGAACGGGCAAAAGAAGTGGCTGCACTTGAGGAGGAGATAGAGGGCACACAGGTTGTTCTGGAATTAAAAGAAGAATGGATTGAGACTCTGGAAAAAGAAATTGAAAATAAGCGAGAGGGTTTTAGAAAAGAACAGTTCGAAGCTCAAAAAAAGCTGGATGATACCATAGCCAAAAATCAGAAATTACAGTCGGAAACAACGGATTTACGCTTAAAGAATTCTGAATTATGGCTGGAATATTATGAGAATGTAGATAAGCTCACGGATAAACAGAAGGCAATTGAGGCTGCGCAAAAAGAGGCAGACAAGTGGATGATGATATCGGATACTGCAAAATTACAGACTGAACGGGCTGAATTTGAACTGGAAGAGGCGGAAAGGCATAATAAGGAACTTTTGGGAGCAGTTGATGGCGATGATTATCTGAAAGAGCAGGTGATAGAGCTGAGGTATCAGAACCATATTCTTCGGGAGGAAAATCGCAGCTTAAAGGACAAGCTGGAAAAGGCGTATGAGTTTATGAAACAGTTTGTAATTGGAGGGATTAATCTGTTAGAGAAGTTTATGGAGTGGATCGGTGAGAAGGTTAAGGATGTGGGGAGAGGAAGGTGATGAGAGAATTCACAAAGAAGAAAGAAAATTGTTGTAGTGAAGTTGGGTTAATTGTGGTAAAATTACTTTGGAATTTTGTCTTTATTTCGATGAATGGAAATGCTGTTTTAAGTAAATTGCTAATACAAGTCCTGATTATTGGATACATGGAATAGGTATAATGTTGCTGGATAGACAATTCTCTAATTATTCGTAAGGAAGTAAATTGCAATGCGAACAATGTTATTGAGCTTCAAACCAAGATGGTACAATAAAATTATGAATGGTAGCAAGATATTTGAGTATAGAAGAACATTTCCAAATGAAGAAATAATGGCATATATGTATGTCAGTTCTCCAGTAAAAATGATAGTTGGAAGGATTCATTTGGGTAAGAGAATTGATATTAACACATGGAAAGAACAATACAAAGCAGACAAAGAAGTGTGTTAACGAATAGATGATTTTTTGACAAGACATACTTATGCCATGCCTGTGTTGTCTTTTCAGATGACGAAGGAAATAGAGTTAGAAATACTTCGTAAGTTTAACCCAAATTTTGTATGTCCTCAAATGTATTATTATTTGGATAATTATCCGGAATTGTTTGATTTTGTAAGGAAAAATGCAACTGACATTGGGGAATTACACATTAATTCATTTGTGAATATAGAGAAAGATGAAATTTGCAGAAAACAGTATTAGGAGGTTTGCCATGGGGGATTTTGGTGCTGCGGAAAGAAGAATATTAGAATTTATGTCAAAAGGGACAGAATTTGTCTTCAATGGGAAAGGATATACAGTAATGTTATCTGGAAAACCAACATGTCATAAAGGTGAACCGAAAACGGATATTTATATATTGGCAGAATCTTGTGGAGATGAAGTTGAAATAAAAATTTCTTATAAGAAAGAAAATGCGGATTTTATTGAAAACAAGATGAGCGCAGAACGTGCAGAACAATTATTTGGTGAAGATTGGATAGATATTATAGAACACTCTACTACAGCTATTCAGGATAAATTTTATGAGCGAATGCTGATTTATAAAAATGGATTTAGAAGAACTGAAAAGGGTTCAATTACCCTCGGATGGAAATTTGAGTTGCTTAATAAAAGTGGTGGAGACTTATCTGGGAAAATGTTACTTACAGATGAACAGGTAGTAGATGTTTATGCAGGAAGTAATCTTTCTCCAGATAAGAAAAATGCGAGCGTTTGTGGACAAATCATAAGAGATAGCGGTGTGGCTAACTACATATTGATGGATGAGAATGTTCATTCTGCGCAAGATGTAATAGATAAAATGATTCCTATAAGAGAATATGTAATGATGCACCCGGATATTTATTTTGCTTGTAAGGCTTTGAATTACAGAACTTTTGCTGAAAAATGGGATGGGAATAGACCGTTATCAGTTCAAGTAAATTGGGATGCAATTAATAATAGATTAGTTCCCGAACTTATTTTTGACAAGCCTTTGATAGTAAAAGGTGATGAGGTGGCTGAAAGACTTATTCATTATATGCGGAAATTAAATATCAGAACAACAGATGATATTGATGAGGATAATTCGGGAACTGATAAAATAGTATAGAGGTGATAACATGGCTGTTATTTTAGAGGAAAGAGGGCGTGGTAAATTTAAACCCGCACCAGATTATAAAGTTGATGAAGTAAAAGAACTTCTTAATAAAAAAATTGAAGAAGAAAGACAGGCCTTTGCAGATTGTAGTGAAGACATTGAGTTTGATAAGCTCAACTATGATTCAAATAAGTGGAACCTGCTGTCGCTATTTTCGGGATGCGGTGGTCTGGATTTAGGATTTGAATTAGCAGGCTTAAAAGCAGTTATGGGCGAGGCAGTCATGGAAGCAGCATTTGCCGACAAAAAGGTATTTGATGAAAATATCAATAATAATGTATTCAATACGATTTA
>ULQZ01055275.1_pt1 | contig 13620 bp, 8 predicted proteins | sample 1955011 | NCBI WGS metagenome assembly ULQZ01 (sample SAMEA4835670, study PRJEB28245) | human gut metagenome | biome: gut microbiome; material: fecal sample | place: Denmark | collected 2008 | reverse complement strand
GCTGACTTGTAAACAAGTGCCTCAACAGCGTCGTTTATATCATTTGTCATTTTGTCAACATCTGACTGCTGTGCAAGATCTCTATACCCTCTTAAAGCCTCAACTGCACTGTACAAGTTTGCAACGCTTTCATCTGTGTAGATAGAAAGGTCGGCAGGAATATTACCCAGCACTTCATAAACATCGCTGTAGTCAGCAGGCTCAGCACCGCAGGCAGGAGTATCGTTATTACGCTTAGTCCATACGTTTGATGAGCCGTTGAGCACATTTAAAAAGCTGTCTGTTTTCATATCGTCAATAGTAAGAGAAGCTGCTGATTCCGTATTTTTTGCTGTATTTTGTATGTTGTAGTAGCAATTTTGAATCGTACTTCTATTCATCGTATCTTGCATTGCAAAAGCATAAGCGGAAGAAGAAATATCAGATACAAGACCTGTTGCATAGCAATTCTTTACAGTGCCATAATAGTTATTGCTTGCAGCGTCAGTACCCAAGAATGACGCACCAACAAAACAGTTGCTTACATTGCCCTTTGCATAGCAGTTGCTGATGTTAAGACCTGAGATGTTTCCAACAAAGCCGCCTGCATATTCTGCACCTGTTATATTGCCTGTGGCATAGCAATTTTCTATCAAAGTTTCATCAATTGTCACTCCATTACCTATTCCAACGAAGCCACCTACTGCGATACCACGACCATTTCCTGTTACCTCAACAGAAACGTCTGCACCGCAATATTTAGCAGATGAGCCTTTTGCGAGCGTACCAACAAAGCCACCAACATTGCCCTTTTTTGTTGATTCCTCTATCTTTCCGGAAACACGGCTGTGGCTCACTGTTGTACCTCCGTCCTGAATGCCTACTAATCCGCCTATGCTGTTAAGAGCAACATAGCTGCCGTCAGAGCCTGCTTTCATGTCAAGACCGATAACAGTACAATTTACTATATCGCCCATAGAATAACCTACAAGCGCACCTCCCATGCGGAAGCCATATCCACTGCTGTGATTTCCGCCAACATAGTTTATAGAAACATTTTCAAGAACTACGTCCTCGATAGTGCCGCTGGTCGCACCGAACAAGCCGCATACATCGCCACTGTATGGCGATGTTTCTGTTCCAATGGTAAGATTTTTGATAGTATAACCATTTCCGTCAAAGTTGCCAGAGAAAACAAAATATTCATGACCACCCATAATAAGATCCGCCACAGTTTCTCCTACTGGAGTCCACTCTTTTCCACCGAGGTCGATATCCTCTGTAAGCTCAAAGTATGTGCCTGCATATTTTTCACCATATTCCTCTGCGTTCACTCTTTCCGCAAAATATGCAAGCTGTGAGCCAGTAGCTATTTGATAAGGGTCATCTTTTGTGCCTTTTCCTCCTGCAAAAGACTCCGCCACAGAGCCGTCCCAGACCTCTGTACCGTCAGCAAAAACAGAAACAGGCACTAAGCTTGCCGCAAGACCCATCGTCACCAAAAGGCTCAAAATCTTCTTTTTCATTCTAATTCCTCCATTATATTTTTCGGGGTTGATATTTCTTTTTTACTCAGAACATAAATTTTTCACGATTATTTTAACACAACCCACACACTTGTCAACAAGTTTGACACAAACGGTCAAAAATCTGCACAAATGGTATTCGTTTAAACAAATAATGTATGAAAGTCCCACTTAATTGCTTTATATATCTATTTAATGGATATATTACTTTTTCTTCTTAGCCATTACCACAGCCGCACCGCTCAGAAGTGCAAGAGCGAATGCTCCGCCAGCAACGCCTGTTGACGGGTTTGTATTTGAAGCGTTTGAAGCCGCCTTTGAGCTGCTGTCTGACTTGCTGTCAGTTGACTTGCTGTCAGAAGCGGAACTGTCAGGCTGTGAAGAAGCAGGTGCTTTCTTTACAAGGTTTGCCACAGCGTCATTTATAGCCTTTACCATAGCGTCCACATCAGCCTGCTCAGTGATGTTCTTTGTTCTGTCAATAGCGGCAAGAGCCTTTTCGACTTCTGAGAAGTCCTCATAATCGTCCTTGTTGAGAGCCCTTGCGGCTTCCTCTGCCTTGTCAAGCTCTGTGTAGTCTGCTGACTTGTATGCAAGTTCAAAAGCCTGTGTATGTGTTGCGATATCTGCTGAAATAGTTATTTCCTTGCTGAGAGGCTCGCAATCGTCAGCAGTTACCTCTACTGTGTAAGTGCCTGCTGTAAGCATTGCAGTATTGTTTGTTATCTCTTTTCCGTCTACCTTTATTACAACATTTTTCAGGTCAGCAGGTGTTACTTCAAAATCAACTGCATATTCCTTAGTTGGCAGGACAGGTGTTTTTCCCTCAACATACTGATACTTTGCACCGCCAGCTGTCAGCTCGTCATAAAATTCTTTTGTTGTCATATAGTCATATGATTTAGCCTTGCCTGCTTCTTTATTTGAACCGCAAGCTTCAACATTTTCTGTTTCTGTGAAATAGTTGTTTTTAAAGTCAGTTGTAGACGAGGAATCCTTCCCCACTATTCCGCCGAAACGTGTATATGGCTTTTTGGCTGAGTACTGTGAAAGGTCAATTTCTCCTGCAAAATAGCAATCACTTACAGAACCGCCGGCTACTGAACCAACGATACCGCCTACATCTGTGGTTCCGTTGCCAACCGGCGTGAGTTTTCCTGTAACATAGCTGTTTATAACCTTGGAATCGCCATACAAACGTCCTACGATACCGCCGGCGTCTGGTGCAGCATATACCATATCGCCTGTGCTTGAACAATAGCGGACTTCCGTTCCAATCTGCGCATATCCAACTATACCGCCGACATAAAGACTTCCGCTGTCGCCTGAGATAGTTATGTCTGCTGTGTTCTCACAATATTCAAAAGTTGTGCCGTATGCCTGACCTACCATGCCTATGAAGCCATAAACATATTTGCCGTTATTGTTGAACGATACGTTTGACACACAATCAGAAATAGTACAATCACCTGCAAATCCTGCAATAGTGCCATAAACAGTATATTCGTTATCAGTATTTGTCACATCCAGATTTCCCTCTATAGTCAGACCTGATACCTCTGCTTCCTCGATATCGCCAAAGAAACCGACCAACAAATCTTTACCATAAATAGACGTAAAATCAATGTTTGAAATAGTATGACCGTTTCCGTAGAATTTGCCGCTGAAACAATGTTCAATATAGCCGTTTTCATCGAAAACGTTTCCGATAGGCGTCCATACAACACCTGTCAAGTCAAGGTCATTTTCAAGAACAACAACTGCGTCTTTATTCTTGTCATAATCTCCGTTGTTTACCGCTTTTGAAAACGCCAACAGGTCGTCAACAGTTTTTATTACCGTCTTATTATCGTCTGCAAATGCCGTTGTCGGCACAAACAAAAGACAGCCCGTCACCAAAAGACTTAAAATTTTCTTTTTCATTCTAATTCCTCCATAATATTTTTTGTTGCTGATATTTCTTTTTTACTCAGAACATAATTTTACTCGATTATTTTAACACAGCCTACACACTTTGTCAATAGATTTGGCACAAACGGTCAAAAATCTGCACAAGTGGTAACAAAATAAATGAATAATGCTTGAATTTTGCTTTGATGTGTGTTATTATATATTAAGAAATCATGTATAAGAAAGGATTTTTACAGTATGAGAGTGGCATTGGTAGACGATAATAAAAACGACCTTGCACTTCTTCATGAATATATTTCCGAACAAACCGCTCACAGCTGTCAGATAGATACGTTTTCAAGCGGAGAAAGCTTTTTGTCATGTTGGCAGATGGGAGCTTATGATCTGGTGGTGCTTGATATATTCATGGGGAAAATGACAGGGATAGAGGTCGCAGAAAAGCTTCGTGAAACAGACAAAAACGTGAATATCGCATTCGGCACCTCAAGCAACGAGTTTGCAAGCGAAAGCTACGACCTCAACGCCTGCTACTATCTTTGCAAGCCCTTTCAGGCTGACAAAGTAAAAGCCATGCTTGACCGGATCGGTTCTGATGAAATTGATCGTATGCGTTCCGTTAAGCTTCCCGATGGTCAGAACGTGATACTCAGAAATGTTATCTACATAGACTGTGCGTCACATATCGTGACAATCCATTGCACAGACGGCGAAAACATAGTTTCAAGAAATTCTTTCGCTGAGATCGAGAGCATTTTTTGCAGTCATTCATACTTTTACACCTCCACCAAAGGCGTCATCGTGAATTTCTATGAGATAGCCCAGCAAAAAAGCGACCTTTTCATAATGAGCGACGGCACACATATCCCCATAAGCCGCCGAAAATCCAGAGAAACACTAGACGCCTTCGCTCAGTTTCACTTCAGTGATCTGCGAAAAGGCGGTGAGCAGTAATGCCTCCTTTATACCGCCTTGTGGAAGTGGGCATATATTCCCTTCTGAATTTTCTGCCACTTATGGTGCTTGCCCTTTATCCCTTCCGGCATAGGCTTCGCTTTTCCAAAACAGCTACCGTGGGACTTGTTGTGGCTCTTTCACTGGTGCAGATCTTCTTAGGTTGGCAGGCGGCATTTTTCAGCACAAATGCAGGTCTGCTAAGTGCAGTCAGCACCCTGCTCTATGCGGCTTTTTACTTTTTCGCTGTGAAGGTAAAGGTCGGCAAAACAGGCTTCACACTGCTTCTGCTTTCAAATAACGCAAGCTTTATCGTCATTACCTCAAAATGTCTGGAGGGCATTCTGTTCCCGTCACTTGCCTATGAATCATACCGCTGGTCGTTTTCCCTTTGTATGCTTATGACAGAAGCCGTTGTATGGGGACCGCTTTTTATCTACATGAAAAAGGTCTATACACCTGCGGTGGAAAGAGAGCCGTCAGGTCTGGAGTGGCGCTATCTTTGGCTTATCCCATTTACATTCTATATAATATGGTACTATACTCTCTACGGCAACTCTACGAAAAGCAGCTTAGAGCTTGCTCTGGAGCCAAAGAACACCATAGCTCTGTTCTTTATAAACGCAGGGGCGTTTCTGGTGTATTACATCGTGGCACGGCTGGTCATCGAACAGCAGAAAAATCTGCGGCTTCAGGAAAATAACCACCTGCTTGAAATGCAGAACCTGCAATATGACTATTTGCAGGATAAGATAAAAGAAACAAGACGCTATAAGCATGATGTCAGACATCATATCGCTCTTATGCAGGAGCTTCTGAAAAAGGGCGAATACGATAAGCTTTCGGAATATCTCAATTCTTTCAGGGATTCTATGCCCGATATATCAGAACACATTTACTGCAAAAACACATCTGTAAGCGCACTTCTTGCATATTTTGCTCAAATAGCGGAAAGCAGCGGCATTGAATACAAGGTGAGCGCTGACATCCCAGATGATATAAAAATAGACATAACCGACCTCTCTGTGCTTTTCGGAAATCTTATCGAAAACGCCATTCACGGCTGCGTGTCTGACAGTGCAAAGAATAAAAAAATAATAATCAGAGCAAAGGCTGACAGCTATTCCCTTTGCCTGGCGGTGGACAACACCTTCACCGGAACTATCCTCACCGACCCCGAAGGCGGTTTCCTTTCCTCAAAACGCAAAGGCAAAGGGATCGGCACAGAGTCTGTCAAGAACATTGCCGCCAAATACAATGGCGTAGCTAAATTTGAATACGGTGACGGAATGTTTTACGCTTCCGTAATGCTGAACATATGAAAAAAGGCGGAAAGCTCGCAAAGAGCCTCCGCTTTTTCTGTTATATATAGTATATCCGTTTTGCTGTTCTTAATTGTCGCTTATATCACACACTGCCACGCTTGTAACAGGGTCAATGTCAGAGATGTCAACGCCGTATTGATATGGGTTGAGTTCAAAAGTCTCGCTGTCCGTCTGAGCCTGCATTCTTTTATATGTTTCATCAAGCTGTTCGTCAGTGAGGTCAAAGCCGAACCACCATGTTCTGCCGTTTATTGTCGCTGATACGATTCGGTTTCTGTCTGTATTTGAAAGATACATAAGTGGCTTTTCACCCAGAGCGTTGCAAAGCTCGTTGTATGTCATGCCCACATAGATATTCTTTGTGATGTATGCACCATTGTAAAGCTCCACCCTTGTGACAGGCAGGCTTTCGTCAACATAGCCCTTGCCTGTTTCGGTATTCAAAGCCGCCCTGCCGAAGTGATACTGCGGAAAAGCCGAGCACTGATACATAGAATCATAGCCGTTTTGAACGAATGTTGGATAAACAAACTCATAGTTGTTGTCTGCCATTTTGAGCATATCCCCCACTGTATTTGAAAACAGCTCCTCGCCTGGGTTGTCTGCACTTGGGAGGACAGCGCTTGTATTTTCGCCTTGCGTATCTGTAACAGGAGTATCGGTTTGCACAGGTGCAGGTGCAGTTGTCACGGCGGTGTCTGTTACCTTTTCAGGCTCGCTTGACGGCTCAGATATGCTGTCTGTTTCAGCTTTTGACGAACTGATTTCAGATATCTTCTCTGATGAAGCGTCTGCCATACTGCTGTCAGAAAGGTCAAGGCTATCGTCATTTAAGCTGTCTGAAACACTGCTGTCATCGTGAACGCCGAAGCCGTTGTTGTTCACTCCACGGAGAGCCAATGGTATGCTCACTGCCACCACCACAGCCGCCGCAGTTCCCACTATCTTTATAGCAGCGGAAGAGGTTTTCAACGCTGTAACAGGTGAAGCCGCTGTCATTGCATACTTTTTCGGCAGAGCCGCTCTCATCATTGCGCTCATAGGCACAGCCGCAAATGCGCCGCCCTCCAAGATACGCTCTATCTCTTTCTTTATCTTTGCCCTCGCCTTAAAAAGCTTCTGCTTGGCGGCATTCTCGCTTATCTCCAAAATCTCGGACACTTTTTTCAGCGGCATGCCGTCATAATAATAAAGTATCACCGCCGACCTCTGCTCAGGCTTCAGCCCCTCTATGACCTTTTTCAGACAGCGTTTAAGCTCCTTGCTGTCGGCATAATCCTCAGGGAGCATAACAGTATCGTCAGCATGGATATCCTCGCTGAGGTTTTCGTCATCAAGGCTTATGTTATCCTCTCTGCCCTTTTGTCTGAAATACATTCTGCACTTGTTGAAAGCGATAGAGTGAAGCCACGTTTCATAATGCTCAGGCTCTTTCAGCGACCCTATCCCCTCCATTGAAGCCAAAAAGCTGTCCTCGGTGATATCCTCTGCGGTATGCTTATCCCCAACGTTTTTCAGCACGAAGAAATAAAGCTTCTCGTGGAACTCTTTGTACAGCTTCTCAAAAGCTGTCTTTTCGCCATTCTGAGCCTTTTCTACAACGGCTCTCAATTCATTCTTGTTCATTCACATATCCCTCCAAGACAAGTATGCGTATCAACCTTTTCATCTGCGCCTCTGCCTCCTCGTCTGTCTGACGAGTTTCCTCGTTCATGGACCTTAGGACAAAGGCGATGACATCTCCAAGCTTTGCATTTTTCATTTTTATCTCCGTTTCATGCTCTCTCGTTTTTGCCCTTTCATATACTTAGTTGCAGTTATCCCGATATGGTTATCATAACATCACACTTTTGTATATCTGCACAAAAACGCACCCCACAGCCTATGAAAAATACACAACCTTATGACGCATACTGTCTTAATACTCATTATATTATATTTATGTATATTAAGCAACTATTTTTCAAAACTTGCCACAACAAATAATTCACATATCATTTATAAAATGTTTCTTGTATCTTTTGTGCAGAATGCTATAATCTAATTGAAAATACGGAGAGAATTCCGTATAAAGTTAATAAATCAAACAAATCGGAGGTAATTCATTATGATGGGAAGACTCAGAGCAATGCGTGAGCCGCTCAAATATGTTCAGGGCAGAGATGCTACACTTAAGTTTCATGAAGAAATGGGCTATATGGGCAAAAGGTGGCTGTTTGTATGTTCAAACAGTGGCTACAAAGCCTGTCATGACAAGATAGAGAAAAGCTTTGGCGAGCTTGACGATTACAGACGCTATGAAGTATTTGGTGGTATATCAAGCAAGGGCGAGATAGCCAAAATGGAAGAGATAGTAAAGGCTGACAACATCGACACAGTAGTTGCAGTTGGCGGCGGAAGCGCAGTTGATACTGCAAAAGCTACAGCATACTACACAGGCAAGCACATTGTTATCGTGCCTACAGTTGCGGCAACAGATGCGCCATGTACAGGTCTGTCAGTAATATACAATGATGACCACAGCTTTGACAAATATCTTTTCTATCCTACCAATCCAGACGCAGTAATGGTAGACACAACAGTTATCGCAAACGCACCTGTAAAGTTCCTTATTGCAGGCATGGGCGATGCACTTGGGACATATTTTGAGGGCAGAGCTTCCATAAGAACAGAGTCTGCAAGCCTTGAAGGCACAGGCATCACAAGAGCAGGACAGGCACTTGCAAGACTTTGCTATGACACGCTGAAAACATACGGCAAGCAGGCAGTTGAGGCTTGTAAGGTACACGCAGTTACACCTGCCCTTGAAGCTATCTGCGAGGCTAACGTATATCTTTCAGGTGTTGGAGCAGACAACGTAAACTGTGCGGCCGCACACTCGTTCTACAATGGCGTAACATCATTGGGAATCAAGCACGCAGACCACGGCTGTTGTGTAGCCCTTGGTACACTGGTTCAGCTTGTACTTGAGGGTGCGCCAAAGGAAGAGTTTGAAGAGGTACAGAACTTCTGCCTTGAAGTGGGACTTCCTGTCACGCTCGAGGAGATCGGTGTAACTACACCTGAGCAGGTAGAAACTATCGCAAAGAACGCTTGTATCCCAGGCGAAACTATCCACAATCTTGCAGGCGACGTACAGCCTATAGAGCTTTATGACGCTATCATGCAGGCAGACGCAATGGGCAAGATAGCATTGAACAAATAAGGGATAGTGTTAATTTAAAATGATATTGCCACCCACGGCTGATTTTGGCTGTGGGTGGTTTTTTGTGCGAAAAAAAACAGAGAAACCCGATCAATGGGTTTCTCTGCCTCTTTTTGCTGTATTAAATCCACAGTAAGCCGGAATTAGGTGTAGGAGCAAGCTCTGAATTGTAAGGCTTACGTTCAAACTTGCCTGAGCGGCACTGAATTTGGGCAATAAAAAGCCATGACGGGAAATGCCCATCACAGCGAGCATCAAACCACTCCCAGCGTATCATACCTATGAGCGGGAGCAAAAAAATCCGCTACCATAAATGATAGCGGATTGGGTGCAGGGGCACGACCCTGCTGGCGGAGATGGAGAGATTAAATATACCACTTCACACCACTTTTTATTGCTTTATAAAATTGCTTGTAAACCACGCATTTACATCATTTAAGCCGTTTCATTTGTTCCGCATTTCACAAGCATATATTTACAATTCAGCTTTATCGTGTATAATTCGTGTACGCAAAATGTACAAACTTACACAAGTATGCTTGTACATTTTGCATACTTGTGTAAGTGTTTCAAGTATGCTATAATATAGAATAAGGAGGTGCAACTATGAGTGGTAAAACATCAACAGCCAGTAAAAGACTATATAATGAAAAGGCATATGACAGAATAAGTTTAGTTGTCAAGAAAGGCAGGAGAGAAGAACTAAAAGCCTATGCAGAAAGTAAGGGCATGAGTATCAACGGGTACATTAACAAGTTAATAGATGAAGATATGAAATCAGCCGACAAGGAATAATCCCTGTCGGCTGTCTTACTACCTACTTGATTTTTATTTTCTGCCCCACATAAATGAGATTAGCGTTCTTGATACCATTATCCTTGACAAGCTTCGTAACAGTGGTCTTGTAGCGCCGTGCGATGCCCGAGAGCGTGTCTCCACGTTTCACAGTATAAGTCACTGTCTTCTTGGCGGAGCTTGCAGAGGGCTTTGCGGATACCGCCCAGTCAGCGAAATGTCAATGAGAGAAAATATCTTTACACATTTCTAGAAAACGGAGATGTTCCCATAGACAACGACAGGGCAGAAAATGCGATAAGGCCGTTTGCCATCGGCAGAAAAACTGGCTTTTCAGCAACACAGCCAACTGAGTCAAAGCAAGTGCCGCACTATATTCACTTATTTCAACGGCTCAGGCGAATGGACTTGACGCAGAGAAATATCTGACGAAGCTGTTTTTATTGTAAAGCAAAAAAGCTTGCAAACCCTCGTAAATAAAGGATTTGCAAGCTTTTTATGCGAAATATGCACTTTTACTGAAATTAAAATGTAATGAATGCTAGCAGATGAGGTGTAGTAAACAAAAAGTCAGTGTTATTATCTACTAGCTCCACAGTTTCTACAGAATTTTGCTCCTTGCTTGATAAATATTTGAGCATAAATCTGTATATTTCAGAAACAGTAACCACTTTTGAAGGCTGAGATAACCAAGCGGCGATTTCTTTTTTTGTTTTTTATCATCTATATATACCCATATTACAAGTACTATAATGCCTAATATAATAAGTTGCATTATTTTTCAGCTTCTTCATTTCTCCTCATACCTTTCCCCCATCGCCCCGATCTCTGCCAGCATATCCTCCACCAGCGGTTTCGGCTCAAGGACTTTTACCCACGAGCCTTGGGACAGCAGGTACATTATTATCCCCCTGCCGTAGTTGACCTCGGCAGTGATAACGCTCTTTGTGCCGTTCTGCTCAATGACTTTTGCGGTGGGCAGCCTGTCAAGAACAGCCTGCAAAGACAGCCCCGAAAACTCAAAGGTTATCCGCACGTTGTCCCCTGGAAACATAAACTGATTTTTCTCACGCAGGTCGCCCTCGTCAAAGCTGTGCTCACGATCAAGCTGGAAATTCTCCCTGTGCTCAACAATATTTTTTATCCTGTCAATGCGGAAATACCTCGCCTTGTACTGGGTATCATCTGCCGCATATGCGATAAGATAAAAATAATATTCGCTGAACATTATCGCCGCAGGCTTCAGCTTCCTAACAACTTCGCTCCTGTCCATTTTCAGATATGTCACCGAAATGACCTTCTTACCATCAATGCACTGCACAAGACGCCAAAGATTGTTTATCACGCTGTCGCAGTCAGAGCGCACCTCGTGATAATGATATATCTCCCTGCGTATCACCTCATCAAGAAGCTTTCGGTCATTGGCAGTGGTAAACTTTCTCAGCTTAGATACAATGAATATCATATCTTCTTTGCTGAAACAACGTGCCCCGAGTATCACTTTTACCAAGGCAAAAAGCTCCTGATTTTTCAGAAACTCGTCGCTTTTAAGTATGTAAGCCCTGTCCTTGTGCGAATATGTGACCTCGGCATTTTGCATAAGCTCCCTGTATTCCGCAAGAAAATCGTTTATCCTTGCAATGTCACGACTGACGCTTTTGGATGATATCCCATACTCCTCCGCAATAAGCTTGTTAGAAACGACCTCGCCGTGCAAAAGCCGATAAAATATTTCAAGTACTCTGTCTAAACGTTCATTTTCCATTTTATTACCCCTCTTTCTTACAATTATACCACATTTGATTTTGAATTTGTTAAGCTGGCTGCTTAGTATAACGTTTTCGAAGAATATTTTTTTATTTTAACCAAAAATGTCAAATTATTGGTGCGGCAGATCATCGTATTTTGTCGTTTTATCTTGCTTTCAGTATAGCATAATTGCCAGACAAAGGTATGTCCGTTTAAAATTAGTTTACTTTTACATTATAACCCTTTCTAGCGGTATATGTCAAGAAATAATACTAATATAAGCGGTAATATCGTCACATTATATATATTATAATAGGTATAGTGATACAAATCGACGGAGGGAGAATGAAAATGACGGAAAAGGATATCAGCAACAGAATTACGCAGCTTAGATTGCAAAAAAATGTGTCCGAATACAAGATGAGCCTTGCACTCGGTCACAGTAAGGGATATATCCAAAGCATATCGTCAGGACGGACGATGCCGTCCCTTGGTGAATTTCTTGCCATTTGCGAGTATCTTGAAGTCACTCCGAAGCAGTTTTTCGACGATGGCAGCAAAAATCCTGCACTAACGCAGAAAATAGTTGAGAGCGTATCGAAACTTTCGGAAAAAGACCAACGATTGGTGCTTGAAGTTTCTGAAAGACTAGGAAAAGAATAATTTTTGAGACCTCGAACTGCAATATCAAAGTAAAAAAAACAGCGTACCGCAGCCCCCTGCGATACGCTGTTCTCATATAAAATTACTTCTTTGTAGTCACACTCTTTGAAGCCGACCAAGCGCCGTAGTATTTCGTACCCTTTACAGTTGTGTACGAACGAACACGAACGTAATATTTCTTTTTGCCTGAAAGCTTTGAAACAGTGGTCTTGTCGGTCTTGTTGTTTGTTATGGTAACTTTCTTTGCACTTGTGAACTTTGAGTTGGTAGCGTACTGTATCTCGTATCCAGTAGCAGAGCCTTTCTGCGCCCAATCCACAAAGAATGCCTTGCTCTTAGCAGTGAGCTTCTGTATCTCCTGCTTGGCAGGATTTATCTTGAACGTCTTTGTGATAGTGCCTGCGTAAGAGCCTTTTCCTGTGACTTTTACAGTGGCAGTACCTATATTCTTGTTGCTTGAGTAGGAAACTGTGTAGTCAGTACCATTTTTCAGCGTTTTACCATTGTATTTAACAGTAATGCTCTGCGTGATATTCTTGCCCGTGTATGACTTGTTTGAAATGCCAGAAATGGTAGCTTTCTTGAAGTTATTTTTGATACTGTAGGTCTTAGAAACTGAGCCTGTGTAATTGCCCTTGCCTGTGATAGTGACCTTTGCTGTGCCTACCTTGGTGTTGTTTGAATAGGAAACTGTGTAATCTGTACCATTCTTCAAAGTTTTGCCGTTTAGCTTGACCGTTACACCAGGCTTCTTTGCTTTGCCGTCATATGCGTAGGTCGAAGTGGAAAGTGTCACGCTTGCCTTTGAAATGCTAATTCTTGAAAGTGCAGGAATTTCAGCCGTTTCAAGAACTTTCTTGCAGACTGTACATTCCTTGTGTTTTGAGCCTTTAACTCCGATAGAAGCCGCCTTGTCAACTATCCAACCGCTTGACTTGTGACCTGTGGCATTTATCACTGTCTGAACCTTGATAACAGTATTGCAAACTGAGCAATGTGAGCCGTCTGTTTTGCCTGCGGTGGTGCAAGTAGCAGGGTAGCCCTTGTCGGTAACTGCAGTGTGACCCTTTGCAGGAAGCTTTTCTGTAACTATCGCATTGCACTTTGTGCAAGTCTTTGTTTTTGTACCCTCTGATGTGCAGGTCGGCTGTTTTGTTACAACAGAATTTCCGTAGCTATGACCTGTTGCTTTTGTTGTGTTGCCCTTGTATGAAGTGCCGCAAACAGAACATTTGTGGAGAGTGTAGCCGTCAGTAGTGCAAGTAGGTGCAACAACCGTGTCAGCATATTTGTGTGAAGTCTTTGGTATAGTTTCTGTAACTGTCGCATTGCACTTTGTGCAAGTCTTTATAGCAGTACCCTCTGATGTGCAGGTCGGTTGTTTTGTTACAACAGAATTTCCGTAGCTGTGACCTGTTGCTTTTGTTGTGCTATCCTTATATGAAGTACCGCAAACAAAACACTTGTGGAGTGTATAGCCGTCAGTAGTGCAAGTAGGTGCAACAACCGTGTCAGC
>ULQZ01004507.1_pt1 | contig 13632 bp, 10 predicted proteins | sample 1955011 | NCBI WGS metagenome assembly ULQZ01 (sample SAMEA4835670, study PRJEB28245) | human gut metagenome | biome: gut microbiome; material: fecal sample | place: Denmark | collected 2008 | reverse complement strand
ACATAGAAGTTTATAACTTTTTATAAGTTTTCAGTAACGGTACAATAAGGGGACATGGATCTTTTCGATTATATGAGACAGACCAATCAGGAAAAGGAAGCGCCGCTGGCGGCAAGGCTGCGGCCCCGGACGCTGGATGAGGTAGTCGGACAGCAGCACATTATCGGAAAGGACAAGCTTTTGTACCGTGCGATTCAGGCGGACAAGCTTTCCTCCATCATTTTTTACGGACCGCCCGGAACGGGCAAAACGACCCTTGCGAGGGTGATCGCGAATACGACCAGTGCGGAGTTTATGCAGATCAATGCGACTGTGGCAGGCAAAAAGGATATGGAAGAGGTTGTGGCTAAGGCAAAGGACAACCGTGGAATGTTTGGCAAAAAAACGATACTGTTTATTGATGAGATCCATCGGTTTAACAAGAGTCAGCAGGACTATCTGCTTCCCTTTGTGGAGGATGGAACCCTGATCCTGATCGGTGCGACGACGGAAAATCCGTATTTTGAGGTAAACGGAGCGCTGCTGTCCCGTTCGGTTATTTTTGAGCTCAAGCCGCTTTCAAAGGAGGATATCGAAGAACTGATCCGACGGGCAGTCTATGATCAGAGAGGAATGGGTGCCTATCAGGCACAGATAGAGCCGGATGCGCTGGAGTTTCTGGCGGATATTGCAGGCGGAGATGCACGTGCGGCATTGAATGCAGTAGAGCTTGGCGTAATGACGACACAGCGCTCAGAGGATGGAAAAATCCATCTGACCCTGGAGGTTGCCCAGGAATGTATTCAAAAACGTGCAGTAAAATACGACAAAACAGGCGATAATCATTACGATACGATTTCGGCATTTATCAAGAGTATGCGGGGCTCCGATCCAGATGCGGCGGTTTATTATCTGGCGCGGATGCTGTATGCCGGGGAAAGCGTGACATTTATCGCCCGCAGGATGATGATCTGTGCGTCGGAGGATGTTGGCAATGCAGATCCGACAGCGCTGCAGGTAGCGGTTTCTGCATCCCTGGCAGCAGAGCGGGTGGGCATGCCGGAGGCGCAGATTATTCTGGCACAGGCGGCGGCCTACATTGCATGCGCGCCGAAAAGCAACGCAGCGGTCAACGCCATTGCGTCTGCAATGAAGACGGTGGAAGAAACCGGAAATCTGGCGATTCCGGTGCATTTGCAGGATGCCCATTATAAAGGAGCAGCAAAATTGGGACACGGAAAAGATTATAAATATGCACACGATTATCCAAACCACTATGTCAGACAGCAGTATTTACCTTATGAGCTGTCCGGAAGAGAGTTTTATCAGCCCGGTGGGATGGGATATGAAGTAAAAATCAAAGAGCACATGCAGCGGATACGCAGGGAAGCGGCTAAGACAGAGCAAAAGCCGCAGGATGGAGCAGAGCAATGAAACAGATACCAAAGCGGGTCATGATCGTGTCCTTTGATGCGGTCGGAGCAAAGGATTTGGAATATTTACAGACCCTGCCGAATTTTCGGCGTTTTTTTGAACAGGCAGCGCTGTGCAGCCATGTAAACAGTGTGTGTCCGTCCCTGACCTATCCGGCCCATACATCCATTGTGACAGGGCGGATGCCGAAAAATCACGGGATTGTGAACAACACAAAAATCCAGCCCAACCGGAAGGATCCGGACTGGCTTTATCATCGCAAATGGATCCGCAGCACGACGCTTTATGACGAAGCGAAGAAAAAGGGAATGACGACGGCCGGGCTTTTGTGGCCTGTTGCGGCAGGCAGCAGGATGGACTACTATGTGCCGGAGATTATGGTGACACGCAAATGGCAAAATCAGATCCTGATGAATGCGACGAACGGTCCGTTGTTTTATCAGCTGGATCTGAACAAACGCTTCGGACATTTACGAAACGGAATCGCACAGCCCCAACTGGACAATTTTATTCAGGCATGCGCGCTGGATACGATCTACAAATACAATCCGCAGCTGTTTTTGCTGCATCTGACGGATGTGGATACGAACAGACATCTCTATGGCGTGGAGAGTAAGGAGGCAAAAGAAGCTCTTAAGCGCCACGATAAGCGTCTGGGCGAGATTGTAAGGGCACTGGAGGAAACCGGAGAGATGGAAAGCACGACGGTCGTGCTTCTGGGGGATCATTATCAGAAGGATGTGGACAAGGTTGCCTTTGTCAATCATGCACTGTGGAAAGCCGGCTTGCTGACGGTCCGCAACGGCAAGATCAAAAGCTGGAAGGCCTATGCAAAAAACTGCGACGGAAGCTGCTATATCTATCTGCATCCGTCTGTAGAAAACAATGCAGAAGTGCAAAAGCGTACAAGAAAAGTGCTGGAGACGCTGAAAGGACGGGAGGATTTTGGAATCGAAAGGATTCTGACCCGGGAAGAGGCAGCAAACATGGGCGCAGACGAAAACTGCTTTCTGATGCTGGAAGCAAAGGAAGGATGGTTTTTTCTGGACGAATGGGAACAGCTGACGGCAGCAGAAAAAGACTGCGCACATGGCATGAAGGGAACCCACGGGTATCTGCCGGGTGAGGCAGACTATCAGACCTTTTTTGCAATGGCGGGATGCAGTGTAAGAGCTGGTGCCCGGATAGAAAAAAATATCGCGCTCTGGGATGAGGGCGCGACATTGGCAGCACTTTTGGAGTTAGACCTCGGAAAAACAGATGGCAGTGTGATCCGGGAGATGCTGCAATAACATACTTTAAAACAGGGCGGTTGTCAGATACTGATAAATCTCCCTGTTATTTTTTTGCCAGTTTTCGCAAATGGAAATTGCGAGCTCTTCTGTAGGAACCGTAAGACGGATGGTCACCAGGTTGACGTCCTTGTCCACTGCAGTCAGCTCTGTTTCGAATTCCCCGTTGACAGCCTTATAGTAGTTGCTCTGGATCGAAGATTCGTTGCGCATTTCCAGTTCATTTTTTTTCAGATATTCGCCGATGTCTGCCTTGATCGCGTCACTGATGCGGTTCTCAAAATAGGAAAGGGTATTGCGGCCCTCCTCTGTGATCTGCAGATGGGTGCGGTTGACCAGTGTTTTGGCAGTGATCAGCCCGGCCTGTGCCAGCTCATTGATAACCTGCTGCAGTGTCAGATAATTGGTGTATTCTTTTTCCAGAATGAGATCGCTGACCTGCGCCATTGTAAGTGGAAAGGATACCTTGTTGAGCAGATAAAGAACGATCAGTTTATAGAGTGTAAGAGGTTCCTGGTTCATAATTATCCTCATTTCTGCGCACGTTTTTTGCGCATGTCGAGTTTGTGTCAAGTGTGTGCAGACACAAATCTCGAGATTGAAAAATTTTATTTTTCAATCTTATCCCCTTGTCTGAGATTTCGTTGTTTCATAAGGGCATGCAGCCTATTTAAGACGTTTCGTTTCGAAAGACTCCACTGGGGCGCGATTAGAAGCTTGCGAGGACCGTCTCCGGTGATTCGGTGGAGGCAGATATCCGGAGAAAGTGCAGCGATACAGCTTATCAGCAGATCGAGATATTCTTCCTGTGTCAGTACAGGAAGCTTTCCGGATTCATAAAGAAGGGCAAGATCTGTTCCCTTTAAAATATGGAGAAGCTGCAGCTTGACCCCAAAGGGATGCACCTGATTGACGGCACGGATGCTTTCCAGCAGGTCAAGCCGGGTTTCCCCGGGGAGTCCGAGGATCAGATGGACGATAAAGGGAAGCCTTCTGGCATGGAGCTTTGCTGCAGCATCATAAAATACGGAGGTCGGATACCCCCGGCGGATCCTTGCTGCAGTGTGGTCATGAATGGACTGCAGACCAAGCTCGATCCAGATAAACCGGTCAGGATACAGTAACCGGAGGCGGTCAAGTCCCTCCAGAATGATATCGGAAAGGCAATCCGGGCGTGTCGCAATGGAAATTCCTGCGACCTCCGGAGAGGAAAGTGCTTCTTCATAACAGGAAAGCAGTCTGTCCGGGTCGCCATAAGTGTTGGTATATGCCTGAAAATAGGCAATCAGAGACGGCTTGCCGGGTTCCGGTGTCCATTTGGAGGACAGAAGTGCCTTGGCCTGATTTAACTGATCTGTTACAGAAAGCTGCCGGGAAGCAGCAAAATCGCCGCTTCCGCCTGCAGAGCAGAAAATGCAGCCTCTTGTATCGAGGGTGCCATCCCGGTTGGGACAGGTACAGCCGATATCCAGTGCAGCCTTGTAAAGCTTCCGTCCGTATGTATTTTTACACCAGGCGTCCAGCGAATAGTAGGGCTTCTGGTGCCAGAGATCAGCGGATGTTTTTCTTGACTGCATCTGCAACAACGTCCGCAACTCTGGGATCGAATGCCTCTGGCATGATATTGTTTTCGTTTAAGTCTTCGTCAGAAACGAGGGCTGCGATGGCATTAGCGGCAGCCAGTTTCATTTTATCGGTGATCTGTTTTGCATGTCCTTCCAGAGCACCGCGGAAGATGCCGGGGAATGCGACAACGTTGTTTACCTGGTTCGGGAAATCGCTGCGTCCGGTGCCGACAACGCGTGCCCCTGCTTTTTTTGCGAGATCAGGCATGATCTCAGGAACGGGGTTAGCCATTGCAAACAGAATAGCATCGGAATTCATGGAAGCCACCATCTCTTCCGTCACAATGCCCGGAGCGGAAACACCGACGAAAATATCAGCACCCTTTAAAGCATCTGCAAGGGAACCGGTTTCGTGAGCCAGATTGGTGCGTTTTACCATCTTTTCCTGCATCCAGTTTAAGCCCTCTGCGCCATCGCAGAGGATGCCGGATTTATCGCACATAATGATATTGGAAAAGCCGTAGGTCAGCAGCAGGCGGGTGATGGCAACTCCTGCGCTTCCTGCGCCGTTTACAACAACGCGGCAGTCTTCCTTTTTCTTACCGACTACCTTTAAGGCATTGATGATGCCGGCGAGTACAACAATAGCAGTTCCGTGCTGGTCATCGTGGAAAACAGGAATATCCAGAGTCTCTTTCAAGCGCTCTTCGATTTCGAAGCAGCGGGGTGCACTGATATCCTCCAGGTTGATGCCGCCAAAAGCGGGAGCAAGCCAGGTAACGGCTTTGATAATCTCTTCCGTGTCCTGAGTATCCAGGCAGATGGGAACTGCGTTGACACCGCCGAATTCTTTAAATAAGACAGCCTTGCCTTCCATAACGGGCATAGCAGCTTTCGGACCGATATTGCCGAGTCCCAGTACGGCGGAACCATCGGAAACAACAGCTACAGTGTTTGCTTTCATCGTATAGGTGTAAGCGGCAGCCGGGTCTTTTGCAATGACCTTACAAGGCTCCGCAACGCCGGGAGTATAGATAAGTGCAAGGTCTTCACGGGTGCGGACGGGTGTTTTGGAAACGGTTTCAAGCTTTCCCTGCAGCTTCTCATGCAGTTCCAGCGCTTTCTCCTGATTTGTCATTTGATTTGCCTGCTTTCTTTTTTTATATGGAATGATGATGTCGGGGCATACGCGTCATTCGTAGCTCTCTGTATATCATCATATCTGATTTATTTGAGTGAATCAAGGAAAAAATCTTCCTATTCTGTTTTGAGTGTGGTACAATGAGCGAAACAGAAGGAGACCTTTGACTTGTGTCTCCGATGTGTAATAAAATTCACTAAAATGACAGGCACTTTTGATTTCTGACAAAAGACCGCTGTTTCCCGGATCGGGATGTTCTGGCGCATTTCAAAAAGATCGTTTCATGTAGAATTCCGTATGAAAATAGGGACGAATCACGATGGCAGTAAAAGGAGTAAAGATTGAAAAATAAAATTTTTCAATCGCGAGATTTGTGTCTGCGCGCACTTGACACAAACTCGACATGCGCAAAAAGCGTGCGCAGAAATGAGAGGAAAAAATGATGAGAGAAAAATATGAATCTCTGGCAGTGCATGATCTGAAGGAGATTGCAAAAGCAAGGGGGATAAAAGGACTTTCTACAATGAAAAAGGCGGAAGTCATTGATGCGATGCTGAGGTTGGATGCCCAGGAGACCGCAGAAATCAAAACAGAACGCAGCGTCCCGGAGAACCGCCCGGCAGAGCGCAAGGATGCCCCGGAGAGGGACGCGGCAGAGCGCAAGGATGCTCCGAAGAGGGACGCGGCAGAGCGCAAGGATGCCCCGGAGAAGGGCGCGGCAGAGCGGGAGGATGCTCCAAAGAGGGATGCGGCAGAGCGCAAGGATATCCCGGAGAAGGGCGCAGTGGAAAAGCAGGATACTCATGACAGTGGGACGGAACCGGAGAGCAGAGCAGGGGATCGGGAGGAAAGGCGGCAGCAGAGAACAGGAAAGCGCTTCATCAGCAATGGTTCTTATCATAATGGACGGACAGGAAGCCGTGACAACAATGGTGTGCGGGAAAATACTGCAGCTGCAGCGCCCCGTACTGCTGCGCCTGTGGCAGAAGAGGCACAGAACCGTGTGAGCGCGCCTGCACCTCGTTATAATGAGCGCTACAACAGTCCGTATAATCGTGGAACTGCACCGATCCAGAGTCCAGAGGACGACAAGTTCCCGACAGAGCTGGACAGCGGCATCACGGTAAGGGGTATCCTGGAGGTCATGGCTGAGGGCTATGGCTTTATCCGCTCAGATAATTATATGCCGGGAGAAAATGATATTTACGTGGCACCCAGCCAGATTCGTCGGTTCAATTTGCGGACAGGCGATATTTTAGAGGGAAATACCAGAGTGCGGACACAGAATGAAAAATTCTCCGCCCTGCTTTATGTCAAGACCATCAATGGCTATACCACAGAGGAAGCATCCAGACGAAGCAACTTTGAAGATATGACACCGATCTTTCCGAACAGCAGACTGAAAATGGAACGGTACGGCTGCCCGGTGGCGATGCGGGTCATGGATTTGTTAAGCCCCATTGGGAAAGGACAGAGAGGCATGATCGTGTCCCCGCCGAAGGCTGGTAAGACAACCTTATTAAAAGAAGTGGCCATGTCGGTAAAGAAAAATTATCCGAACTTGCATCTGATCATTCTCCTGATCGATGAACGTCCGGAGGAGGTAACGGACATGAAGGAGACGGTGGCAGGGCCGAACGTTGAAGTGATCTATTCCACGTTTGACGAATTACCGGAACATCATAAACGAGTTTCCGAAATGGTTATTGAGCGTGCAAAGCGCCTGGTCGAGCATAAGCAAGACGTTATGATCCTGTTAGACAGTATTACCCGCCTGACCCGTGCCTACAACCTGGTGGTTCCGCCCAGCGGACGTACCCTGTCCGGTGGTATTGACCCGGCGGCATTACACATGCCGAAGCGCTTTTTTGGTGCAGCCCGCAATATGCGCGAGGGCGGAAGCCTGACGATTCTGGCCACTGCACTGGTGGACACCGGATCCAGGATGGACGATGTCATTTACGAGGAATTTAAAGGAACCGGTAATATGGAAGTTGTGCTGGATCGAAAGCTGTCTGAACGCAGAATTTTCCCTGCCATCGACATCCCCAAAACCAGCACGAGAAGAGAAGATCTGCTGCTGAGTGCAGAAGAGATGGAAGCGATCAACGTGGTGCGCCGCGCGCTGAATGGTATGAAATCCGATGAAGCTGTGGATAAGGTGCTGGATCTGTTTGCAAAGACGAAAACCAATATAGAGTTTGTGCAGACGGTGAGAAAGATGAGATACCTGTAAAAATACGGCCCATGCAATAAAATACGAAAGAAGGAGCGATCGGGAACTGCCGGCCGCTCCTTTTTGATTTCATAAGGAAATGCGTCCTATGAAATCAAAACGCTCTACGAGGATGCGCACCGGAGGTTCTTCCTTTTCCGGGAAATCAAAAAAATACTTGCATAGGGCAAAAGTTTATGCTATATATAGTTGCATAAAATATACAACGAAAGGAAAGCGAACGATGAAGCTGCAGGAAACCCTGGAACATCTGAATTTTTCAAGGCTGGAAGCACAGATTTATATGGCATTGATCGGTTCTGAGCCCATGTCTGCCTATCAGCTGGCCAAAAAAATCGCAATTGCGCGCCCTTCTATTTACAATGCGCTGGAGCACATGCTGGATAAGGGGATGGTGGAGCTGGTTCCGGATCAGACAGCACTGTATACCGCCCAGGAGCCGGAGGTGCTTTTGGGGCGGATGCAGGCGGAAATGACAGCAAACCTTTCTCTCGCCAGGAAACAGCTGGAAGAATATGAGACGGCGAAGCAGCCGGAGGTGCATTTCGTATTCCGGGGCTTTGAAACGGCGATAGCAAGGGCAGGGAAGCTTCTGGAGGATGCCCGGGAGGAGGTTTATCTGAATGCGGATTTTGATCTTTCCTGTTTTGCAGAGACCTTCCATCGGCTAAAGAAAAAAGGCGTGCGGATCGTTGCGTTTTCCTTTGATGATCTTGGACTGAACCGGGAGGATGTGGAGTTTTATACCCACGGAGGAATGCTGACAGCACATCAGCCCTCCCGTCTGATGCTTGTGACAGACAGGCAGATGACGCTGACAGCGGACTGCGGTGCATTTGCCAACTGGAGCGGTACGGTCAGCAACAATGGGCTGATGGTGAAAATTTTGTTGGAGCATATTCAACACGATATCACTTTACTGCAGCTGCAGGAAAAGTATGGACTGGAAATGCATTGAAATGAGATCGGCTGCAGTTTAAAAGGATGCAGCCTGGAAAAAGGAGGTCTGAACATGATTCATTTAGAAGCGGTTTATCATAGAGCGTCACAGCAGTTTTGCTATGCATTGAATGAGGAAATTTTGATGGTAGGGCTGCAGACCGGAGAAGAAGTGGAACAGGTTTGGATTCATTATGGCGACCCGTTTTCTACCGGTATTCTGGGCGGAAACGAGGCTTGGGAAGGCAGTCGGGAGGAGATCGTGACAAAAATGCGTCTGCCCCAGCACCTCTGGTGGGAAATTCCCGTGCAGCCTCCCTATAAACGGTGCCGGTATTTCTTTGAGCTGCAGGCAGGAGCAGAACGGGTCTTTTGTTTTGAGGATGGCTTTCATTCGCCGGAGGATGTGAAAAACGGACAGCTGGGACAGTGCTTTACGTTTCCGTGGATGAATCCGGTGGATATCAACGTGACGCCAAAGTGGGTGCGGGAGACGGTCTGGTATCAGATTTTTCCGGAGCGCTTTTGCAACGGCAACAAAGAAAATGATCCGGACTGGGTAAAGCCCTGGGGATACCATACCGTAAGTAATCTCGATTTTTACGGCGGCGATCTGGATGGAATTCGTCAGAAGCTTCCTTATTTACAGGAGCTTGGTATTACCGGACTGTATCTGACGCCGGTGTTTGAATCTCCCTCAAGTCATAAATATGATACGACAGATTACCGGAAGATCGATCCGGGCTTCGGAGATGAAAAGACTATGAAGCTGCTCGTTAAGGAGGCCCATGACAGAGGCATCCGCGTGATGTTGGACGGTGTATTCAACCATTGCGGCAGTAACTTTTTACCGTGGCGGGATGTGATGGAAAAGGGGCCCAAGTCCCCCTATTATGACTGGTTTATGATCAATCGCTGGCCCTGTCGGGAGCAGGAGGGCAGCACCCGGGATGGACGCTATTATTCCTTTGCCTTTGCGGAGCGGATGCCAAAGCTCAATACGAGTGAAAAAAAGGTGCGGGACTATTTTTTGGATACCGTTCGTTATTGGATTGAGACATTTGACATTGATGGACTTCGGTTAGATGTTGCAAACGAAATTTCCCATCTGTTCTGCCGTGAGCTGCGGCAGATGACAAAGCAGTTAAAACCGGATTTTTATCTGCTGGGGGAAATCTGGCATGACGCAATGCCGTGGCTTGGCGGGGACGAATTCGACGCCGTTATGAACTATCCCTTTGCTGCAGCCATCCGGGAGTTTTGGTATCAGCCGGAAAAGACGAAATCGGATTTGGAAGAGGCGATTCATGAAAATCTGGTGCGTTATATGCGTCAGACGACAGAGGTTTTGTTTAACCTTCTGGATTCCCATGATACAGATCGGCTGATCCATCAGACAGGCGGAAATCAGGATCTGTTTTTCCAGCAGCTTGCAATGCTCTTTACAATGCCCGGAAGTCCCTGTATCTATTATGGAACAGAAATCGCGATAGAGGGCGGTGCTGATCCGGATTGCAGACGCTGTATGCCCTGGGATCAGATTGCACAGGGAAATTATGCAGAGGTCACAGAGCAGGTAAAGCAGCTGATTGCCCTTCGAAAAGAGCCTGCGGCCCGCAGCATGGAAATCACATTTGAAAATAATAACAGCGCTGACCGGGTGGTGGAATATGTCAAAACCGGGGCAGAGGGCAGCAGGCTCCGGGTTGTATTAAACGCATCCGGAAAAGAGACCGATGTGGAGACAGAGGGCAGCGTGCTGTTTGCAAGAGGTTATGAGAATGGGGTGCTGCGCGCAGGCGGCGCATTGGTGGAACGGCTGTAAAACAAGGATTTCTGGTCAAACCGCAGCGAAAGAGGACAAAAATTTCACCAAAACTTTACCGGCATGTATATTGACAGAAGACTTTGCATATGATAACCTTACTGCTAAACAAAATTCCCTGTGAGGGAGTAGCGAGCGCAGCAAGTGCAGCTGCCGGGATGGAACAGAGCCGGCGGATCGCCTTTGCATCAGCGTAACAAGTCAACAACCCCGATCCTATGCCGATCTGGCTTGTTTTAAATTGCGAGACTCAGATACTGTTTTCTTTTTGAAAAGCAGTATTTGGGTCTTTTGTGATTCAAAAACACCATCGGGAGGAAAAAGAATGAAGTATTATTGTGAAGACTCACAACAGGTACTGCAGGAGCTTAACAGCCAAAAAAGCGGCCTGACAGAAAAAGAAGCGGCAGAGCGGCTTTTGCAGAACGGGGCGAACGAGTTAAAGGCGGCGAAGGGAAAATCCCTGCTGCGCCGGTTTGCAGAACAGGTGGCAGATCCGATGATTGTGATCCTGCTGGCGGCAGCGGCCATCAGCGGTGTACTTGCAGTTCTGGAAAATGACAGCTTTGCGGATGTCATTATTATTCTGGCAGTGGTGCTGATCAATGCCGTGCTGGGTGTGTATCAGGAAAGCAAGGCGGAAAAGGCCATCGAAGCGTTGCAGGACATGGCAGCAGCCACCTCGAAGGTTGTGCGGGACGGGAAAATGTCCTCGATTTTGAGCAAAGACCTTGTGGTGGGAGATATCATCTGTCTGGAAGCAGGGGATGCGGTTCCTGCGGATGCAAGAATTCTGGAAAGCGCAAGCCTGAAGGCAGAGGAAGCTGCATTGACGGGAGAATCCGTTCCGGTCACGAAGCTGATCGATCAGCTTTTTTTAGCAGACGGGGAACAGGATGTGCCCCTGGGCGACCGTAAAAATATGGTTTATATGGGAAGCACGATCGTATATGGACGTGCTGTGGCAGTCGTGACGGCCACCGGTATGGATACGGAAATGGGAAAAATTGCGGATGCTCTGTCTCAGGCACAGGAAGGACAGACACCGCTGCAGAGAAAACTGACACAGCTTTCGAAGGTGTTGACAAAGCTGGTGATCGGAATCTGTGTACTGGTTTTTGCAATTCAGATGATCCGGGCAGGCAGCCTGAATTTTGAGGTTGCGCTGAACTCCTTTATGATTGCGGTTTCCCTTGCAGTGGCGGCGATCCCGGAAGGACTTGCGGCAGTTGTGACAGTGGTACTTTCCATCGGTGTAACGAACATGTCAAAACGAAACGCGATCATCCGCCGGCTGACTGCAGTGGAAACTCTTGGCTGTGCTCAGGTGATCTGCTCGGATAAGACCGGAACGCTGACGCAGAATCAGATGACAGTTGTAGATTCCTTCGGAGTAAAGGAGCAGGAGCTTTCGGCAGCAATGGCACTGTGCAGTGACGCAGAGCTGGATGCAGACGGCAGTGTGACAGGTGAACCGACGGAGGCTGCCCTGGTTGCCTGGGCGAGCCGGATCGGGCAGGATAAGAATCTTTTAAAACAGAGTATGCCTCGTGTGCTGGAGGCTCCCTTTGATTCCGGACGAAAAATGATGTCCACGGTTCATAAACGCAAGGACGATTATATTCAGTTTACAAAAGGAGCGCCGGATGTGGTTCTCACCCGTTGTGGGTTTTATCTGGAGGATGGACAGCTTCTGCCCATGACAGAAGAATATCGGAAAAAGGTTTTGCAGGCAAATAAGTCCATGGCAGATCGGGCACTGCGTGTGCTGGCATGCGGACAGAGAGTCTGGACGAAAAAACCGGAAAGCGAGGATGCGGATCTGCTGGAGCAGGAGCTTTGCTTTTTGGGACTGTGCGGTATGATCGATCCGGTGCGTCCGGAGGTAAAGGCAGCAATTGACGAATGTCGGGAAGCGGGTATTCGACCGGTTATGATCACGGGCGATCATGTGGATACGGCAGCAGCGATTGCAAAAGAGCTTGGTATTTTACAGGATGGCAGCCTGGCAGTGACCGGAGCAGAGCTGGAAAAAATGGACGATGCAGAATTTGCAGAAAAGTTCCGGAACATCAGCGTTTATGCCCGCGTACAGCCAGAGCACAAGACCCGTATCGTAAACGCCTGGAGAAATGCCGGTTATGTGACGGCAATGACCGGTGACGGCGTTAACGACGCGCCCTCCATCAAGGCTGCGGACATCGGCATCGGAATGGGCATCACAGGAACGGACGTTACCAAAAATGTGGCAGATATGGTGCTGGCGGACGATAATTTTGCAACGATTGTCGGCGCGGTGGAAGAGGGCCGCAGAATCTATGACAACATCCGGAAGGCAATCCAGTTTCTGTTAGGCTCCAATATGAGTGAAGTGCTGAGTATTTTCTTTGCGACACTTCTGGGCTTTACGATTCTGCAGCCGGTGCATCTTTTGTGGATCAATCTTGTAACGGACTGCTTCCCGGCGCTTGCGCTGGGTACGGAAAAGGCAGAGCCGAACATTATGAAGCGCAAACCCAGAGATGCGAAGGCCGGGATTTTTGCAGATGGAATGGGCTTTGATATTGCTTATCAGGGATTTTTGGTAACAGCACTTGTCATGGTTTCCTATTTTATCGGACATTTCATGGAAACCGGAGAATGGACCATCACAAACAGCGCCCATGGTACTACGATGGCGTTTGTCACAATGTCAATGGCGGAAATTTTCCACAGCATGAATATGCGTTCCCAGAGAGGAAGTATTTTCAAGCTTGGCTCGAGAAACTGGCTTCTGCTTGGAGCAGCAGTGGTTTCCCTGCTTGCAACCACTGCAGTGTGTGAGATCCCGCTGCTTGCCGGAGCATTCGGCTTTACGAGCGTGGAACCGGCAGAATACCTTGTCGCGCTGTTATTGAGCGTGCTGGTAATTCCCATCGTGGAGCTTGTAAAGTGGATCCAGCGGCGCAGTACGAGATAACTGTAACGTAAACTTCAGAGTCAACAGATGCGAATCTACGCAACTGTTGACTCTGTGCTTTTTACGGGATATAATTGGAAAGAGCTGCAGCTGTTGAAATCAACAGACTGCAGGTTTATCAGGATGCGGCAGGCTTCAGACAGTGCTGCGGTATCCTAAGAGAAGCAAGAGGGTGATTGAACAGCTGAATAAGACTTATAAAAGTATATAAATTATTATTGAGTTTTATAAGTTATTAGTATGGAATAATATTGAAAAGAGG
>ULQZ01054062.1_pt1 | contig 13702 bp, 9 predicted proteins | sample 1955011 | NCBI WGS metagenome assembly ULQZ01 (sample SAMEA4835670, study PRJEB28245) | human gut metagenome | biome: gut microbiome; material: fecal sample | place: Denmark | collected 2008 | reverse complement strand
ATGAGGTGCTGCAGGCCATGCGGGCGGCGGGGGACCACACGCCGGTCATGATGCTGTCTGGAAAATCCGATGAGATGGACCAGGTGCTGGGACTTGGATTCGGTGCGGACAGCTACCTTACCAAACCTTTTCACACGGCGGTTCTGATCCAGACGGCCAAGGCCCTGATCCGCCGCAGCCAGATCTACAGTCAGGGCGGCGCGGAGAGCGGAATCCGGAAAGGGCCGTTTGCGGTAGATACCCTGAAAATGGAGTGCCTGAAAAACGGAGAACCGCTGAATTTCACGGCGAGGGAAATGACCTTGTTCCGGTTCCTGATGGAGCATCCGGGACAGGTATTTACAAAAGAACAGCTTTACATCCAGGTCTGGAATGAGGCCGTGGTGGACGATAACACCATCACGGTTTATGTGAAGCGGATACGGAACAAGATTGAGGATGATCCGAAGCAGCCGCAGTATCTGAAGACGGTGCGCGGAATCGGATATGTGCTGAGTGTGTGAGTACGCGGGTAGGCATTTTCTGAACTGAAAATGCCGTATGATATCGTGGTGGCAGCAGATTTTGCCGATTTGGAATGCGAAGCATCGGCAAAATCCGTTACTGTTTGCGCAACGCGTAAACAGTAACGTGTGAAGCAGAATCGGACTGAAATACACGGATGTGGCTTGACATTTCAGGGGATGCAGGAAGAAAGGAAAGACGAAGGATGCAGAAATTCCGAAGAATCGTCAGAAAGCGGAAAACAGAGCTTACGGCAGCATGCCTGCTGCTGCTTTTGTCACTGGCCATGGCATTTGCAGGTTCCTGGTTTTACCGCCAGTACCGGAAACAGGTGATCCAGACGGAGGAAAGCCAGCTCTTAACGATGGCCGGAATCATTGGAAACAATCTGAATACCTATCTGGATGAGCAGTTAAAACAGATTGATCTGTTTTATGCGCAGGAGGCGGATTCTGAGAATAACATGCCGCCGGAGGATATTGAGACCCGGACCGCGTATTTTCTGAAGGAAAACGAAGGCTTATATAACTGGATTACAGTGACGGAACCGGATGGGACAAGCCTGCGGTACGAGCCGGGGAAAGAAGCAGTTCGGGAGCAGGCAGAAGAAGCTATCCAGCAAGGTAAAAATCAACTTCCGGATCAGCCCTCCCGGATTTTTGGCAAGGCAATTTCCGGCCAGACCGGCTGGTATGAACTTTATATCCGGAAGGAGGCTTCTTCGGAGAACGGAATCTGTATACTGACCTTTGCCATGAATCTGGAAACCATCTATCAAAAGATCATTGCTCCGGTCAAAATCGGAAGAGACGGTTATTCCAGTGTCAAAGATCAGAACATGTGCATCATCATGCATCACGCCAAGGATCAGATTGGTCTGGAGGCATTTGATGACCGTATGAAAAAATACCCGGAGCTGGATCTTACCAGCATGAATGCCTGGATTAAAAAGCAGGCGCAGGACACCTCCGGTACCGGTGTGATCGACACCTATGTCTGGGATGATCCAGGGCTTTCCAGAGTACAGCGCGTGGTGGCATTCCAGTCCATTTACATTCAGGGAGAGCGCTGGATCGTCAATTCCACGATTCCGGTGCAGGAACTTTCCAGGCCGCTGGACAGTATGATGACCATGCTGACCGGCGCAGTACTTTTGTATATCCTGCTCCTGGTTGTAGCTACGGTCATTCTGTTAAAAAACCGTTTTCTGGCGGAAACTCAGCAGAAGGAAATCACCTATTTAAAAGAGATCAATCAGGGCATGGAGATGCTGGCACAGAAAAACAATGAAATCCGGCATTACCAGCGGATCCAGTCCCTCGGCATGATGGCCAGCCATATTGCCCATGAGTTCAACAATTACATGACCCCCGTGCTGATCTATGCGGAGCTTCTGGAAAATGACGATTCCATTTCAGCAGAAAATCAGGAGATGATCCATGAAATTACGGAAGCAGTGGATAAGGCATCGAACCTTTCCAGAGAGCTGCTGGCATTTTCCAGGCAGGACACCGGCGTGCGCCTGGAGCTGCTGAATTTTACGGAAGAGGTGGAGCATGCGGTTTCTGTTGTGAGGCAGCTGGCTCCGGCCGCGATCACGGTAAAAACGGAGCTCACAAAAGAACCCCTTTATGCGTTGGGGCGAAAACGTATGGCAGAGCATATCCTGATGAACCTCTGCAAAAATGCGTTTCAGGCCATGGAAAAAACGGAAAGAAAAGAGCTTTGGATCCGTCTGCGCGCGAAAGATCCCGACACGATCTGCCTGCAGGTTTCCGACACGGGCTGCGGTATCGGGAATGATGCCATGCAGAAAATTTTTGAACCGTTTTACACCACAAAAGGTTCCAGACAGGGAACCGGGCTTGGTCTTTCTGTGGTTCAGAATATCGTCACATCCGTTGGCGGAAGCATCCGGGTGGAGAGCGGGGCAGATGTCGGAACGACCTTTATTCTGGAAATCCCCCAGAGCCGATCTGAGACAGAAAAGGACAGCCGAAAACGCTTAAAACAGGTACGAAGGATTGCCATTGTCTCCCGGGAAGCGTCGGAAAAAAGCTGGAAGGGATTATCAGCCGAAAAGCAGAAAACAGTAGATCTGTATGCACATCCGGCGGCACTAATTGACCGGATCCAGAAAAATCCGGATGCATATGAGCTGGTGATCGCGGAGTATACGCTTCCAACCATGAACGGCATTGAGCTGTGCGAGGTCATCCGCCGTATTAACCCGGAAATCCGCCTGATCCTTATTGCGGAGCAGAGCGGACCTGATTTTGAATGGTATTTAAACAACGGCATGATCGACCGGTTTATGCTGAAAGCAGAGTTTCGGGAAGAATTTGCGGAGCTGCTGGTGTAGGTGATGAGGCTGCGCGGTGTTAAAAAGCATCTTGACATCCGCACGGTTTTTGGTATATGATGAGCTTAATAAAGGGGAGTAACCTACGCTGGTAATCTGCGTTTGTGATGTCGTCAGTACGATGGAAGCATCCGGTGTCACAAAGAAACGGTGAGACTTTTATTGCATTATTATTGTGCAATAAAGGTCTCTTTTTTATCGAAAAGCCTTCATTGCATAAGAAATACAGCGGACAAATGCTTAGAAAGAGGAGGCAGAAATGATGAAGGAATTTTATCAGCAAACGGTGAAAGAGGTTCTGGATCGTGTGGAAAGCAGAGAGACAGGTCTCACCAGTGAGCAGGCCGGAAAATCCCGGGAAAGGTGTGGCTGGAATGAACTTGCAGAGGGAAAGAAGAAAAGTATCCCGCAGATTTTCCTGGAACAGTATAAGGATTTTCTGGTACTGATCTTAATTGCATCGGCCATCATATCCGGTATGCTTGGCGATGCGGAAAGCGCGGCCGTGATCTTGATCGTGATCACGGTCAATGCGATCCTGGGCACTGTGCAGACCGTAAAAGCGGAACAGTCTCTGCAGAGCTTAAAGAAGCTTGCAGGACCGCAGGCCAAGGTACTGCGCGATGGTTCCATGATTCAGCTTCCGGCGAGAGAGCTGGTGGTTGGAGACGTGATCCTGGTGGAAGCAGGTGATATGATCCCGGCGGACGCAAGACTGATTGAAAATGCTAGTCTTAAGGTTGACGAGAGTGCTCTTACCGGAGAGAGCCTTGCGGTCGAAAAGAGCTTAGAGGCTATTTTGGCAGAGGCTCCGCTGGGAGATCGGACCAATATGCTCTTTTCCGGCAGCTTTGTGACATATGGACGCGGAAAGGCGGTAGTAACGGACATAGGAATGCAGACGGAGGTTGGAAAGATTGCAGGACTTTTGAAGTCAACTTCCGAAAAGCAGACTCCGTTACAGGTGAGCCTGGAAGAGTTTGGAAAGAAATTATCCGTTTTGATCCTGGTATTCTGCGGAATGTTATTTGCGATCAACGTATTTCGCGGGGAAAAGATCAGCAGTGCATTCATGTTTGCCGTAGCACTGGCGGTTGCGGCAATTCCGGAAGCATTAAGTTCGATCGTGACCATTGTCCTTTCTTTCGGAACACAGAAGATGGCAAAGGAGCATGCGATCATTCGAAAACTGCAGGCAGTGGAAGGTCTTGGAAGTGTTTCCGTCATCTGCTCGGATAAAACAGGAACACTGACACAGAATAAAATGACGGTTGAGGATTACTATATAGAAGGAAAGCGGATCCCGGCAGCAGAAATTGATATAACAGATCCGGCACAGAACTATCTTCTGGAGTGCAGTATTTTATGTAATGATTCGACGAATGAAAACGGAGTGGAGATCGGGGATCCGACAGAAACCGCATTGATCAATTTGGGAAGCCGGTACGGAATCGAGGCCGCAAGCGTGCGAAACCGCTATCCGAGGGAGGGAGAGCTTCCATTTGACAGTGACCGTAAGATGATGTCAACACTTCACAGGATAAACGGTGAAAACCGGATGATCGTAAAAGGAGCAGTTGACCGGCTGCTGGAGCTGACGGAACGGATTTGGACAAAAGACGGAATCCGCGAGATCACAGAAGCAGATAAAGAAACCATACAGCAGCAGAACCGGGATTTTTCAATGGAAGGCTTGCGTGTACTGGCATTCACCTATCGCGAAATTCCAGAGGAGCATGTATTAACAGCAAAGGATGAGGATCATCTTGTATTTCTCGGTCTCATTGCCATGATGGATCCGCCGAGAGAAGAATCAAAGGCCGCAGTCGCGGAATGTATCAAAGCAGGAATCCGGCCGGTCATGATTACAGGAGATCATAAAATTACGGCAGCAGCCCTAGCAAAAAGAATTGGAATCCTGCATGATTTATCGGAAGCCTGCGAGGGTGCGGACATCGAGAAAATGAGTGATGAGGAGCTGAAAGATTTTGTCCCGAATATATCTGTGTATGCAAGGGTTTCCCCGGAGCACAAAATCCGTATCGTCCGCGCATGGCAGGAAAGGGGAATGATCGTTGCAATGACCGGAGACGGTGTGAATGATGCTCCGGCGCTGAAGCAGGCGGACATCGGTGTCGCAATGGGAATCACCGGGACCGAGGTGGCAAAGGATGCGGCCGCCATGGTGCTTACCGATGACAATTTTGCAACCATTGTAAAAGCAGTAGAAAATGGACGAAATTTATATCGAAACATTCAGTATGCGATCCAGTTTCTTTTGTCGGGAAATTTTGGAGCGATTTTAGCGGTTCTGTATGCATCAGTCACAGGACTTCCGGTTCCGTTTGCACCGGTACACCTGTTGTTTATTAATCTTCTGACAGATAGCCTTCCGGCCATCGCACTTGGCATGGAGCCTTCTGACAGCGATGTGATGAATGACAAACCAAGAGCTGCGGACGAATCGATACTGACAAAGGATTTCCTTGGCAAAATCGGTCTGGAGGGCTTTGTGATCGGTGCGATGACAATGATCGCATTTTTGACAGGATATCACCAGGATGGCGCGCTGCTTGGCAGTACGTATGCGTTCGGAACACTTTGTCTGGCACGCCTGTTCCATGGATTTAACTGTAAGTCGGATCATCCGGTTATCTTTACAAAACGGTTCTTTAACAATCCATGGCTGCAGGGAGCCTTTGTGCTTGGAGCAGTGCTGATCACCGCGGTATTGACCGTTCCCGGCCTTCATCGTGTATTTCAGGTGGAGACTCTCAATCCGGTACAGCTCGGCTGCGTATATCTGTATGCCTTTGCCAGTCTTCCGATCATTCAGTTGCTGAAGTGGATTCGTATGAAATTAGGAAAAAGTGGAGAAAGATAATGGATTTCAGTAAGCTATCTATGAAAAAAATTCGGGAACTGATCATGTTCACAGCACTGCTGGCAGCCGCGTTGTGGAAATTTGATGTTGTGATCGATGTGCTGAAAACAATATGGGGGATCCTATTCCCCTTTGCGCTGGGAGGCGCAATTGCTTTTGTCATCAACGTGCCGATGAGCTTTCTGGAAAAGCTGATCTTTGGGAAGAGCAAAGCCGGAAAGAAAAAAAGCAAAAAGCTTGCCAGACCGGTAAGCCTTCTTCTGACCATGATACTGGCTGTCGGTGTCATGGTACTGGTGATGTTTGGCGTGATCCCGCAGCTCACCCGGACTATGGGAACACTGATGATGAGCATTGCCGATTTTATTCCGCAGATGCAAAGCTGGATTCGGGATTTTTCACATAATAACCAGAGTATTATGAATTATGTAAATCAGATCCAGTTTCAGCCAGATCAGGCCATTCAGTGGGGAATCAGCATTCTTGGCAGCGGAGCAGGGAATATGATGAGCACAACCATGTCAGCCGTGAGCTCGATCGTCAGCGGACTTGCCACCTTTTTCATTGCATTTTCCTTTGCCTGCTATATTCTTTTTCAGAAAGAACAATTACACATACAGATAAGAAAGGTATGTTTTGCGTTTCTTTCAAAACAGAAAGCAAATGCACTCCTTAAAATCTGTTCCCTGATTTATCGGACATTTGCCAATTTCCTTACAGGACAGTGCTTAGAGGCTGTAATTCTCGGAAGCATGTTTGCCGTCACGTTAAGCATTTTGAAAATGCCCTATGCACTGCTAATCGGAATCCTGATCGCCTTTACGGCATTGATCCCAATCTTTGGCGCGTTTATCGGATGCGCATTGGGCTGTTTTCTGATTTTTATGGTAAGTCCGAAGCAGGCAATGCTGTTTATCCTTGTATTTCTGCTGCTTCAGCAGATTGAAGGGAATCTGATCTATCCGCATGTGGTCGGAGGTTCCGTCGGACTTCCGTCCATCTGGGTTCTTGCTGCAGTTACCATCGGCGGAAATCTTATGGGAATTGCGGGGATGCTCATCTTTATTCCGCTTGCATCCGTTTGTTATACTGTTTTCAGGGAAGTTGTGTATCTGCGGCTGAGAGAAAAACATATAAAACGGGTGACAGCGACAGCGGTGGAAGAATATACCGCGCAGGAATGGATGGCTGCGGAAAAGAAATTGCAGGAAGGAGCGGAAAAATGACAAACGAAATGGAATCCCACAAGGAAAAAGCAGTATATTATATCCTGGACAGCTGTACCCGCTGCGGGCGATGCGCTCAGAAATGCCAACTTCATGCGCTGGTGCCGCGTCAGGGACATTACCGGATCGATTTACGCTTTTGCGATGGCTGCGGAATCTGTTATGAGATCTGTCCGATCGGGGCGGTGGCCATCCATATGGATTTTGATCCGCAGATATGATAAAATGGTGTAAATAGTGAAACCAGGCAGCGTACGAAAGAGAAAACACATATGACACTGACACAGCTAAAATACATCGTAGAGACCGCGAAGGCCGGGAGCATCAGCAGGGCAGCTGAAAAGCTGTATATTTCCCAGCCCAGTCTGACGGCAGCTATCCGGGAACTGGAGCATGAGTTTGGCATTACCATTTTCCAGAGAACCAACAAGGGAATTATCCTGACTTCGGAGGGTGAGGAATTTCTCGGCTATGCCAGACAGGTCATTACCCAGACAAGCCTGATGGAGGAACGTTATTCCGGCGCGGCTCCGGTGCGTCATCAGTTCTGTGTCTCTACCCAGCATTATTCCTTCGCGGTGGAGGCCTTTGTGGAACTGCTCAAGACTTACGGAGGTAAGACTTACGATTTCCGGCTCCGGGAGACCCAGACCTATGAGATCATTGAGGATGTGGCAAAGCTGAAAAGTGAGATTGGGGTGCTCTATTTAAATCAGTTCAACGAGAACGTTCTGCGAAAAACCTTCAAGGAGCATAATCTGAAATTTGAACGGCTGTTTCTGGCAAAGCCTCATGTGTTTGTCGGATCGGGAAATCCGCTTGCCAAGCGGGAAAAGATCACTCTGCAGGATCTGGAGCCATATCCGAGGCTTTCCTACGAGCAGGGAGATCACAATGCGTTCTATTTTTCCGAGGAGATTTTAAGTACGCTGGAGAGCCGGAAAGACATCCGGGTCTGTGACCGGGCAACATTGTTTAACTTGCTGATCGGCCTGAATGGCTATACCATCTGCAGTGGTGTCATCAATGAAACCCTGAATGGCAGGGACATTGTGTCGGTGCCGCTGGAGGCAGATGATTACATGGAAATCGGGTATATCACGCACAAACAGGTGGTGCCGGGAAAATTTGCCATGCATTACATAGAAGCACTGAAAAGTTTTGCGGTAGACTAATATAAAAACCGGCAGATCAGTTGTGAAAACTGGTCTGCCGGTTTTTGTGTTCATTCGGTATTTTCTTATGTGAAAGATGATGCTGTCTGCAGATTAGTTTGCAGCAGTAGTCTCCTCAGCTGCTTCCTCGGTGGACTCAGCCTCGTCAGAGGACTCCTCAGCCTCCTCGGAAGACTCCTCAGCTTCAGATGCCTCCTCGGACTCAACAGACTCGTCTTTTGCCTCCTCGGAAGATTCCTCGGCCTCGGTGGACTCTTCAACGGTAGTCTCTTCAGCAGTGGTCTCAGCTACAGTAGTCTCTGCAGCAGTGGTCTCCTCTTTGGTACCGCCGCAAGCGGTGATTCCCATAGCTACCATAGCAGCAGCTACAACAGCGATCATGGATTTGTTAAATACTTTCTTCATCATAATTTTTTCCTCCTCTGTCCGGGATTCCCCTCGAACAAACACATACTATAAAGGAAAAATGTGACCAAATTGTGTTTAAAAAATAAAAAAATATGAAAATCCTTATCAAATTATTAAGAAAAATGGAAATTGTTTTGTATTTCCAGACAATGTCACAGAAATGAAGAGGTACAGATGGTGTTTTGAGAATAGATATACAATATTAGGAAGAACGTGCGTTCGCAAATGCTATACTTTTTATTGCCCATGTGCTATAGTAGGTTGAGGAAGGCCGTTTCGGTCAATCTCCTATTTATTATCTGTAGCTATGATTTCGGAGGAATCATTATGGACCATTTTAAACTAGTATCTGAATACGCCCCAACCGGTGACCAGCCCCAGGCCATTGCCGAACTTGTGGAGGGCTTCCTGGAGGGCAATCAGTTTGAGACGCTGCTTGGAGTTACCGGTTCCGGTAAGACCTTTACCATGGCCAATGTCATTCAGGCACTGAACAAGCCTACTCTGATCATTGCCCACAACAAAACGCTGGCGGCACAGCTTTACGGGGAGATGAAGGAATTTTTTCCGGAAAATGCCGTAGAATATTTTGTCTCCTATTATGATTATTACCAACCGGAGGCCTATGTGCCATCCACGGACACCTATATTGAGAAAGATTCCGCCATCAATGACGAGATTGATAAGCTTCGCCACTCCGCTACGGCAGCTCTTTCCGAGCGGAAGGATGTGATCATAGTGGCTTCGGTTTCCTGCATTTATGGTCTGGGCTCTCCGATCGATTATCAGGAGATGGTCATTTCTCTTCGTCCGGGCATGGAGAAGGACCGAGATGAGGTGATTCACAAGCTGATCGATATTCAGTATGCCCGCAATGACATGGACTTTCACCGCGGTACCTTCCGGGTGCGGGGAGATGTCCTGGAGATTTTTCCGGCCTATTCTGACAGTGTGGCCTACCGGGTGGAGTTTTTCGGAGACGAGATTGACCGCATAATGGAGATTGACACGCTGACCGGCGAGGCAAAGCTGCAGTTAAATCACATTGCTATTTTTCCGGCTTCTCATTATGTCGTGCCGAAGGAGAAGATGCAGCTTGCCACAGAAAATATTCTGGAAGAGCTAAAGGAGCGGGTGACTTTTTTTAAGAGTGAAGATAAGCTGCTGGAGGCGCAGCGTATTTCCGAGCGTACCAACTTTGATGTGGAGATGATGCGGGAGACTGGCTTTTGTTCCGGCATTGAGAACTATTCCCGCCACTTAAACTTCGGAAAGCCCGGAGAGCCGCCGTGGACGCTGATCGACTATTTCCCGGATGATTTTCTGATCATTGTGGATGAGTCCCATATCACGCTGCCGCAGGTACGCGGCATGTATGCGGGTGACCGCTCCCGCAAGACTACGCTGGTGGATTATGGCTTCCGACTTCCGTCCGCATTAGACAACCGTCCGTTAAACTTTACCGAGTTTGAGAGCAAGATTGACCAGATGATGTTTGTATCGGCAACGCCGGGGCCTTATGAGGCAGACCATGAGCTTCTGCGTGCCGAGCAGATCATCCGCCCGACCGGTCTTCTGGATCCGGAGATTTCGGTCCGTCCGGTGGAAGGCCAGATTGATGATCTTGTGAGTGCGGTCAACAAAGAAGTGGCAGGCCATCACAAGGTACTGATCACAACGCTGACTAAGCGGATGGCAGAAGATCTGACGGATTACATGAAAGAAATCGGTATCCGGGTCAAGTACCTGCATTCCGACATTGATACGCTGGAGCGCGCGGAAATCATCCGCGACATGCGCCTGGATGTGTTCGATGTGCTGGTAGGCATCAACCTGCTGCGAGAAGGCCTGGATATCCCGGAGATCACGCTGGTGGCGATTCTGGATGCAGATAAAGAAGGCTTCCTGCGTTCAGAGACTTCCCTGATCCAGACCATTGGCCGTGCGGCCCGAAATTCTGAGGGCCATGTCATCATGTACGCGGATACCATTACCGATTCTATGCGGGTGGCTATTGATGAGACGAACCGCCGCCGTCAGATTCAGCAGGCCTACAACGAGGAACATGGCATTACGCCGACCACCATCAAAAAGGCAGTGCGTGACCTGATCGCGATTTCCAAGGCGGCAGAGAAAGCACCTTCCGCAGATGAAAAAGATCTGGAATCCATGAGCGCAAAGGAACTGAACAAGCTGGTAAAGGAAATCCAGAAGAAGATGCGTCAGGCAGCTGCAGAGTTAAATTTCGAGGAGGCAGCCGTGCTGCGTGACCGAATGCTGGAGGTGAAGAAGGCATTGCTGGATCTGGAATCCTGAAAAAACAGATAGTTCGATAAAAACATACCCTTATTGACAAATATTCTCAATAAGGGTATATTTTTTTTACACGAGTTATGAACTGCTAACTAGAAGGAGAATATCTATGAAGCTAAATGAAGGCATCATCGGCCGCACATACCGGGTGGAAAGTGTGGCAGTGAATGAGACGATTACCAGACGTCTGGAGGCACTGGGGGTTAATAACATGACTCCGGTGACTCTTTTAAATAAGAAAGGAAGCGGCTCCGTGATTTTTAAGGTGCGCGGAACCAGGCTGGCTGTGGGCAAACGAATCAGTGACGGCATTGAGATTTCGGAGATGGAGGTGCAGAACCATGGCTGAGAAAAACATGCAGATGGAGCAGGCACAGGAACAGGCGGGCGGTATGAAGCCGGAAAAGAAGCAAAACGGACAGAGCCAGCGGGAAATCCGAGTCGGCTTTGTGGGCAACCCGAACTGTGGAAAAACAACCCTGTTTAACGCCTTTACCGGCGCAAACTTAAAGGTTGCAAACTGGCCGGGTGTGACAGTCGAGCGTGTGGAGGGCCGCACCAGTTATAAAGGGAGATCCATCAAGGTCATTGACCTTCCGGGTATTTACAGCCTGACCTCCTATACCATTGAGGAAATCGTGACAAGGCGCTGCATTGAGGACGGTGAGGTGGATGTGATCATTAACGTAGTTGATGCATCTTCCCTGGAACGGAATCTTTATCTGACTCTGCAGCTGCTGGAACTGAAAAAACCGGTCATCCTGGCTCTGAATATGATGGATATTGTAGAAGAGCGGGGAATGGAGATTGACCTGCACCGTCTGCCGGAAATGCTGGGAGGTATTCCTGTGGTCCCGGTTTCTGCAAGAAAGCGTACCGGACTGGATGTGCTGATGCACGCGGTGGTCCATCATTACGAGGAGGGACCGCAGGGCGTTGTGGTGCGTTATGATGATGCACTGGAAGAAAAGATCAGCCAGATCGAGGTGATCCTGAGGGCAAAATACGGCGAAATGGAAAATATGCGCTGGCATGCGGTTAAGCTTCTGGAGCAGGACCCGGAAGTGATGAAAGACCATCCGGTGGATATCAGTCATATTGCGGAAAAAAATTATGAAAAAGACATCATCAATGAGAAATACAATTATATAGAAGAAGTTATGGAAGAATGCATGATGGGACGCGAGGAAAAGTCGGCATCCACAGACCGCATCGATTCCTGGCTCACCCATCCGGTGTTTGGTGTACCGATCTTTCTCGGAATTATGGCGCTGGTCTTTTTCCTGACCTTCACGGTGGGAGATTTCCTGAAGGGATACTTTGAAACCGGCCTGGAATGGCTTTCCGGAGTGGTGCTTGCGGCTATGCAGCATGTGCAGGCATCTGACTGGCTGATTTCCCTGGTAGTAGACGGAATCGTAGCAGGTGTAGGCGGCATTTTAACCTTCCTGCCGAACATCTTTATCCTGTTTCTGGCTCTGGCGTTCCTGGAAGACAGCGGATACATGGCCAGAGTTGCCTATGTTATGAATGAGATCATGGGCCGTGTGGGGCTCTCCGGAAAGGCTTTTCTGCCGATGCTTCTGGGCTTTGGCTGTACGGTTCCGGCGGTCATGGCATCCCGTGCGCTGGCAACCGAGCGGGACCGCCGCCGCACCATTCTCATTACACCGTTCATGTCCTGCTCTGCAAGACTTCCGATTTATGTACTTTTTTCGGAGATGTTTTTTAAAGAGCATGCTATGCTGGCGGCTTATTCCCTGTATGTGATCGGACTCATTGTGGCGATTACCATTGCGTTTATCCTGCATAAACGAGAAAAGAATAAGGACGAGGACACGCTGCTGATCGAGCTTCCGGAATACAAGACACCGAATGCCAGAACCGTGACCATCTATGTGTGGGACAAGGTGAAGGATTATCTGACTAAGGCCGGCACCACTATTTTTGTGGCATCCATTGTACTCTGGTTTGTCTTAAACTTTGGTGTTCATGGCTATGAGACAGACGTGACCCAGAGCTTTGCGGCAGCCATCGGACGTATTCTGGTTCCGGTATTAAGACCGGCAGGTCTTGGTACCTGGCAGATCGCGGTGGCTTTGATTTCCGGTTTGTCCGCAAAAGAGGTGGTGGTATCCAGCTTTTCCGTGCTTTACGGCATCAGCAACATCAACTCTGCGGCGGGCATGGCAGAGCTTTCCAGGGTTCTGGGGATTGCAGGGTTTGGCATGGCAAATGCCTATGCGCTGTTAGTATTCTGTCTTTTGTATTCTCCGTGCGTGGCTGCAGTGGGAACCATCCGGCGCGAAACAAAGTCATTAAAATTCACGATGCAAATGGTTCTGTTTCAGATTGCTCTTGCCTGGTGTTTTGCAGTACTGATCTATCAGATTGGAAGCAGAATTTTTTAGGAAAGTGCCGACGCGCCCACCAGTTCCGGTGCGGTGGATACGATTTTTAACTTCCCTTCTTTGCGGGAAAAAAGGTAGACCTGGTTGGAAAGCTGTTCCTCCGGGGATACCTCCTGACGGTTGATGGAAGTGACCATGGAACTGAGTGCTTCATAAGAGGTTTCCGGAAGATTCGGAGTCAGAAGGACTTCGTGGACGCTGGAGGGCAGAAGAATGAGATCTGCCTGAATGCGGTCTGCGAAGTCCTTCAGTACGTTCTGGTAGATCATGCAGCTGGCACCATACAGACCGTTGCTGTTACTGAGCACGTAAAGCGGAGACGCTTCATCTGAGTCCAGCAGTTCATCGATGAGCTCCGGGTCATAGTGTTCTCCCATGTTTTTCCGGGCAATCTCCTGAAGCAGATCTGTCATACTCTG
>ULQZ01005418.1_pt1 | contig 14279 bp, 10 predicted proteins | sample 1955011 | NCBI WGS metagenome assembly ULQZ01 (sample SAMEA4835670, study PRJEB28245) | human gut metagenome | biome: gut microbiome; material: fecal sample | place: Denmark | collected 2008 | reverse complement strand
TCAAGAGAAGCGCTCTCTCTGTTAGTGATACTTTTTGTAATCTTAAGTTGTCTCATTCTTCTAAAACAGATTTGGGTTGCAAAGTTACGACAAATTATTTTGTTACAAGCAAACTTGCCCTAACTTTTTTATCTTATTCACTATACAATATAAACAAAAAGAATGCCGACAAGTTAGTTGTCGACATCCTTTTTCTTCTTTGTTAGCTAATATTACAATCTTCTTACCTATTCACATGTACAATCTACAATTTAGCGATGCCAGCCATTAATCCTGAGCGACACTTACTGCATAGCTGCCACGTTTTCCAGAGGGGAACATACCTGTAATAAACAAAACCTGTTCCTGAGTCTTAGCAGCTTCTTTCATCACTTTCTCCAAGTCTTCCACAGTCTTCATCGGTACATTATTCACTTTTAGGATAATGAAACCTTTACGGACGCCACCTTCTGCCATCTTACCATTGCTAACACCCGTTACTTCAAGACCATAACCCAGATTCAATTGTTTTTTCAATTCATCGGGTACAGGGCGGAATGCGGCACCAAGAATATCCATATCGGCATTCTTCACAATCTTCGTAGTACCTTGTTCATTCTTCAGCGTAACTTCTATATTCTTTTCTTTCTTATCACGCATCACCTTCACTTGTACCTTATCTCCCGGACGATGTTTTGCCAAGATTTCCTGCAAGTCAGCAAATTTATGAATAGCCTTACCATCCATGCCAATGATTACATCATCAACTTTAATATCAGAACCTGAAGCAGAACTTCCTTCTACGATTTCACGTACCCAAAGACCATCAATAACACCATATTTTTCTCTAGCTTCTTTCTTTATATCACTCAACTTCTTACCAGCTTTATCAGCAACCTGTGTGTCACCCGGTTCTTCAGTAAGTGCTGTTACACTCACACCCAATTTCACACGTTGTACCGTACCGAACTGCTTCAAATCAGCAACCACTTTCTTCATAATACTGGTAGGAATGGCAAAACCATAACCTGTATTTGATCCAGTCGGAGAGAAAAGAGCAGCGTTGATACCAATCAATTCACCTTGAGCATTTACCAATGCACCACCACTATTACCTTGATTAATTGCAGCATCAGTCTGAATATACGACTCGATACTCTGTTTACCAGTTTGCTGACTCATGCCTAAAGAGCGTGCTTTAGCACTGACAATACCCGCAGTCACCGTAGAAGTCAGATTAAACGGGTTACCTACTGCAAGCACCCATTCACCAACTTTCAGTGCATCAGAATCACCTACCGGAATAGTTGGAAAATCATCACCTTCTATCTTGATTAGAGCCAAGTCTGTCTCTTCATCCGTACCAATAATACGTCCTTTAAATTGACGATTGTCATTCAACGTCACACTGATTTCATCTGCACCTGCAATTACGTGATTGTTCGTTACGATATATCCATCTTTAGAGATAATAACGCCGGAACCAAAGCCTGTACGTTCAGGGGTCTGTACCTGACGTCTTTGCGTACCGCCCCGACCACCGAAAAATTCACCGAAGAAATCAGAGAACGGATCTCTAACTTCTACTTCCTGAACTTTGGAAGTTTGAGTAGAACGAATATGCACCACAGCGTGAACTGAATTTTCTGCTGCTTGCGTCAAATCTACTGGTTGCGCATCAACGGCATTATAAGAGGCCAAACGTACGTTCGGATTTTGCTGGAACATTTCATTGAATGCACTGGTACTATCAGCAGGCATATTTTTTTGCAGCATCTTATAGGTGGTTAAACCTGCTACTCCTGAGCTGAGAAGTACGATAGCTGCAACCCCGAGAATGTTTTTTGTTGTCTGTTTCATACTAATTTTCTATTCTTTTAATTGTTAATATTCAAGTTTTGTTTAACATTTCGACGTTAAAATAACGACAAAAATCGTTCACTTATTCCGCTTGTCACTCTTTTTTGTTCTCTTTTAACAGTGAACTTTTGGGGCTTAACAGCGGTTAACGACAGAACCTGACAATTTTACATTTATGCACGTTTACTGACGTGAAAATAAGGCAGATAGGCGTTAAAATCAAACAGACCATCTATCCGTTTAAAATAGATGGTCTGTTTTCAGGGAAAAGTACCTCTTTAATTATCGAGATATTCTATATCCATGTGATAATCCCACTTCGGAAAATAAAGGTTACCTCCCTCCCATTCCACTTCACCACGCTGGAAATCCACCGTTTCACTACGAGGATATTTTTTCTCGGGTATCAGTGGCATACCGTAATCGCTGTTGACTATCATACGCCAGGAGTCAATGCCACCCAAGAAGAAATATTCTTCATCCGCATTACGGGCAAAAGTAGGGATGCCAAATGATTGGTCTACAGGAACCCAGCCAATGCCTTCAAAATAGATTTCCGCCCAGTCGTGCAAGTTCCATGCTTTAGGATGCATCATAAAACCACTCTGGAAATGGGCAGGAATACCACTGATACGACAAAGCGTAATAAACAGCAAACTAACCTGCCCACAATCACCTTTATGATTATCTAACACGTATTCGGGAATATTTTCTATAGTAGAATATTCCCGGGCAGAAGCCCAAGGAAAGTTATCATTCACCCAACGGAAGATGCGTTTAGCTTTCAACAAAGGATTGGTTTCCCCAGCTGTCAATTTGGCAGCAAGTTCGCGCATACGTGGTGAGAAAATGACATGCTTCTCGCGTTCAGCCGTATATTCCTTATATATAGAAGAAGTTGTATCATAGGGCTGAATATCTTTCGGTTTCAAATTATGCCATTCAGCATTAGCTGTATACTCAAAACTTTCAGAGAATACGGTTGGTTGATCTTGCACTGCACGTTTTTCCATGTAGAGAGTGCTATGAAGGCAATCCTGTGGGGATAAAGTATACTTGGATTCGCTGGCAGAGATGAATTTTACATCTTGCTGACGTGACTGGTCGGTACGTGGGTAAGGAAGCCAGCAACGAACGAGCTCTCCGGCAGGAACGGCATTACTGTCTACCGTGAGCGTATAGGTGATTCGCATTCGTTTGGGAGCAGTGATAGGATTACCACTCTTTTTCACACTCGCAATGATTTCGGGCAGGTTCTCCATATTTACTTTTTCACTGCCACTGAAGGAGACGCCATCTTTGGCAGCCTTTATCTGATAGCAGACAGAGTCTACACGGAATAAATTAGGTGCGGCATTACGGAAATAACGCTTCTCACCATTCAGAGTCATACACTCCAATGCTTTGGAGGCTTCCCATTGGCACATCTGCTCATCGGAAACATCAGGGATATACTTACGAATATACTCTTTCACTTCATCTTCCGTACGAGAGAAATCAGTGAGAAGGCGTTGGTGCAGATCATCTTCCCAGGTATAGGGCTTGCTTTCCGGTTTTGGAGTACAGGCAGTTACAAGGAAAAGCAAGGCAGCAGCATACAATACTTTTTTCATAATAAGCTAATTTATAGATGATAATTGAGAACGGAAATTGAATTACGATTCAGGATCCTTACAGTTTCACAACTCCGATGCCAGGCAAATCTGGTAACGTGATCTTGCCCTTTACGACCTCCATTCCCTTGAAACGGTCGTTGGCAATAAGCAGATTGCCATCCAGATCAGCAAAGTCAACCGCAGGAGAAAACTGGGCAGCAGCAGAGCAAGCACAGGATGTTTCCGTCATACAGCCCACCATCACTTTCATACCCAAAGCACGTGCTAATGTCACCATCTTCCAGCCTTCACGCATACCGGTACATTTCATCAACTTGATATTGATGCCATGAAATGCACCTTTCAGACCGGCCACATCACTCAAACGCTGCAAAGATTCATCAGCAAAGATAGGCAACGGACTCTGTTGTGCCACCCAAGCAATATCATCCAACTGGGTTTTAGGCATCGGCTGCTCAATCATGACAATCCCTTTTTTTTTCAGCCATTGTATCATATCAATGGCATAATGCTTATCCGTCCAACCTTGATTGGCATCGACGGCAATAGGCAGGTCGGTCACCGAACGGATTGTTTCAATCATCTCTTTATCATTCTCACGCCCCAGTTTTACTTTGAGAATATTGAATTGCTCGGCACATTCCTTCGTTTTTTCTCGTACCACATCCGGCGTATCGATACCAATGGTAAAAGTGGTCGAAGGAGCTTTTTCCTTATCCAATCCCCATATCTTATACCACGGAGCTCTCAGCAATTTGCCCACAAGGTCGTGCAAAGCAATATCTACAGCAGCTTTAGCGGCGGCATCTCCCGGTGAAAGCTTATCTACATAAGCGAGAATATCCTCCAATTGGAAAGGATCGGGAAACTGTCCGATGATATCCTGAACTTTTTTCAGGAAAGCCAGTACACTTTCCATCGTACCCAGTTCTTTCTGTAAATAAGGCGGCATGGAAGCTTCACCATAACCGATAACACCATCGTATTCAATCTCTACCTGTACATCAGGAGTGGTAGTGCGTGAGTAAGTAGCCACTGTAAAAACATGACGTAACTCCAACTCGTATGGAAAGAAGCACAATTTCATCCTGGCATTCACACCACTTTTATTGATATTGAACAGTTTTGGAGCGCTTTCTCCTCCAAATACATCATTGATAACCACACCGGAGCCCAATGCGGCAAAAGCAGCTGTTTTCAGGAAATCTCTTCTGTTTTGCATAATATTTGTTTTTAAGTTAGGAGCTACTAGCTACGGAGCCACAAGCTACAAGAGCTTTGCAGAATGAGAGCATTGCTACTTGTAGCTTGTAGTTCGTAACTTTATTATTTATAATAAGGATTCGTTTCCGTAGTATTCAAGGATGCTTCCTTATTTATATAAGGTAGCACGCGCGTAGCAAACAGAAGGCGTCCGAGGTTATATTCGTCAAAAAGCTCATCGGCAGAATCAAAACTACTGACGTGTACATCACCTTGCGAATGAATGAAACGTTTATTGCCAATATACATTCCCACATGCACCACACGTTCTTTTCGATCTGCCGTAGCTTTACGTCCGAAGAAGATCAAGTCGCCCGGTTGCAGGTTGCTGAAATCAGGAGCGATATCAATATGCTCGCCTACATACGCTTGCTGTGAAGCATCTCGAGGAATGATGATATCATGAATGAAAAGAATGGTACGCATGAAGCCACTGCAATCTATCCCTTTGGAAGAAGTGCCTGCCCAAAGATACGGAACTCCCATCAGCGTATGTGCCGTGCGAATAATGCTGGCAGCATCCTGTTTTAAAGCGGCACGCCATTTCTTTTCCGGCATGGAGATAGATTTGGAAATATAACCGGTCCGCCCGTCAGGATATGCAACCTTATAGAATGCACCTTTCGTTCCCTCCCACTTCAAGCGATTGCCTGCAACTACATCCGAAACAGTCTGCGAAGACTGATTGGGTTCAGAATACACAAACCCATAATGAGAAGTCACCACAATCTTCTCTGCTCTGTTCCAGACATGAAGTTCTTCTTTCGTTACCGGATGAATACCTACACGATGTACCCAAGCGATATAATTATCCGGTGTCTGAATGCGATACCAACCGTCGCGCTGTAATACGCGGACAGGCATTCCCATCAATCCCTGGGTCATCATTTCGGATGAAAAGTCAGGATCAACCCTAAGATTGGACACCGATACATTTATGATACCATAAGTTTTTCCTTCCAGTGCAGCCTCATCCGGCAATACCTGTAAGCAGTCCATTACTTGATAGTCAGCTTTCGACAACCCGTTCAGTAATGCAGCTTTCGCCTCGGCCGAAGTAGTCACACCACGTAACATCACATTTTTACCGGAAAAGGAATAATCTACATCAAAGAGTGCTACCCGTTTATCAGGAGCATACTGACGCTTCAAGCTGTCGGACAACTGTGCTACATCCGCAGGAATAGTCCTGTCCCCGATTTCCGAAGCTACCGAATACAACGAAGCAAAAAGGAACAGGGATACGATAGGAATAAGTTTCTTCATTAGCTAAAATGATTTGGGGGTTATTAAGTGTTAGCAAAGTTAGAAATAATTTCTACTTTGGTTATATATTTTCAGGAATATTAAGAAAGTGTTTAGAAATGGAAGCTATCCGGAGGTTATCTACCCCGCATCCGGTCCGTGCCAGGTCCGTATCAGGTCCGTATCTATAATTATGGAGAAGATACGGAAAAAGCCCTCCCTTACACAAAAACTCTACAAGTTTCTGTGTCCGCTGGCATAAAAATCGTATCTTTGCCGGACAAAAGCAGCCGGTCGGTCTGTCGCTTACGCTTCGGCGTATGAGGAAAGTCCGGGCAACATAGAGCATCCTACTTCCTAACAGAAAGCTGTCCGCGAGGGTAGAGTAACGTAGAAGAAAATAACCGCCGGTGTCCTTGGGCATAGGTAAGGGTGAGAAGGTAGGGTAAGAGCCTACCAGTCTTGTGGTGACACAAGGGCTGTGCGTCTTGGGAGTTGTAAGGTCATGTAAACCGACGCTATGAGAGCTGCTCGCTCCATGTCGGAGGGTAGACCGCTAAAGCCTGTATGGTGACATGCGGCTCAGATAAATGACAGACACTTTGCTGAATGAAGAATGATGAATGAATAATGAAGATTTCTTCCTGAAAACAGAGAACAGAACCCGGCTTACAGACCGACTGCTTTTTTTTTAATTTAAGAACAGAGAATGAGGAATGAAGAATTTCTGCATGATACAACAATTTGATAGAGTTCTCCGTTCTATATTCATAATTCTTCATTCCTAATTCTTCATTGATTATGAATAAACGTATTACTGCTCTTTGGAAATTTCTTACATACGACATCTGGCGTATTACAGAGGATGAAGTCACCAAAACGACTTTTTCCCTCTACAATATAATCAAAACCATTTATTTATGTATCAACCGCTTCACCAAGGACAGACTAGTAAACAATGCCTCTGCACTGACTTATAGCACTTTGCTTGCCATTGTCCCTATACTTGCCATATTATTTGCCATAGCACGTGGATTCGGCTTCTCCAATCTGATGGAGAATCAGGTGCGAATGGGATTCGGAGGGCATAACCAGACCACAGAAGTCATCCTCCAATTCGTAGACTCTTATCTTTCTGAAACTAAAAGCGGCATATTTATCGGAGTAGGTTTAATTATGTTGCTATGGACGGTTATCAACCTGATCACCAATATTGAAATAACCTTCAACCGCATCTGGCAAATAAAAAAGGCACGAAGTATGTACCGTAAAATTACAGACTATTTCTCTATGTTCCTGCTGATGCCTATCTTGATTGTAATTTCGGGTGGTCTCTCCATCTTCATGAGCACAACGCTGAAGTACATTGAAGATTTTGTACTGCTTGCTCCTATTCTGAAATTCCTGATCCGCCTCATACCTTTTGCCTTGACCTGGTTCATGTTTACAGGCCTATACATCTATATGCCGAATACTAAAGTAAAGTTCAAGCATGCGCTCATTGCGGGGGTTCTTGCAGGAACGGCACACCAGGCATTCCAGTTTCTATATATCAGTGGTCAGTTGTGGGTATCGCGTTACAATGCTATTTATGGTAGTTTCGCTGCCCTTCCCCTATTCCTGCTATGGTTACAAATATCGTGGACAATCTGCCTGTTTGGTGCAGAACTGACGTATGCGGGACAAAACATACGGAACTTCAGTTTTGACAAAGACACCAAAAATATCAGCCGGAGGTATCGGGATTTCGTGGCTATCCTTATCATGTCCCTCATTGCCAAAAGATTTGAGGAGAATGCAAAACCATATACAGCAGAAGAAATATCCGAAGAGTGTCAGATACCAATCCGGTTGACACACCAGATTCTATATGAGTTACAAGAAATAAATCTATTGCATGAAGTAGTAGACGAAAACAATGAAGATATCGGCTATCAACCCTCCATGGATATTAATAAGATGAACGTCGCACTGTTGTTAGACAGACTGGACACGCATGGTTCGGAGGATTTCAAAATAGATAAGGACAAAGAGTTCAGCGAACAATGGGAAGTATTAATGAATGCACGGGAAGAATATTATAAGAGCGCAAGCCATGTGCTACTGAAAGATCTTTAATTTTAGGAGGGTTAGTGATAAGTGATTAGTACCATGCGGTATCATAGCGCAATCTGTTAATCACTTATCACTAACCCTTTATCACTGAATCAGTATTTATTGTAAGAAACCACCTTTTCCTTCGGTTTCCTCGCCTTCTTTCTCTTCTCTTTTACAGAGTAGCCGATGGTGATAACCAATAGCAAGCGCTTAGAAGATGGAATACCGGTCAGCTTCTTAATCTCTTTCTCATCAAACCAGCCAAGAATACAAGAACCTAATCCCTCACTCTCGGCAGCTAAAGTGATATGAGCAGTGGCAATACCTATATCTATCAAGGGGAAATACTTATCCTTAATCTTTGCACCCAGAAATGAAGTGACATTCATCGATTCTTCCACAACCAGAATATGAACGGGGGCATCCTTAGCAAATTTATTCATCCCCAGTCCGGCAGTAGCTTTGCCTACCTTAACGGAAAGTTCCGGATCATTGATTACGACAAACTTCCACGGTTGCGCATTACAAGCCGATGGGGCCAGACGGGCAGCTTCCAGTATCCGTTCCAGTTTCTCGGGCTCTACAGGACGTGTCATATCATAAGCGCGGTCACTCTGACGGGAGGCTACTAATTGTAAAAAGTCCATTTGATATATGTTTTTATTGCACCACAGATTACACAGATAAACACAGATTATAAAAGGATAATATTTCTGTGCTATTTGTGTAATCTGTGGTGAACTATTATTTAAACTGGAGCATCCGGCTGATATATTTGCCGATAATGTCAAATTCAATGTTCACTACGCTATCAACTTTGATATCGTGAAAATTAGTATATTCGAACGTATAGGGAATGATAGCTACCTGGAAAGTATCGTCCGTTGGATTACACACCGTCAGACTGACACCATTCACCGTTACAGAGCCTTTGTCCACAGTAATGTATCCCCGCTTTGCCATCTCCTTATCGAAAGCATACCGGAAAGTGAAATAATAACTTCCTTCGGCATCTTCTACACTGATGCAGGTAGCAGTCTGATCTACATGCCCCTGCACGATATGTCCATCGAGGCGACCGTTCATCATCATGCTGCGCTCTACATTCACCTTGTCTCCTACGTTCAACAACCCGAGATTGGAGCGCTCCAATGTTTCCTTCATGGCTGTAACCGTATAGGTATCCTCTGTCATGCTGACTACCGTGAGGCATACACCGTTATGAGATACACTCTGGTCTATCTTCAATTCATTTACAAATGAGCACTTGAACGTGAAGTGTACGTTCTCTTGTTCTTTTACCAATGCCACAAGAGTGGCACATTCTTCTACTATTCCGGAAAACATAATTCAGTTTACGATTTAATGATTTATAATTCCTTATTTGGAGAACACAAAGATAATGCAAATTGATCGCAGAATTTTCATGCTTGCATGAAAAAGTTCTGCCGAGATGCAGCTTATCTTCTCCAAAGATACGAAATAAGGGGAATATAAGTACAAAAAAAATGGAGCTTTTCTAAACCCGTCTGATTACCAAACAAATACGTAAATTGTTCTTTATACTTGTACTTCAATTAGCCCGTAAGAACATCACAAAGATAATTCATTTATAGGAAAAATCAAGTAGTAAATTACATGATTACTTCCCTTCTTAATAAAAAATCCAACTACCACTTCTGATAGCTGGATTCTCTGTTCTGGCTATGTTATTCACTTAAACCATATTCTTGCGTTTTTCTTTATTTCTACCTTTGCGAACTTTCCCAGTGCTGCTACAAGTGCTTTCACTTCGTCTGCTGTTGGCTCTGGTATTTTTATCTTTCTATTGGTTTCATCATTGCTTTTTTGTTTGCAATGATAATAAAAAAAACAGCAAATGAATTGCTTCAAATGCTGTTTTCTTAATTAGATGATGTAGTACTTACTTCCTCTTCCAAGTAGTTTCGTAACCATAGTCACGGTCTATAGTTTTCATGATGCTACCATCAATAGTAACATCGTAACTATCAATCTCATCTTCACCTGCATGCTCCCCATAGTTAATAACCAATATAGAAGTCTTGCTATCATAAGTGTAGGTGAAAATCTATTAGACGATTATAGAGCTCCGCAAAAGATTGATATTGAATATGTTATGTCATAAAAGGAGTTCGTGTATTGATAACAAAAAAGCCAGCTAACATTACGCTAGCTGGCAACTAATATCAATAACTAAAGATTAACTATTTTATTTTCTCATTTAATATCTCCATAAAATTATGCTTCTGTGCTTCCTTCATAATACTGTCCACATCTCTTTTTTCTGCTTTCTTTAACATTTTAGCTAATTTTGTATATTCAGTTCCTTGATTGTTCTTCTTAATAATCCAGTCGATGAAGAATCCTTTAGCCAAGAAACGATAAGTAAATCCTGCATCTAAACCAGCTTTAATAATCTTCTCTGCTCTTTCAACCACTTTTTCAGGCTCATTACCCACATGCTTCGTAAGAGTGTCTTCTCCATATTTACACGCATCTGCCAGTACCGATTCTTTTATATCAGTAGAATAAGTCAGATACTTACTAAGTGTTGTCAGCTTAAATCCACCATTCGGTAACATATCATCTACTTCACCCTTTTTTACTTTTTGATGTTGCATATCCATATACTTAACTATGAACTTAAAAACCTCATTATCGGGATACATAGCCACTGCTTGTTTAGCGAAATCAGCTTTATCCCACTTTACAGATGTGTTATTTGCTTCAGTAATAAGAGTCTGTATGAGTATCTCATTATTCAATGGATATCTAGCTTTTATGTGTGCAGGGGCTTTAGGCGTATATTCTTGGGGCTTATCTTCCTCGTTCCTTCCATTCTTCTGCCATTTCCTCGCTGCTTCTTCATACTTCTTCTTACCACATCTGTCCTCTTCTCGAAGTGCCATTATAGCCATATACCTGTGCTGTCCATCAACAATTGCCAAATACTCCTTTGCCTTTTCTTTATCTATCGGAAGTCCAGACATAGGGTCTTTCAAACTTAGACCTTCATTTATTACATCTTCTCCATCGACGACTTCCAATTCCGATAGTTGACCACATTCCGTAATGGACTTCATTTTAGCTTTCACATTCGCTTTATCGATGTCTCGATTGATACCACCAGCAATAAAAGCAACTTTCTTTCCTTCGTTCAATTCTCTTGATTCCAGAGTAAAGATTTCATTCTTAATACTTTCTTTTGTATTCATATATTTTTGCAGTTTTTAGACTGGTGCGCTCCAGCTTTATTTATTTTTATACTGCAAAGATTGCCCTTTAATCGGAGAACTAAAAGAAACAAAAAAATGCGCATTTTCTGTTCCCCTACTAAAAGCACCAATTAATCTATGTTTTTCATGCTATAGCCCAAAATCAGACAAAAAAATCCTGCCTACCTATTTCTTGAGTAAAGTCCAATAGAAATAGGCAGGCAGGATCACCCCTAGCACGAAAAAATTCTCTTTAAAAATAGAATGAGTTCAGTCTTCTTATCTCCATATCTTTATACCGCATTAAGATAGTCTTTAGATATTCATAACTTACCCTCACGCTTTCATTGCTTATGATACCAGTAAGGTATAATAGATGTGCAATAACCATTTTCTCCTTATCTGAAAGGTTTGCCCCCTTCTTTCTTTTCTCCTTCACCTGCCCTTGGTGGTTAAAAGCGGAAATGATCATCTTGGAAAAATAATAAGCCAACACTGAAAAGGAATCTGAACTCTTACGAGTTATATCTACGAAATACCCGTTAGGCAAATTAGTCAAGTCATTATTTTCTAATCCGTCATCGCAGAATTTAGCTATGCAGGCTATGGCATTATTGTTATCAATCACAATGTTTTTTCTGCCCACTTTTAAGGTTATACTTATTGGCTCATTAAAAATAGCTCCAAGCATACCACTGCCTGTATAGTTATTATAAATCGCATCTATAAAGCCTCTTATGTGCTCAACAGGAGACTTGTTTACCTCAATTCCTTCCATGCAAATTCCCCAACTATAGTCATAACAGAAGAGTAATAAATACCAAAACTTTTCACTATCTAAATCCAATGTTTTCAGATAACCTTGTAGATCTTCATCCTGCGTATATTCTTCTACTGTGAATTTATGTCGCAACTTACGTGCGTTATACCTTCCTTTAAAAATATCTGGAACTTGCGAAACTGCCATGAAAGATTCACCTGTATTCTCGTTATAATCAAAGTCTGGTGCATATTCTTGAGCTACAGGATATACATATTCAAGTAGTTTATATTCCTCTACATTATATTGGAAAGAAAACTTTTCTATTGGTTGCATCATTGCTTTTTTATTTGCAATGATAATAAAAAAACAGCAAATGAATTGCTTCAAATGCTGTCTTTTTGGGGAATTACCTAACTATTCTTCTATAATATTATCGTATTGTTTAAAAGCGTATGATGCTTTGTATGTTTCATAACTACCTTTAGGTACATAAATGTTACAATTATCAAAACCAAATGAATCACAATAATACATTCGATCTTCCCCTTCACTATCATCTATTAATTTGGGAGGAGTATTATTAAGAAAATGAATTTCTTTTAAAGCTCCACCCCCAAAAGCACAATGACCTATCTCAATTACACTTTTCGGTATCGTCATTGTAGATATTCCAGCTCTACTGAAAGCTCCATTGCCTATTTGAGTTACACTGTTAGGTATTACTATTGAAGTTAAATTAGCACAAGAATTAAAGGCATCAGGACTAATTGCAATGACATTCTCAGCTATGGTATAACTATTTCCGGCTTTATTAGCAGGATAATAAACTAGTATATTTTTTTCTTTATTGAATAATATATCATCATTGCTTGAATAATATAGATTGTCAGCAGCAACTGTTATTTTAGACATTTCTAGACATAAATTAAAAGCTTGTCTTCCTATTTTGATAATATTCTTAGAAATAGCAATTGAAGTTATACGAGTATCAATAAAGGCTCGACTTCCTATTTCTGTTACGCTATTAGGAATCTCAAGTGAAGTTAGCCCACTAAAAGAAAAAGCATAATTTCCTATTCTTGTAATGCTATTGGGTAGTTTTACAGACTCTAGACTAATAACTTGACTAAACATTTTATCTCCTATCTCATTTCTAGAAAAGGTACATTCATCTCCATTAAATGCAGTAAATTTTCCTCCAAGCATTTGGACATCAGTTAAGTCTAATCTCTTTAGTTTACAGTCTTCCTTAAACGTCTCTAGAATATAGGTAATATCTATCCCATTCAGATAACCAGATAAAACAAGCTCTTGTATTTTATACCTTTGCTTTACATCTATCAATGCTTCTAGATTACCTGCATTAGGAACATGGACAACTAATTTTTCTATTACTGTGTCATCGTTACCATTGCTATTATCATCACTACAAGCTACAAAATGTACGCTCGCAATTACAGCAATAAGCGTCATTCCAATAAATCTTAATGTTTTCATTACTTTTTAGTTTTAATAGTTCTACCACTCTTTTGATACTGCTGAAAATATTGATATATATCACATTCTATTTCCCCCTCATAGACAAGGTGACCTTTATCGTCTTTAATGGTTCCCTTGACTGGATTACTATTATTCAATATCCCAGTAAATGTAAAACCATTGGAATAAATAGCTACATCATTACCTAATTCATCTTTTGTATATGTACATGATTTCATATCTGAAAGAATTATGCTTCCATGTTCCCAATGGCAAGCATTAATAAATCTGAATGAGTATGAGGAACACAGCGATAGCTGCATACTCATTAATTGAATTGCTACATTAGAGAATAGAATATCTGTTTCGTGACTTGTATGTATTATAGCCAGTGTTCCCTACTGACTGTTATACAAAAAAGAAGCGTGGGAACTATTGGATATTATTCAATTTGAGGCTCTCGACTGCCCTAACACAAATAATAAACAATAGCCCACGCCAAACGATATATAGTTCACTCATAGGTGAGTATATAACATTGACGTGAGCGTCCTTGTCTACTATCCCTGTGTTATTTGAAAGTGTCGAGATTCCAAATTGAGGATAATATATCAAACGCTCTTTGTTAACTATGTCCTTTCAGCCTTAACGCATTAAGTATCTGAAATTGCTGCAAAGTTACAATTTTGCGCTTGATTAACAAGAACTATTGTTTATTAAAAGTTCATGTTCTGATAAATT
>ULQZ01007099.1_pt1 | contig 14301 bp, 10 predicted proteins | sample 1955011 | NCBI WGS metagenome assembly ULQZ01 (sample SAMEA4835670, study PRJEB28245) | human gut metagenome | biome: gut microbiome; material: fecal sample | place: Denmark | collected 2008 | reverse complement strand
TTTATATTTTTTCAATTGTCTACTTGACGGGGAGCGGTTCATTTCCCGACAGCCCCTTGCAAGTTAAGCTTTGTTATTATTTTTTGATGAAGGCTTTTTCATTTGCTGATGCTGGAAGGTTTGGAGTTGTTCCCTTTGGAACCAGACGAACCTCAATTGCCTCGAGACGTTTTGCGTATCCTTCTGTTCCTGAAGATTCTCCATTCTTAGCCCATGCAAGCCATCCATAATCCTGAGCATGAACTCTGTAGTATACATCATAGTTCTCTGCTACATCACCAGACAGTTTGATCTGAATTGCTTCCAGACGTTTACACTGTCCAGTTGTTCCGGATAATGATCCGTTAGATGCCCATTTCTTCTCCCATCCAATATTCTGAACGTGAGATCTGTACTGGATTGAGCTGTTCATTGAAGACGGGAGTTTCATACGGATAGATTCCATACGTTTGCACTCGCCTTCTGTACCTGCCATAGCACCGTCATATACATATGCCTGTGTACCATAGTCCTGTACATGTGTCTGGTATCCGACCAGTCTTGCTTTCATAGCTTCTTTGATAGTACCAATAAGTTCTGGTGCTTTGTCCCCTTTGGTAACCAGCTGAATCCTGATTGCTTCAAGACGGTATCCGTAACCAGCTGTTCCTGCTTCTTCGCCATTCTTAGCCCATCCGAGCCATCCGAAGTTCTCGGCATGTACGCTGTAGTATACGTCATAATTCTCTGCAACTTCACCAGTCAGTCTGATCTGGATTGCTTCCAGACGTTTACACTGTCCTTCTGTACCGGATTTTTCTCCGTCTTTACTCCAGTTCTTTTCCCAACCGATGTCCTGAATATGTGTACGATATTCGATAGATCCAGAAACACCACCTGGTAACTTGATCTCGATAGCCTCTAATCTTTTTGCTTCACCAACTGTACCAGACGTTTGTCCGTCTTTCTTCCAGTCTTTTTCCCAGTCATAATCCTGACGGTGAACTTTGTAAGATACGGACATTTTTGTACTCTTTGTAGCTGTAGCTGTAAATTCCTTACCAGTTTCATCTGTGTATTTAGCAGTTGCTGTGTAGATGATCTGACTGTTCTTGTCTTCTTTAACAACATCTGCAGTTACGTCATGAGAATCTTTACAACGGCTGCATACGAATGTTGCAACAGCTGTATATCCTTTTTCTTTATCAGCTGTCCATTTCCATCCGTCTTTTTCTGAGACTTTGTAGTCATGACCGAGAGCAGCTACTTCTTCTGTCTTAGTACCTTTGTAATCTTTGCCTTCAAATGTAACTGTAGCTGTGTAAGTAATCTTACCTGCCTCTGTACATGTTGCGCCATCAGATTTCTCAGTTACTTTTGCATCAACTGTTTCTACATGTTTCTCATCATTTGCACATGTAAATGTTGCTGTTGCTGTGTAAGTGTTGTTCTCACCCTTTGTCCAGTTCCATACAGGAGCACCATACTTATGGCCAAGGGCTTTGAGTGTTTCTGTGTAAGTCTCTGTATAATCTTTACCGTTAAATGATACCTTTGCTGTGTATACCGTCTTACCGTCAGCTTCACATGTTGCTGCTGTTGTTTCTGGTGTAACAGTTGCATCTACTGTCTGAGTATCATCACCACGTTCGCACTTGAATGTTGCTGTAGCAGTCTTATGATCATCAGACCACTTCCATGTTGGCTCACCATATTCATGACCAAGAGCTGCAATTTCTACCTTCTGGTTATCTGTATAATCTTTGCCGCCAAAGGAAGCTGTTGCTGTGTAAACTGTCTCACCTGCTGTTTCACATGTTGCCGCTGTTGTCTTGTCTGTGATTGCTGCTTTTACTTCCTGAGTATCATCGCCGCGTTCGCATGTAAATACAGCTGTTGCTTCTGTATGGTCATCGTTCCATTTCCATGTTGGCTCACCATACTTATGTTCAAGGGCTGCCAATTCAACTTCATATGTATCTGTTAATGTACCAATTTCTGTCTTACCTTCAGCATCCTTTACTGTTGCTGTTGCTGTATAGACATCTTTACCTTTTTCTGTACATGTTGCAGCTACAGATTTCTCTGTATCTTTAACTGCATCAGCAACTGTAATCTGCTCTGCTTTAGGTTCATCATCACATACAGAACACTTAACACCTGTTACAGATGCTGTATATCCAGTTACATTGCCGTTGTCATCTTTTACTGGTTCCCATGCCCATGTACCTGTGTACTGGTGCTGACCTGCGTCAGATGTCTTCTTATCAGATGCAGTATATCTGTAACCATCATCTGTCTTACCTGTTGCTTTGTAAGTAGATGTTACACCCTGATCACATGTACCAGTGTGACTAACAAGTTTAGCCGTTGCAGTTACTTTTTCTGCAAGAGCTTTCTCAATAGAATCTCTGTTAGCTTTGTTTGTTGCATTTTCATCTGATTCAAGGAGACAATCCAGTTTATTGATCTGATTTGCACAAGTTTCACATTTCAGATTCTGGAATGTAACGCTTGTGTGATCATCGCTCCACTCAGCATCTGTTGCTGTGTAAGCATGTCCTTCTGCTGCGTTCTTCTGAGCTTCATCCCAGATAGCTTTTCTTTTCTCGTATGTAGAATTAGCCTGTTCATATTTGGACTTAACAGGTTCTGTAATACAAGCACCGCACTCTGGGCAAACATAGTTGTCTGCTTCATTCCAATTGCCATTATCATCTTTTGTATAATATGTTTCATGGAACTTGATGTAATGATGCTCGTGTGCTGTACCTTCTTCTTCAACACGTGTACCGTCTTTAATCAGGCCGCAGTCAGAACAACGTTCTTCTGTAAATGCGTTGCGTCCGCATGTTGCAGGTACAGAAACTGTCTTATAGTTATGAGAATCACCTGTCAAAGTCTTCAAATCAACTGTATCAACAAAGTTTGCAGACCACATGAACTCGTCATTATCATTGCTCTGACTGCCCATGAACTGCTGATACTTCTTGTAGTTTGTATAAGTCGGATTGTAATCTGTCTCTTCGAATTCATAACCGTAGCTGGAATGGTCAAGCAGTTTGCTCTTACCTGAAATGAACGCGAAGTTTGTACCGATTGAAACAACCAGTTCGTCACCCTTCACAGTCAAACCTGCGATTGGATGATTTGTGACAGTGAAATCTGCACTCTTTTCATCTGTTGTTGTAAACGCCATACCGCCAAACAACTTTGTATTATCACGTTTTGCAGATACTGTATTGTATTCCTTCACAACGGCTACTGCACCGTCTGCAGGATTGTAGGAAACGATATCGTTGGATACGTTGAAGTAAATCTTACCATCTGTATACAGTGCTGCTGTCAGACCGATGGATGGGTAAATGCTCTGTTCATCCACAAACTGTGCATACAGTTTGGTCAGAAGATCATTCTTCTCCATCTTACCGTCTTTGTTCAGAACGCTTACAAATGTATCGTCATCATCGTCGTTTTCCTTGTCTGTGAAATTAATCAGTGTCTCATAATCGCTGTCGCCATCGCCTGTATCCTTATTTGTCAGTTTATGACGAACAATCTTGTACTCTGCAGCCTTCTGGCTCTGATTCATGCTTGTACTGTTTACTCTGTCAAACAGGTCTGTCGAATCATACATATAGTAAGCATAACCATCTGCATAGTAAACATTACTTGCTGCACGAGCCATCCATGCTTTTTCATATGTTGTATCTGTTGCTTCATTCTGATAAAGTGATCTTAAAACACTAAAGTTACCCTGATACAATTTTCTTGCATCTGTATCGCTGAACAGGAAGAAGACATGGTTCATATCACCATCTGTCTCGACACGGTCACGACTCATAACTTCTGTGTAGACATCTGTATAACAAGGGTCTACATAGTACCACTGACCATCCACCTTGACTGCATTCCAGTAATGGTCGGAACCGAAGTCTTCCTGTTCTTCGCCATACATTGTAACGTTGGACTGGAAGGAAATTCTTACAAGGTCAACTGTGTAGCCTGCATTGATATCCAGTGTCTTACCATCTGAACCATAGTACAGTTCTTTGGCTGTCTTCCAGTTATCACATACTTCTGAAGTTGTACCACCATCTGCTGTAACAGTTTTCTTGCTGTCATAACCTTTACTTGGATCTTTAAGATAAATATCTTTATCCAGGCACTGCACAAGATATGAAAAAGCTCTGGAGTAACCCAAACATACAGATGTACCCATACCGAATGCACCAAACTGAGTACCTTCCCAATAGTTGATGACACCAGTTGTCATACCGGTTGCAGCCTGATTCGCATAGATTGGAATCGCCTGCTTAAAGCTTGTTTCCTTCGTTCCATCACCGTCCATATCCAATGCCGGATCATCGCTATCTAACTGCCGCTGAGTAAGCTGCTCAACAGTCACCTTAACTCCAGGAGCATTCTCAGGGTCTGCCTCAACACCATTTTCTTCCGCATCTTTGATAAATGCGTCTGCCTGCTCTTTAAGCTGATCAGCAGCATCATCACCAAAGTTAGTTCTTGCAAATGCATCTGGATCTTTATCAATATCTGTCTTATGCTGTTCAACATAAGCCTTTGCCTGTTCCTGAGCTGCTTGTTTTTCAGCATCCGTTGGATTCTCAGGATCAGTAGCCTTTGCTAATGCCTGTTTATAAACAGCATCCTGAATGGCATTCTCATAAAAAGTAACAAGTAAATTCTGCTTAATGCCTGCATAAATCTGATCATGGAAATTCTGTTTGATCTGTGGTTCGTAAACCTTATAGATCTCATCGTAAACTTCATCCTCATGCTTCTGCTTCTGAGGATCCTTTGCGATCATCGGCTTGTCATCATCTGATTTCTTACCGGAGTTCATGATGTAGGACATATCAAATGTATTGTTATGGGCCAACCAGTCATTCAGAACAAGCAGCTTCTGTGCCTTTGTCTGTGCACCTGATGCTGTAACTGCAGCAAGAGCTTCATCTCTTGCATTTGTTACATCTGGACCATAATACTTAATACCTAACTTATCACCATATGTGAAAGTAAAGATCATACCTGTCAGGTCATCGTAGCTCACCTTGCCATCTCTGATATCCTGAACAGATTTGCCGTCTAAGGCAAGCATCTGACCAAGGATACCAAGACCATCTGTATCATCGTTGAAATCCAGAAAGAATGGATTCTGAACACCGAGTACATTAGCATTGGCTGACCACTGATTCAGATACTGCTGATACATACCAACAACTGTATTAATCTGGTCTTCTGTCAGCTTCTTGGTTTCAGCCTGTTCATCTGCTTCATACAGGTCTGCTGTGCTGATATTAGATTCATTGGATTCTGTGCCGGCTTCTCCGCCAACCATTTCGAGATCCCCCAATGCTTCACGCAGGCTCTGGATTGCCGGATCGCTTTCATCAATCTTTATATCTTTTGTAAGTGCTTCTGCTACAGCTGCATTAGCACCCTTGAACTGGATGACTGGTGTCTGTATTGTAATACCTGAAATAGTTACTTTATTTTCATCAGTATCTGTGTTTGAAGAATCAGTAGTTGCTTCTGTTGCATCATCTTCTGTCACAGAATCTTCTGTTGCTGGATCTTCTGCCTCATTTGTATTGGTGTTATCCTGCACGGCTTCTGTAGTATTTTCCTGCACTGCTGGTGTTTCTTCATGTGCAGGCTCTGCAAAAACTGTTGAAGGCACTACACTGAATACCATCATAGCAGAGAGGAATAAACTCAAAAGCATTTTACTTCTCTTTTTCATAATGTCTACCCTTCCTTTCGTGTTTGTATTAGATAATTCATATTATGTTTTTTGTTTGCCCCCACCTCATTTCCATTGTATTTTATTTATACTCCACCCTCTATTATATGCTACTGTAATTCGTATTTTGCATATATTTTTGCATATAATATAGTAATTAGGTATTTACTTTAATATATCACTGCTAACTGTTTTGTTCAAGACATACTGACGTTTTTTAGCACAAAAACACATCGAAAAGTCTGGTTTTCAGGTTTCTGGCATGTATAAACGTAATAAAGAAATTCCCCCGTATCTTATGATTTGTTAAAATACGGGGAATCATCAAGTTTTTTCTTACTTATTTATATAGAATTTACATATTGATGCGACAGAGGAGTCTTTTTTAGTTCAGTTCCTCAAGAATTGCTGCTGTGAGTTCTTTTCTGTTTGTCTTGAAGTGGAAATACGGTCTTTCCTTGATTACGCGGATGTCTACCGGATATTCATATTCTTCCAGTGCATCTGCAAGACCTGCTTTTACTTCATCCAGACTCTTTGTTTCATCAAGGATTACAAAGAAATATGGAAGGAAATATCCTTCATGATCCTGATCTGGTACAAAGCAGAAGAATCCATCTTCTACACCAGCTACACGTACTGCTTTTGTCTCCATTCTCATCATGTAAAGTTCTCCGCCACCGAAACGCTTTGTTGTTCCACGTCCAAGAATGTATACAATTCCGTGTTCATTGATGTAAGCTTTATCTCCCGTATGTAACCAGCAGTTCCCATCTGGATGATTGATCAGTGTTCTTTCAGTAAGTTCATCACCTCTCCATCCCGCATAGTGGAGCATCATAGCAGGACCCGTCATACATAATTCTCCGATTTCTCCATAATTCAGTTCTTCCAGATCCTCTGAGAATACTGCCATAGTTGTTGCCGGCATTGGCATTCCAACGCATCCGTCTACCAGCGGGAACATCGGATTTGGAAGTGTAAAGTTTGAACATCCTTCACTCTGACCATATCCGGCACTTAAAGTTGCTTTAACATTATGCTTATGGAAGAATGCTTCTACTTCTTGTGTTTTCCTTTCGTTCATTGCTTCAGCTCCGGTTCCGATACTTCTTAGATGAGACATATCGTAATCTTCCGGAATTCTGTCACTCTTCATAAGCATTTCACAGAACATTGGAATCAGTGCCCAGAAGTTTGGCTTCTGCTCCATAAATGCGATATCAATATCTTCCAGCGGACAGAATGGATCAAGTACCATAATCAGTCCTGCTGACAATGGGAAGATTGCCATTGATACAGTTACTGCAATCAGTGCAGGTGGTAAGATTGGCAGCCACCATTTTTCCGGTACATCTGACGGCGGAATAAAGATGGACATCTGGAATGCAGTTGCTACTATATTAGAAGAAGAATGAATAACTAATTTAGAGATTCCTGTGGATCCGCTTGTATATGCGCCAAATACTGGTCTGTTCACATCTTCTTGTGCCATATAGTCTTCTGTATAATCTTTCCCAAGTGCCAGGAACTCGTCCCATGTAAGATCTCCTTCTGTTGTCTCTATCGCACCGGTATATCTGGATGCAATTTCTTTTTCAACATAGTCCGGGACAGATTTTCTATCTGCATAATCATATGGAGAAACCTTAATTACACGCTTCATTGGTGTCGTTGCACGGAACAGATCTTCATCTGACTTTGATGTATAATCCATGACAAATGCTGTCTCTGATTTTGATTTTCTGATTGCAAAACATAATTCTTCTGGAATGTCATCTCTGCAGATAATTGCAGCTCCGATTCTTTCTGCTGCGATCAGAAGGATAAAATGTGCCGGAACACTTTGCAGAAATACAGGAATTCTGTTTCCTTCACCAAATCCAAGTATCTTTAAAGATTTTGCTGCTTTATCAACTTCTCCCCAGAATTCTTTCCATGTAATTTTGTTTCCGTAATATTCAAATGCAATTTTATTTTCGTCTGGATTTTTTGCTCTTAAAAACGTTTCAACAGTTATTGTTGGCACTTCAACGTTGCGCAGTGCTTCTGGATAAAACTGTAACCATGGTTTATCAACGCTCGCTTTTCCAGTTAATGTTGCTCCTGTATTTTCCATAATTATTTACTTCCTTTTCCGATTATTTATTTGTTTTATAATGACGATTCGTATTCTATCATGGATATTTTTCCTTTTCAATAGAAGTGGTGAATTTGGCATATTGAATCAAACAAATCAACTAATTCATTTTTTTCAGGATTTCATTCAATAGGAAATTTTTTGTATAAATGTTCTTGTTTTCTTATTTTGTATGCAGTACACTAAAATTATAATAGAAGAGAGGGGCTTTTGATTATTATGAAAGAAAAAAACAGATTCAGTGTTCTGTTAGAGCATCTGACATCTATGGCCAATTTAAAAAATTATGTACTTGCCAAAGCTGTGCAGTATGATGAATCTTATATAAGCAAATGGATTAGTGGAAAATCACTTCCAACAGAAAAAAATCACGAAATTATTTTGCAGAATATCAGCCAGTGTATTGTTGAGGCTCTGACTGATGATAACCGGGACACTTTTTTAGAAGAATATCAAATTTCTGACGTTTCGAATCTTCAGAAAGCGATTTACGATCATCTCGAATCTGAATATACATATGTAAAAGAACTTCAGGTAACAACTGGTTCTAAAGTGGCTACTAAAATTTCATATTATCCGGAACTTACACTGGATCAGTTTATCTTTAAAATGAAACATCCATCACTCCGTAAAGTAAAGTCGCTAAATATTTATGCTATGGTAGATATTCTGAATGTAGACACGAATTATCAGCTTTTAATTGCTGAATTTAACAGCATGCACAATGACATAGGACTTGTGCTTCCAGGAGTTCATTTTTCTTTAATGATTGATTTGGAATCGTCTTCAGATAATCCGGTTTATACGGCTGGTTTCCTGATGAATTTGCTTTCAAATCTTTCGAATATTGATTTTAATCTTTATTGCGGAACACAGGCACAGAAAAAAATGGTTTTTGCGATTAAAGATATTTATTCGCTTTCAGGTATGTTAGTTGATCAGAACCATTGTCTTGCTGTTACAACAATTGAAGATTCGTCTCTTTCAACGGAACTTTATTACAAATTAAAATTACTTTGCAGCAAAGAAACATTGCTTATTCGACGGACATCTATTCCTGAAATGATTCGTACTTACGAATATGAGCATTCACTGTTTGCCCGGAATTCTTCTTGTCTGCTTGGACATTTTACAGAACATTTTCTTCCAACTGATTTACATAATGAGCTGCTTGATAAGTATGGCTCTTTTATAGGAAAGACATACAGACCTGTACTTCAAAAAATACATTCTCTGGTATCGCAGATACTTGCTGTTACACCGATAAGAGCACTGATTTATGCTTCTGCATTTACAGATTTTACAGTTACTGGCGAATTGGATTTCTATGGTTATCGAATTCAGCTTTCGCCGGAACAGCGTCTTCATTTTTTTAAGCATATGAAACATCTGCATGAAATTTCAAATGCGCTTCAGATTAAGATTTTGCCGAATGGTTTGCTGTCTGATTACCAGCATATCCCAAGACCGACACTGTTTTTTGCAGATGAGTTTTCTTATTTGCGTTTTAGGAGAAATACACCGTATTACAATATCTGTATTCCGAACAAAATTAGTTTGAATCGAATTTTTTCGGCCTTTTACGATACCGTTTGGGAGTTTGAATCCTGTATTGCACCGGATGCATATCTTACTCATGCAATCCATTCTGTAGAAATTTTGCAATCAGATGCTTCAGGTGATGTGCACAATTAAGAGAAGTCAAGTGGGCTGTTGCAAAATAGATGAGTAATCATCTATGGAGCAATAGCTCCATTTTTATGTCCAAAAGCAGAAAACGGACTCCGAAGAGCCCGCAATCCATGGTATAATTAAGTATGACCAAATACATAAAATACCATAAAAATTATACCGAATTCGGCGAGCCTTATCAACTGGTTTTGCCATTAAATTTGGAAGGTCTGGTTCCTGATGATGATTCTGTCCGACTGCTGAGCCACGAATTGGAGGATTTAGATTACAGTTTACTGTATCAGGCATACTCTACCAAAGGCAGAAATCCGGCAGTGGACCCAAAGACCATGTTCAAGATACTGACCTATGCTTATTCCCAAAATATTTATTCTTGCAGAAAGATTGAAACCGCTTGTAAACGTGATATTAACTTTATGTAGCTGCTTGCTGGTCAGAAAGAACCGGATCACAGCACGATTGCAAGGTTCCGTACTGGATTTTTGGCAGACACCTGCGAAGCCCTGTTTTATCAGATGGTACGTCGCTTGGAACGAATGGGAAGAAAATATGTTTCTGAAAATACAGGAGGCGGTCACCCTACTGAACCAAGAGTACCTACAGGCTGTCCGTATAAAGAACGATGTTCCCGTGCTAAAGGGAATAAACGTCTGTACATCTCCAAAAGTTTCTTAGAGAAGCGTCAGGAATCCTATGAAAATATCCTGAGTGAAAAGGGGATCTTATACCGGATGAATCGCTCGATATGATGCTGGGATCCTTTCAATTACTACTGGGGATGCCGAAATTTGCTATTCGTGCGACAGCCTCTTTTCTCTTTCAGGCTGCCTGTAACCGTATTTTTTCAGAAGCGGTACGGTTTCTGGCATTATTTTCCATATTTTCGCGGCTGGTCGGAAATACCTGCGAGGTAATCGAGACTGCAGTCGTACGTCTTTGCCAGCAGCATCAGCGAGTCCAACGGGATCTCACGAATGCCTTTCTCATACCGGTTGTAGGTGTCCAGATGGCTGAAAATCTTCCGCGCCGCCTGTAACATCGAGTAGCCTCGTTTCAGACGGAGCTCTTTTAACCGGATCAGCATTTTCTCCCGCTCCGGCGTTTCTTCTATTTTTCTGTACATGAATGAACTTCTTTTTCCTGTCCTGCTTCGTCTGCGGCTTTTTCCGCCTCCGGTACGTATCCCGGGTTGTCGTCGTATCCTTCCAGGAAATTGTGGCGGATACCGTGCTGTTTATAGCCGACTACCGTGTCAATATTGACATTTTCCACACTGCGGAAAATATTGCTCTCGACAAACGGATTCACCTTTTTCAGATTTTTGATCAGTTCTTTGATCTCTACGCGCTTGGAGCGGTTTTCTTCATTGTTACAGGTTGTACACGTATCTGTGAATTTGCAGGCACACTGGATAAAATGCAGACCATTGTAATCTCTCCACGCCTTGATATCGTCCTCACGCACCAAATACAGCGGGCGGATCAGCTCCATTCCCTCAAAGTGGATGCTGTGAAGCTTTGGCATCATCGTCTGTACCTGCGCACCGTAGAGCATTCCCATCAGGATCGTCTCGATGACATCGTCATAGTGATGGCCGAGCGCAATTTTGTTGCAGCCAAGCTGCTGTGCAAAATGGTACAGATGGCCGCGGCGCATTCTCGCACAGAGATAGCACGGCGAATTTTCCACATAGTAAACGGAGTCAAAAATATCGGTCTCAAAAATAGTAATCGGAATATGAAGACTCTTTGCGTTGTCCTCGATGACTTTGCGGTTCTCCGGGCTGTATCCCGGGTCCATGACAACAAATTTCACTTCAAAATCAAATTTGTTGTGGAGCTTTAACTCCTAGAAGCATTTCGCCATCAGCATCGAATCTTTTCCGCCGGAAATGCAGACTGCGATTTTGTCCCCCGGTTTTACCAGCTCATATGTGTTGATCGCCTTTGTAAATTTGGACCAGATCGACTTTTTGAACTTCTTGCGTAGGCTCTGCTCCACGGCTGCAGCAGATGATCGTCTTTTTCGTCCGATCAATCGCATCGCTGGTCTCAATTTCTTCTGTCTTCATCGCAAGCGCCCCCGGAATGGCTCCGTGGGAAATCTCTACTGCGTCGCGGATATCCACGATCTGATAGCTCGACGGATCGAGTTCTTTTAATTCTTTTATTGAAATACTGGTACTCATGTAAATTTTCCTTTTCTTTCTTCTTTTGATTTACTTTTTGCGGATGTCTGCCATCGTATTCAACAACAGTTCCCGTTTCCAGAACACCAGGCCTGCACTTGCGAACAGAATCGCATACCGCAGGATCCTGTATGGGAACAGCAGATTGCAGATTACGCTTACTCCAATCAGAAATGCGGAACATGCCAGCAGAAATCCGGCATCCATCAGGTTTTCCTCAATGCCTTCTGCCACCAGAATCCGTTTGCTCACCACCTAGTGTCCAACCGAATACAGAATATAGCATGCCAGCGTCGTGTAACCGGCTGCAACATAACCGAAAATACGGATAAAAATAAAGTTCAGCACTACGTTGGCTACCGCTGCCGCCCGTGCCTGAATCGAAAGAGAGCGGTATTTTGAAGTAATGTTCATGAAAGAACTCCCTGCTTTCAAATTATTTGCGAGTTTTTGACGATTCAGAGCCATGCGAAATGGAAGAAAAATTGCGAATCATGGTTACATGAATGAGCTATTTTTGTGGAATTTCATATAGCGAGAAGCAACATCGAGATGCAGCGTAAGCGGAATCAAGATGGGGTTCTGAATCGTTATGTGTATTTTATGATACCAGCTCTTACATAAAGGTTAGTTTTTATCTGTCTGCGGAGTTTTCTTACATTCCAGTTGCATTTCATACACTCTGTTTCGTAAAAAAATCGTTCAAACGCATCATTTAATACCATAATTTCTCGAATATGTGAAAAAGATAAGTTATTAACTAAAACATCTGGATCTGTTACAAATTCGTTCGACACTGTCGAACTTTTTCCAAAATCTGGTAATTTAAATTCGCTCGACACTGTCGAACCAATTTGAGGATATACTTTATAAAACTGTCTACAAGCCTTAAAAAGCGTATAATTCATTCCTTTTTGATCAATTTGCTTTTCCAGATTTTTCAAAAGATGAGAACCATATTCTGCTCTGTCGCTGCCATCTTGTTCGTATTCAACTATATAATAACCAATCGCCCAATTGCGCAATGTCATGAGCTGATTTACAGCTGATTTACAGCACTTTTTGCTGCTGAACTTGCTTTATCATTTATTTGCTTAATACTATCTGCAAGCAGTTCAAATTCCATTGCATTACCTCCAATACATTGTCCTAAGACTGTTATAAATTCGCATAGACACAGTATACCACAGCTCCTGTGTCTATGCGATTTCTTTGGCCAACTTGACCAAAAATTCTCTCATATGTTGACAGCAGGCACCCGTAGCCGTGCTTTTCAGCACGAAGAAAGGCCCTGACTCTCCAAAATCATTATCTGGAAAATCAGAGCCTTCCGGCTTGGAAATAGCCTAGCACGGCTACCCCTACAGTAAACATATGCAATTACTCAAAATACTAATAATTATGGTAAAATACTAAAAAGGCTCACCAGAACACACACAATATTCTCTAGTGAACCTTTTTATTCAATAAGCTCAAATCTAGTTTAGTGCACGCACCGCCCTAGTAAAAACCTCTAACGATTTTTGTTCTATGAAAGGTATTCTACTCTTTCCCAACACTCTTGTCAACCATCTACTGCAAAAAATTTGTATGCTTAGGATTTTTATTCTTCCATCCTCATCACAAAATAGATGACAAATTTCTTCCATTTTTCTATTTCTGGCTTTTTTTGTTGCCGATACCTTCATAACATCGTTATACACAAAAAGTAATGTTACAAAGTCATGAATAACCGGATTTTTCATCATAGCATCCCTGTTATCCAACTCCCGAAATTCAGGTATCTTTCCGAGTATATTTGCCAGCTTTTTTGTTTTACTGAACTTTTTAAGACTATTAGGTTTCCTTAGCGTACTTAGAATACAATTATTATGTGCTGCCGCATTTCTTATAAACTTGATAGATTTTAAATAATCAGAATAGTTGAATGATGGATACATTTGGTAATACAATTCGTACAATTCCATAAAATTTCCAAAAGAGAACAATTCAACAATATTCCATACAGCTAATTTCTTCGGCTCTTTATACTCATCCAAATGCTTCTCTGCCAAATCCGAACAAAATGAATATTTATCTGCTTTACTCTGAATATCCGCCTCTGCATTTGGATGGTACTGCAGAAATAGCCTTACTATATTATACCCGTCTTCTTTCGGATTATCACTCAAATCATTCATTAATCGTACTTTTAAGTAATGTTCTACATCTATTAAACTATTATACGCCTACCATCGACACAATACAACAACTGATTATACCTTGTTTTCTACGTCTCCGTTTTATATATAAACTATGCATTTATGACCAAAGTGATAATGTCAATTCGAAATCACTATTTTCAAGCCAAGCAACTTACTGTTTGCCAAACTTTTTCTATTACTTTTTTCACCATCACATTTACAATTCGTGAATTACTCACCTTTATGAGGTTCTTCATTATTATCCCTTGTAATTTTTGAACTTCCACCAATAAGGTACATCTCGTTTTTAGTACAGCTTTGCACCTGCTGGAATGTGGTTATCAACCATAAGAAG
>ULQZ01024978.1_pt1 | contig 14423 bp, 10 predicted proteins | sample 1955011 | NCBI WGS metagenome assembly ULQZ01 (sample SAMEA4835670, study PRJEB28245) | human gut metagenome | biome: gut microbiome; material: fecal sample | place: Denmark | collected 2008 | reverse complement strand
CTCGCCGTATCGGCACTTAGAATTGTGCGGTATTGCCTTATAAAACCAGCCGCCTGCTTTGTGCATTTGCACGGCAGGCGGCTGGTTTTTACGTTCGTTTATTATTAAGGGCAACACCGCAATATACCCAAATTGCGGGGCCGCTTTTTTCAAAATTCTGACTGCATTGTTTGGCTGCCGGTTCCGCGCAGCTGCATTATTTTTCCCATGGGCTGCGGATAATTTCGCCGCTGTCCACTTTCATGCAGCGCTCCACGGTTGCCCCGGCTTTGATGGTTGCACGGGGGGCGGCATGCACACCGTCTTCCAGCACGGCGTTATGGTCCACAATGGCACCGGCATTGATGATGCACCCTGCCCCCACTTTGGTTCCTGCGCCCACAAAGGCAAATGGCAGCACCACGGTCCCTGCCCCCAGGGCTGCGCTGCTGCATACTTCTGCCGCCGGGTGTTCAAACACCGGTGTCTGGTAGCCCGCAGCCACCAGCTTTTGCAGCCATTGCAGCCGCAGCTCATTGTTGCCAAGGCCCACAAAAGCCGCGGTGCAGCGTTCCCTGATGGTGGGATCCAGGTAATCTGCCAGTTTGCCCGCAGCGTCCGGTGCCTGGTCATCCAGGTACAAAATACGGGAATAGCCGCCGGCTTCCGCCAGCATTTCTCCCAGCTGTGTGCCAAAGCCCCCCTTGCCAAGCACAAGGGCTGTGTGGAACAATTTCATTGCGATACCCCTTTCCCATCCTGCCTTATGGCAGTATTTTCTGGTATGGTTATTATAGCACAAAAATCCTTATCAAAAAAGTCATACTTCACCCCGTTTTTCTCCATCAACTTTGACAAAAAGCCCTATCTTATTTTAAACACAATAGGAAGTGCGCCAAAAAAAGTTTTGGCTCTTGCTTTTTTGCGCTGCACGCTTTACACTTTAATTACAGAGATTTTCCGTACGGGTGTTTTGTGTGTTATTCTGTACACAGCCCGCCGGGGGATCCAGCCATACATTAAAGGATGGAGGGCGACTTTGTGCATTACACGAATCTTTTCGGACCATTCCCGGTCGGTTTGCGCAGCTGTGTTCTTCATGCGGTGTATTATAAGCATAATAGCCTTGTATAAGCGCAGTGTACCCGTGTACACCGCGCTCTTATTTTTTGAAGGAGGATCTGTAACATGCCGAACCGTAAAAAGGTTGCCATCATCATGGGGTCTGACAGTGACTGGCCGGTTGTAAAAAGTGCCTGCGGGGTGCTGAAAGATTTCGATGTACCGTTTGAGGCGCACATTCTTTCCGCCCACCGTACGCCGGAAGCCGCCGCTGCCTTTGCCAAATCTGCCCGCGCCAATGGTTACGGTGTTATCCTGTGCGCTGCCGGTATGGCGGCCCACCTGGCAGGTGCCTTTGCCGCCAACACCACTTTGCCGGTGGTCGGCATCCCGATGAAGGGCGGTGCCATGGACGGTCTGGATGCTCTGCTTGCTACCGTGCAGATGCCTTCCGGCTTCCCGGTTGCCACGGTTGCCCTGAACGGTGCCAAGAACGCCGCTTACCTGGCCGTTGCCATCCTGGCTGTTGCCGATGATGAGCTTGCCGCTAAGCTGGATCAGTTCCGTGCCGACACCGCCGCCGCCATTGCCAAAAAGGACGCCGCCATCGCTGCCGAAGCCGCAGCTATGTAACTTCAAATCCCGGTTTATTTGCTGTTGTTTTATCCCTTTTTATAAAAAGGATTCCATAAATCAATTCATGAAAGAATATAAAGGAGCGCATTACAATGAACGTTGAAATTAAAGAACAGATGTACGAAGGCAAAGCTAAGCAGGTATTCGCAACTTCTGACCCCGAAATCGTTATGGTTCATTACAAGGACGATGCCACCGCCGGCGATGGCGAAAAGAAGGGCACCATCCGCGATAAGGGCATTGTCAACAACAAGCTGTCCAACGCTCTGATGCAGAAGCTGGAAAAAGAAGGCATCCCCACCCATTATGTTGAGGAGCTGAACGACCGCGATACCCTGGTCAAGAAGGTTCAGATCGTTCCTCTGGAAGTCATCATCCGCAATGTTGCCGCCGGCCACTTCAGCCTGCGCATGGGCGTGCCCGAGGGCAAGGTGTTCAAGACCCCCATCCTGGAGTACAGCTACAAGAACGACGACCTGCATGACCCGTTCATCAACCATTATTACGCCTTGGCCCTTGACCTTGCCACCCAGGAAGAGCTGGACACCATTGCCAAGTACGCCTTCAAGGTCAACGAAGTGCTGAAGAAGATCATGCTGGATGCCAACATCCGCCTGATCGACTTCAAACTGGAGTTTGGCCGCCTGTCTGACGGCACCATCATTCTGGCTGACGAGATCAGCCCGGATACCTGCCGCTTCTGGGATGCCACCACCGGTGCCCACCTGGATAAAGACCTGTTCCGCCGCAGCCTTGGCGGTGAGGCCGATGCCTACCAGGAAGTTATGAAGCGCCTGCTGGGCTGATTGAACCAAGCTTAGTCCAGCCAATGTTCAGGGTGTACTGGAACCGCCGTTCGCTCTTCCGGTGCACCCTGCCATCGTTTGAAACAGGAAACGGAGAACTGAATGAAGGAGCTTTGTCCCGCCGAAGCACTGCATGAAGAATGCGGCGTGTTCGGTATCTATGATTCCACCGGCAAAACCAACATGGTCAGCGCCGTGTACAGTGCGCTGTATGCCCTGCAGCACCGCGGCCAGGAAAGCTGCGGCATTGCCCTGAACGTGGACGGTGTGCTGACCGGCTACCGCGATCTTGGCCTGGTCAGCGAGGTATTTACCCCGCGCGTGCTGGCTGACCTGCCGCAGGATGCCAAGATGGCCACCGGCCATGTGCGCTATGCCACCAGCGGCCAGCGCACCCGCGCCAACGCCCAGCCCATGGTTCTGCACCACTGCAAGGGCACTATGGCCATCTGCCACAACGGCAACCTGACCAATGCCCCCCAGCTGCGCCACAAGCTGGAAATGAACGGTTCGATCTTCCACGGCACTTCGGACACCGAGGTCATCGGCTATCTGCTGACCCAGAACCGCCTGATCAGCCCGGATATTGAAACAGCTGTCTGCCGCACGATGGAGCAGATCGTGGGTGCTTACAGCCTGGTCATTATGACCCACACCAAACTGATCGCCGCGCGCGATCCTAATGGCTTCCGCCCTCTCTGCATTGGCCAGCTGCCGGATGGCTCCGGCTGGGCTTTTGCTTCGGAATCCTGTGCGCTGGATGCTGTAGGCGCCCGCTTTGTGCGCGATGTACTGCCCGGCGAGATCGTGGTGGCAGACTACACCGGCCTGCGCACCATCCGCACCCACTGCGGCACCGCGCCGCACACGATGTGCGTGTTTGAGTACATTTATTTTGCCCGCCCCGATTCCATCATCGAGGGCACCTGCGTGCATGACGCCCGCCTGCAGGCCGGGCGCTTTCTGGCACAGGAGCATCCGGTGGAAGCCGATGTCGTCATCGGTGCGCCGGATTCCGGCCTGGATGCCGCCCTTGGCTATGCGCAGGAAAGCGGTATTCCCTATGGCGTGGGCTTTATTAAAAACAAATATGTGGGCCGCACCTTCATCCAGGGCTCCCAGGCCCAGCGTGAAAGCAGTGTGCGCATCAAATTGAACGCAATTTCCTCCACCGTTGCGGGCAAGCGCGTTGTGCTTGTGGATGACTCCATCGTGCGCGGCACCACCAGCGCCCGCACCATCAAGCTGCTGCGCGACGCCGGTGCCAAGGAAGTACACTACCGCATTTCGGCCCCGCCGTTTGCCCACCCCTGCTATTTCGGCACCGACATTCCGGACGAAAAAGACCTGATTGCCACCGGCCATACGGTGGAGGAGATCCGCCAGATCGTGGGGGCCGATTCCCTGGGCTACCTGAGCATTGAACATGTGACCCAGCTGGCCATCCACAGCAAGTGCGGGTTCTGCACCGGCTGCTTTACCGGCCATTACCCGGTGCCTGCCCCCAACGAGACGATGGACATTGTATACGATAAACCCCTGAGCCAGTCCCAGACCAAAAAACGCCTGTAAGCTGATAAGGAGAGAAACATAATGGAAAAAAGCTATTCTGCAAGCTACGCTGCCGCTGGTGTGGATATTACCGCCGGTTACAAGGCAGTTGACCTGATGAAGCAGCACGTTGCCCGCACCATGAACGAGCACTGCATTGGCGGCCTGGGCGGCTTTGGCGGCCTGTTTGAGCTGGACTGCACCGATATGCCCCACCCCGTGCTGATTTCCGGCACGGACGGCGTTGGTACCAAGCTGCGCATTGCCCAGTACATGAACAAACATGACACCGTTGGCATTGATTGCGTTGCCATGTGCGTGAACGATGTCATCTGCGCCGGTGCCAAGCCGCTGGTGTTCCTGGATTACATCGCCTGCGGCAAAAACGTGCCGGAGCGCATTGCCGAGCTGGTTGCCGGTGTAGCCGAAGGCTGCGTGCAGGCTGGCTGTGCCCTGGTTGGCGGTGAGACCGCCGAGATGCCCGGTTTTTACCCGGAGGACGAGTACGACCTGGCCGGCTTTACCGTTGGCGCTGTGGACAAGAGCAAGATTCTGGACAACTCCACCATGCAGCCCGGCGATGTGATCATTGCCCTGCCTTCCACCGGCGTACACTCCAACGGGTTCTCCCTGGTGCGCAAGATCTTTGACCTGGAGAACAACCCCGATGTGCTGAAAAAGACCTTTGACGGCATGGACAAGACCCTGGGCGAAGCCCTGCTGGCCCCCACCAAGATTTATGTCAAGCCTGTGCTGGCCGTGATGAAGGAAGTTACCGTCAAGGGCGTTTCCCACATTACCGGCGGCGGCTTTTACGAGAACATTCCCCGCAGCCTGAAAGCCGGCTGCTGCGCTGTGATCAAGAAGAGCGATGTGCGCACCCCCGTGCTGTTTGATGTGCTGGCCAAAGAGGGCAACATTCCGGAGCGCGATATGTTCAACACCTTCAACATGGGCGTTGGTATGATTTTGACCGTGGCTGCCGAGGATGCCGACAAGGCCATTGAGATCCTGAAAGCCAACGGCGAGGATGCTTACCGCCTTGGTGTGATTGGCGAAGGCAGCGGGGTGCAGCTGGTATGATGAAGATTGCTGTGCTGGTTTCCGGCGGCGGCACCAACCTGCAGGCCATCTTGGAAAGCGAACGCCGCGGGGAGAACCCCAACGGTAAGGTTACCCTGGTGGTTGCCAGCAAACCTGGTGTGTATGCGTTGGAACGCGCTGCAAACTTCGGCGTGGAAACCGCCGTGGTGCGCCGCAAGGATTACGCCACCAGCGAGGAGTTTGACACTGCCCTGCTGAGTGTGCTGAAAGACCATGGCATTGAGCTGGTGGTTCTGGCAGGATTTTTGAGCGTGCTGGGCCCCAGCGTGATTGCCGCTTACCCCAACCGCATCCTGAACATCCACCCCAGCCTGATTCCCAGCTTTTGCGGCCCCGGCTACTATGGCCTGAAAGTGCATGAGGAAGCGCTGAAGCGCGGCGTGAAAGTGACCGGCGCTACCGTCCACTTTGTCAACGAAGTGTGTGACGGCGGGCCCATCCTGCTGCAAAAAGCCGTGGAAGTGCAGCCCGGTGATACCCCCGAAGTGCTGCAGAAGCGCGTGATGGTGGAAGCCGAATGGAAGTTGCTGCCCCAGGCCATTGCCATGGTGTGCAATGGCGAAGCCTGACCGAACAAGGAGGATTCCCGCATGAAAAAGAATCTTTATACTTATCTGGCCGGTAACGAATATCCCGGCCGCGGCATCTGCATCGGCCGTTCGCCGGACGGCACCAAGGCCATGATTGCTTACTGGATCATGGGCCGCAGCGCCAACAGCCGCAACCGCGTGTTTGACGCCATCCCCGGCGGCATCCGCACGGTAGCTGCAGACCCCGCCAAGCTGGAAGATCCCCACCTGATCATCTATAACCCGGTTCTGACCCTGAACGATACCACCATTGTGACCAACGGTGACCAGACGGATACCATTTACCGCTACATGCGGGATAACCTGTTCCCCGGTTACGGCTTTGAAGCAGCCCTTGCCACCCGCACTTTTGAGGACGATGCCCCCAACTTTACCCCCCGCATTTCCGGCGTTGTGGATATGCGTCGCGGCGGCTACAAGCTGAGCATCCTGAAAAGCTGCGATGGCAACCCCGCCAGCGTGCAGCGCCAGACCTTTGACTATCCGCAGCCCGTTGCAGGCGAAGGCCAGCTGATTACCACCTACCAGAAAAACGGCTCCCCCATCCCCAGCTTTGCCGGTGAGCCGCTGCGCGTGACACTGGACCAGAACGATGCCGACGAATTTGCCGGAAAGTTGTGGGAATCCCTGAACGAAGATAATAAGGTCAGCCTGTTTGTGCGTGCCATCACGCTGGAAACCGGCGATTATGAAGATGTGATCCTGAACAAATACAACACGGTGGAGGGCTGAACTTATGAACGAATTCCAGCTGAAATACGGCACCAACCCCAACCAGAAGCCTGCCCGCATTTTTATGGCAGACGGTTCTGATCTTCCCGTTACCATTTTGAATGGCAAGCCGGGCTACATCAACTTTCTGGATGCGTTCAACAGCTACCAGCTGGTGCGCGACCTGAAAAAAGCCCTGGGCCAGCCTGCTGCTGCCAGCTTTAAGCATGTTTCCCCCGCCGGTGCCGCCATTGGCCTGCCACTGGACGAAACGCTGAGAAAGATGTATCATATTAGTGCAGAGGCTGAGCTTTCTCCCCTGGCCTGCGCTTATGCCCGCGCCCGCGGTGCGGACCGCATGTCCAGCTTTGGTGACTGGATCGCCCTGTCTGATGTGTGCGACCTTGCCACCGCAAAGCTGATCCAGCACGAAGTTTCGGACGGCATCATTGCCCCCGGCTATGACGCCGATGCCCTGGAAGTGCTGAAATCCAAAAAGAAAGGCAACTACAACATCGTTGCCATTGATCCGGATTATATCCCCGCTCCGCTGGAGCGCCGCACCGTATTCGGTGTCACCTTTGAGCAGGGCCGCCAGGATCTGGAGATCAGCGTGGATACCATGCTGCAAAACTTTGTAACCGAGAACAAGACGGTGACCGATGCCCAGAAGCGTGATCTGATCATGAGCCTGATCGTACTGAAATACACCCAGTCCAACTCCGTCTGCTATGTGCAGGACGGCCAGACCATCGGTGTGGGTGCAGGCCAGCAAAGTCGCATCCACTGCACCCGCCTGGCAGGCCAGAAAGCCGACAACTGGCAGCTGCGCCATATGCCCAAGGTTCTGGACCTGCCGTTCCGCGAGGATATCTCCAAGCCCAACCGCGATAACGCGATTGATGTTTACATCGGCGATACCCCGGAGGATGTGATTGGGGATGACGTTTGGGCCGAAACCTTTACTGTGCAGCCTGCTCCGTTGACTGCCGAGGAAAAGAAAGCCTGGCTGAGCAAGGTAACGAATGTTGCCCTGGGCAGTGATGCATTCTTCCCCTTTGGGGACAACATTGAGCGCGCCCGCCGCAGCGGTGTGACCGCCATTGTGCAGCCGGGCGGCTCCATCCGCGATGATCAGGTTATTGCCACCTGCAACAAGTACGGCATTGCCATGGCGTTCTGTGGTATCCGGCTGTTCCACCACTAAGCAAAAACGAAGTTTTTGCTAAATAATAAATAATAAAGAATAATTAAGAATGAAGGTGTGCCGCAAGCGGCACGGTTTTGGATATTAGAGTTCTAATATTTTTTAAGCGGTGCGCAGCAACGCGGTCCACCTTCATTATTCTTTATTCATTATTCTTTTTTCATTTCAAGCTAAGGAGTTTGCCATGAAAATTCTGGTTGTTGGCGGCGGCGGGCGTGAACACGCCATTATCCGCGCGCTGAAAAAAAGCCCCGACTGCGGCGATATCTGGTGTGCCCCTGGCAACGGCGGCATTGGTTACGATGCCATCTGCAAAAACATCTCTGCAACGGATGTAGACGCCATGGTCGCCTTTGCCAAGGCAGAAGCCTTTGATTATGTTGTTGTTGCACAGGACGATCCCCTTGCCCTTGGCATGGTGGATGCTTTGGCCAAGGTGGGCATCCCTGCTTTTGGCCCGGATGCCGCTGCCGCCCGCATTGAAGCCAGCAAGGTGTTCAGCAAGGACCTGATGAAAAAATACGGCATTCCCACCGCCGGCTATGAAACCTTTGACGACCCCGCCAAGGTGATGGATTACATCCGCAGCAAGGGCAAGTACCCGGTTGTTATCAAGGCGGATGGCCTGGCGCTGGGCAAAGGCGTGCTGATCTGCCAGAATGAGCAGGAAGCCGCCGATGGCGTAAAGGAAATCATGCTGGACAAAAAGTTCGGCGCTTCCGGCAACCATGTTGTGGTGGAAGAATTTTTGACCGGGCCGGAAGTCAGCGTGCTGTCCTTCTGTGATGGCAAAACCGTCAAGCCGATGGTTTCCAGCATGGACCACAAGCGCGCTTTGGACCATGACGAGGGCCTGAACACCGGCGGCATGGGCACCGTTGCCCCCAACCCCTGCTACACCCCCGCCATTGCCGCCGAGTGCATGGAGAAGATTTTCCTGCCTACGGTTGCCGCCATGCAGGCAGAGGGTTGCCCCTTTAAGGGCTGCCTGTACTTTGGCCTGATGCTGACCCCGGACGGCCCCAAGGTGATTGAATACAACTGCCGCTTTGGCGACCCCGAAACCCAGGTAGTACTGCCCCTGCTGGAAAGCGACCTGCTGACCGTGATGCAGGCCTGCACCAACGGCACGCTGGACAAGACCGAGGTCAAGTTCAGCGATGGCGCTGCCGCCTGTGTGGTGCTGGCTTCCGGCGGATACCCCGTTGCCTATGAAAAGGGCAAGGAGATCACCGGCCTGGAGAATGGCCAGGTGCCCGGTGCTGCCGATGTGACCGTGTACCATGCCGGTACCGCCATCAAGGATGGCAAGCTGGTTACCAACGGCGGCCGCGTGCTGGGTGTAACGGCAACCGCCGCCACCCTGCCCGAAGCCCTGAAAAAGGCTTACGCCGCTGCTGACTGCATCCATTTTGACAAACTGCACCGCCGCAGTGATATTGGTGCCCGTGCCCTTGCGGCAATGAAAGCACAGGAGGGTTAAACAAGAATGGTTTACCGCATTTATGTAGAAAAAAAGCCCGGCTTTGACGGCGAAGCCCAGGGCCTGAAGCATGAACTGGTTGAGCTGGTTGGCATTAAGGGCCTGAAAGCTCTGCGCCTGTTGAACCGCTATGATGTGGAAGGCATTGACCGCGACCTGTTTGAGAAAGCCATCCCCACCGTGTTCAGCGAACCGCCAGTCGATGTGACCTATACCGAGCTGCCCACCGCCAAGACGGTGTTTGCTGTGGAGTATCTGCCCGGCCAGTTTGACCAGCGTGCAGATTCTGCTTCCGAGTGTATCCAGCTGCTGAGCCAGGGCGAGCGTCCGTCTGTGCGCAGTGCCCGCATCTACCTGCTGGACGGCGAGCTGAGCGCAGAGGATCTGGAAGCCATCAAGAAGTACGTCATCAACCCGGTGGAAGCCCGTGAGGCCAGCCTGGACACCCGCGATACCCTGAAAATGGAATTTGCCGTGCCCACCGCTGTGGAAACCCTGAACGGCTTCTGCGCTTTGGATGACGCTGCGTTGGAGAATTTCCGCAATGAAAAGGGCCTGGCCATGGACCACGCCGACATTGTGTTCTGCCAGAACTACTTCAAATCTGAACAGCGCGACCCGACCATTACCGAAATCCGCCTGATCGATACCTACTGGTCTGACCACTGCCGTCACACCACCTTCGGCACCATCCTGAACGATGTCAAGATTGACGACGAAGTTGTGCAGGCTGCATTTGACCGTTACATGGCCCTGCGTGCCGAGACCGGCCGCGATAAAAAGAACCGCACCCTGATGGACCTGGCCACCATCGGCGCCAAGGCCCTGAAACAGCGCGGCATCCTGCAGAACCTGGACGAGAGCGAAGAGATCAATGCCTGCACCGTCAAAATCAAGTGCGATGTGGACGGCGAATTGCAGGATTGGCTGTTCCTCTTCAAGAACGAGACCCACAACCACCCCACCGAGATTGAGCCGTTCGGCGGCGCTGCTCCCTGCATCGGCGGTGCCATCCGTGACCCGCTGTCCGGCCGCAGCTATGTTTACCAGGCCATGCGCGTGACCGGCGCAGGCGACCCGCTCAAGCCGGTTTCCGAAACCATGCCCGGCAAGCTGCCCCAGCGCAAGCTGGTTACCACTGCTGCTGCCGGTTATTCCAGCTATGGCAACCAGATCGGCCTTGCCACCGGTCAGGTTGCTGAACTGTACCACCCCGGCTATGTGGCAAAGCGTATGGAGATCGGCGCTGTTGTGGGTGCTACCCCGGCCAGCCATGTCCGCCGCGAAGAGCCCCAGCCTGGCGATGTGATCATCCTGCTGGGCGGCCGCACCGGCCGTGACGGCATTGGCGGCGCTACCGGCTCCAGCAAGGCCCACAAGCTGACCAGCCTGGAAACCTGCGGTGCCGAGGTGCAGAAGGGCAACGCCCCCATTGAGCGTAAGCTGCAGCGCCTGTTCCGCCGCGAGGACGCCTGCTGCATGATCAAGCGCTGCAACGACTTTGGCGCAGGCGGCGTTTCCGTTGCCATCGGCGAGCTGGCCGACGGCCTGAACATTGACCTGAACAAAGTTACCAAGAAGTACGAGGGCCTGGACGGCACCGAGCTGGCTATCAGCGAAAGCCAGGAGCGCATGGCTGTTGCCGTTGCCGCTGAGGATGCCGAAAAGTTCATTGCCCTTGCCAATGAGGAAAACCTGGAAGCCACCGTGGTTGCTACCGTTACCGAGGAAAAGCGGATGCGCGAGAACTGGAACGGCGTTGCCATCGTGGACCTTTCCCGCGAGTTCCTGAACTCCAACGGTGCCGAGCGCCATGCCGATGTGCATGTTCTGCCCGGCACGGTATGGCAGCCCCAGTGGGCCGGTTCCACCTTTGCCGAAAAGCTGGAAAACCTGGTTGGCGACCTGAACGTTTGCAGCCAGAAAGGCCTGGGCGAGCGGTTTGACTCCACCATCGGTGCTTCCACCGTGCTGATGCCTTACGGCGGTAAATACCAGCTGACCCCCACCATGGCCATGGCTGCCAAACTGCCGGTGGATGGCGAAACCACCACCTGCTCCGGCATGGCCTGGGGCTTTAACCCCTATCTGACTGAAGCGGACCCCTACCGCGGCGCTTACATGGCCGTTGTGGAAAGCGTGACCAAACTGGTTTGCGCCGGTTTCCGCCACAAGGATATGTACCTGACTTTCCAGGAATATTTTGAGCACCTGAACACTGCCCCCGAACGCTGGGGCAAGCCGCTGGCCGCCCTGCTTGGCGCGCTGGATGCCCAGATGGGCCTTGGCATTGCTTCCATCGGCGGCAAGGACAGTATGTCCGGCAGCTTTGAAGGCCTGGATGTTCCCCCCACGCTGGTCAGTTTTGCCACCGCCATTGGCAACACCGCCAACGTCATGAGCCCTGAGTTCAAGAAAGCCAACAGCTCTGTTGTCATCCTGAAGCCGCAGTACAAGGACGGCATGCCGGAGATCGGCAGCCTGCTTTCCATCTACAAGATCGTGGAGCAGATGATCGACGAAGGCAAGGTGCTGGCCGCAGCAACGCCGGGTTACGGCGGCGTTGCCGAAGCACTGTTCAAAATGTGCGTCGGCAACCACGTGGGCCTGTCCCTGAGCCGCGATATCAACCTGGACGACCTGTTCAAGCCCTGCTATGGCGCAGTTATTCTGGAGCTTCTGGATGCTTCTGCCGGTGAATTTCTCGGTTCCACCACCGTGGATTACGTCATCAACGTCAACGGCGAAAACATCGACCTGCAGCACCTGCAGGATGTATGGGAAGCAAAGCTGCAGCCTGTCTTCCCCTACCTCAAGGCTGGCGAGGAAGTTAAATCCCTGGAATGCAAGGTCAACTGCTTCCAGCGCGTTGCCCCGGCTGTGCGCCTGGCCACCCCACGCGTTATCATCCCTGTGTTCCCCGGCACCAACTGCGAATACGACACTGCACGCGCATTCCGCCGCGCCGGTGGCGATCCGCACATTCTGGTGTTGAAGAACCTGACCCCCGCCGACGTTGCCGCCAGCTGCGAAGCCCTGGTGAAAGAGCTTGACCAGAGCCAGATTCTGATGCTGCCGGGCGGTTTTTCCGGCGGCGATGAGCCGGACGGCTCCGCCAAGTTCATTGCGGCGTTCTTCCGCAACCCCGCTGTGGCCGATGCCGTCAACCGTCTGCTGAACCAGCGTGACGGCCTGGCACTCGGCATCTGCAACGGCTTCCAGGCATTGATTAAGCTGGGCCTTGTGCCTTATGGCGAGATCCGCCCGATTACCGAGAACGACCCGACCCTAACCTTTAACACCATCCACCGCCACCAGAGCATGCTGGTGCGCACCCGCGTAGCTTCCAACAAGAGCCCCTGGCTGAGCGAATGCAATGTGGATGATGAACACCTGATCGCCATCAGCCACGGCGAAGGCCGCTTTGTCTGCAATGACGGCCTGCTGCAGCAGCTGATCAACAACGGCCAGGTTGCCACCCAGTATGTTGACCTGAACTGCGTGCCCACCATGGATATGCGCTACAACCCCAACGGGTCTGTGCTGGCCATTGAGGGCATTACCAGCCCGGACGGCCGCGTGTTCGGCAAGATGGGCCATTCTGAGCGCAGCGGCGACAGCCTGTACAAAAACGTTACCGGCGACAAGTACCAGCCGATTTTTGAAGGCGGCGTGAACTACTTCAAACTGTAAGACATGCTGTAAGAAAGGAAACCCGACCAATGGCACATGATCGTTATATTTCTCCGTTTTCCACCCGTTATGCTTCCGATGAGATGCAGTATACTTTCTCGGACGATAACAAGTTCCGCACCTGGCGCAGGCTGTGGATTGCGTTGGCCAAGGCTGAGCAGAAGCAGGGCCTGGACATTACCGATGAACAGATTGCCGAGCTGGAAGCCCACAAGGATGACATCAATTACGAGGAAGCCACTGCCCGCGAAAAGCTGGTGCGCCACGATGTCATGAGCCATGTTTACGCTTACGGCCTGCAGTGCCCCAAGGCAAAGGGTATCATCCACCTGGGTGCTACCAGCTGCTATGTTGGCGATAACACCGATGTTATCATCATGCGCGAAGGCCTGCAGCTGGTGCGCAAAAAGCTGATCGGCGTGCTGGCCAACCTGGCCGATTTTGCCGAGCAGTACAAGGATATGCCCTGCCTGGCTTACACCCACTGCCAGCCCGCCCAGCTGACCACCGTTGGCAAGCGCGCTACCCTGTGGATGAACGAGTTCTACATGGACCTGCAGGAGATTGACCACCAGATCAGCCAGCTGGCCCTGCGCGGCGTTAAGGGTACCACCGGCACCCAGGCCAGCTTTATGGAGCTGTTCAACGGCGATTCTGCCAAGGTCAAGGCAGTGGAAGCCGATGTGTGCGCCCAGATGGGCTTTGACAAGGTTGTGCCCGTCTGCGGCCAGACCTACAGCCGCAAGGTGGACTACAATGTGCTTTCCGCCATTGCCGGTCTTGCCCAAAGCGCCATGAAGATGGCCACCGACATCCGCCTGCTGGCCAACTTTAAGGAGATGGAGGAGCCGTTTGAAAAGAACCAGATCGGTTCTTCCGCCATGCCGTACAAGCGCAACCCCATGCGCTGCGAACGCATCTGCGCGCTTTCCCGCTACTTGATGGTGGATGTGCTGAACCCCGCCATCACCGCCGGCACCCAGTGGTTTGAGCGCACGCTGGACGATTCCGCCAACAAGCGCATCGCCATGGCTGAGGGCTTTTTGGCCGCTGATGCCATTCTGAACATTCTGCTGAATGTTTCGGACGGGCTGGTGGTTTACCCCAAGGTTGTCCGCAGCCGCGTGATGGCTGAGCTGCCGTTTATGGCCAGCGAGAACATCATGATGAAAGCCGTCAAGAAAGGCGGCGACCGCCAGGAGCTGCACGAGCGCCTGCGCGAGCACGCCGTGGCCGCTGCCGCTGTGGTCAAGCAGGAGGGCAAGCCCAATGATATGATTGCCCGCGTGGAAGCTGACCCTGCATTCGGTCTGACCCGCGAGGAGATCGAGGCCGAGCTGAGCCCCGAAGATTTCACCGGCCGCGCTCCGCAGCAGGTGGAAGAGTTCCTGGCCGAAGTTATCCGTCCCGTGCTGGACGCCAACAAAGAGGATCTTGGCCAGCATGTGGAGCTGAATGTTTGATTTATTTGGGCTTGAGGAATTATAAGATTACGATAGCATCATGATTGGATGAATAAGCGAAAGGCTGCTTCTTCGGTTGAAGGAGCAGCCTTTTTGAGTTTTAGGGGGATTATATTCCATCATACATCACGGCGGGAT
>ULQZ01048351.1_pt1 | contig 14507 bp, 10 predicted proteins | sample 1955011 | NCBI WGS metagenome assembly ULQZ01 (sample SAMEA4835670, study PRJEB28245) | human gut metagenome | biome: gut microbiome; material: fecal sample | place: Denmark | collected 2008 | reverse complement strand
CAGCCCCTGCTGCCATAGCAGAAACTGGTAATTGCGGCTGGAAATATAAATGTGTTCCGTGTGCCTCATCAGCTAACACTTTCATTCCGTGTTCGTGTGCCAGCTTCACTATTGAACATATATCAGAGCATATTCCATAATATGTAGGGTTATTTACAAGCACTGCAACCGCATCAGGATTTTCTTTTACAGCTTTTCGTACTGACTCCAGATTCATACCAAGTGAAATACCAAGCTGATGATTAACCTCCGGATTAACATATACAGGAATTGCACCGCATAACACTAAAGCATTAATGGCACTTTTATGCACATTCCTTGGAAGTATTATTTTATCTCCTCTCTTACAATTCGATAATATCATCGCCTGCACAGCAGATGTCGTTCCACCTACCATAAGAAATGCGTTCTCTGCACCAAATGCCCTGGCCGCTAATTCTTCTGCATCCCTTATAACTGATACCGGATGACACAGATTATCTAATGGCTTCATAGAATTAACATCTATTCCAACACATTTTTCTCCTAATAATTCCACTAATTCAGGATTGCCCCTTCCTCTTTTATGACCTGGAACATCAAATGGTACTACTCTTTTTCTTCTAAGCTTTTCCAGTGCTTCATATACTGGTGCTCTTGTCTGATCATTAGACATCTCCCTTACCTCACATACATTAAAAATAATTTCTTTAAGCACTGCCAGAAAATTTCCATAATTATGTAAAATCTTATAATTAAACTTCATAAACAGTGCAGTTTTTCTTAATCACACAAAGCTTCCTAAATTACACAAAAAGGTGGCAGTGCTTACACACTTACCACCTTATTAGTCATAATATAATATCAACATCATTACATTAAAATATATCTGTAACTATACAATATAATGTCATAATATATACGAAATCAGCGAATATATTTCATAGACGACTTGTCTATGTCATACAAATATGCGTCACTCTTTATTGACCGTTTCACAAGATGATGTGCTTGGCACAGATTATAAAGTAATCAACTTAAAAAACAGAGCTTAATGCTCAATCAATAATAATAATGTGGTTCTACCACACCGGCAACCGACCCGCCTGTCCGTTAGGCTTAACTTTATCCTGATATGCTGTATAACTACTGCACACCTAAGATACAAGTGGTCATATTTGTATGAAATCATATACTTCCTGACTCACACGAATAAATAATATCATATATTAATGTTATATGTCAATTATTATCTGACAATCTTTTGTCTATCTTTTATCTATTTATAATATTCCTACAGCTTTCTTAGCCAGCCTGTCGGCTTCCTCATTACCTTCAACACCTGAATGTCCCTTAACTTTAACAAAATTAATGGCTATCTTATCTTTTACTGACTGCATATAATCATAATAAGCTATAGTACCTTTCTTATTACGCTTCCACTCTCCAAGTGCCCACGCTCTTATTCCCATATAATCAAAATATATATCTACACTTTTAACGCCAAGTTCTATTGCTTTCTCTACTGCCGCCATACTTCCAAGAATTTCACCGGCTACATTACGCATTGAAGCCATTTCACTATCACTGCCACTTCCTGTAATGATATATTTTTCATTATTATATACAAGAAATCCGCCATATCCATAGACACCCGTTACTATATTAAAAGAACCATCAACATACGCATAGCTCTCACTCTGGACATCATTATTCTTAAGCCTGCCAATATATTCAAGAGCTTCCTGTTCAGTTGTAAAGCTTTTATATTCAGCTCCGGCATATTGGAACACCTGACTTTTACATTCATCCCATGTTCTATATATTCCTGTATTTCTGCCTTTTCTTACTGCATAATATTTAGCCGCCATTATCAACTGCCTTTCTGTTAATCTTAATACACTCTTATAACACCAGCTATATTCTTAACTGCTGAAAGTCCCTTAAATACAGCCATAGCATCATTAAAGTTCTTCTCAAGAACTTCTGCTGTTATAATAACAAGTTCAGCAACTCCGTCTTTGCCGCTCTTCTGAACTACCTGTGCTATGCTTACACCGCTGTTACCAAGAACGCTTGCAATATTGGCAAGAACGCCCTGCTTGTCTGCAACTTCAAGTCTTAAGAAGAATTTGCTCTTAGTATCTGTTATATCCTTCACTTCAAGATTCTTATAACAGCAACAGCCAATTCTTCCGCAGGAATCGTGTACTATATTTCTGCATACATCAATTATATCACCTACAACTGCACTGGCAGTCGGCATCTGTCCTGCACCTCGTCCCATAAACATTGCATCATCCATAGCCTTACCGTGTACAAATACAGCATTAAAAGCATCATTAACATTTGCAAGAGGATGATTATTAGGTATGAGCATTGGGTGAACCTTTACTTCAATTCCGTCCTCTGTATTCTTGGCAACACCTAAAAGCTTGATTACATAGCCAAATTCCTTGGCATACTTAATATCATCTGCGGAAATCTTAGTAATACCTTCTGTGTATACATCAGCAAATGTTACTCTTGAGTTAAATGCAATAGAAGCCATAATAGCTATCTTTCTTCCTGCATCGTATCCTTCCACATCTGCTGTCGGGTCTGCTTCTGCATAACCTAACTCTGTAGCCTTTGCCAAAGCTTCCTTGTAGTCCATTCCACTCTCTGTCATCTTAGTAAGAATATAATTAGTCGTACCATTAACAATACCCATAATCTCTGTGATATGGTTACCAGTCATACTCTGCTTTAATGGTCTGATAATTGGTATTGCACCAGCTACAGCCGCCTCAAACTGAAGGTCTGCTCCTGCTTTATTAGCCGCATTGCCAACTTCCTCTCCATACTCAGCAATAAGATCCTTATTAGCTGTAACAACCTGCCTGCCAGCCTTAAGCGCCTCAAGAACATAATCCTTAGCTGGATGAATTCCACCCATAAGCTCAACAACAATGCTGATATCCTTGTCATTAATTATATCTTCCCACTTATCTGTAAGAATTTCATCTGGAATACCTTCTCTTTTCTTAGATAAATTTCTTACAAGAACCTTCTTAATAACAAGTGTTGCTCCTGTCTTATGCTTTATCTCATCACTCATAGCCTCACATAATTTGTATGTTCCAAGTCCTACTGTTCCTGCTCCAAGTATAGCTGCGTATATTACTTTATCCGACATTTTAATTATTTCCTCCATATTTTTACATTTATAAGGCCTGGCTGCCGCCACAGCAATATAATTTCATTATAATAATTCATTAATAACAGCAGTTACGATTACCACTTCAATAATTGTATTAATCTTAATTATGCCAGAGACAAATTCTATTCCGCCTCCCGACAATACACTATCCTCTTAAATTCTTAATAAACGAAGATATTCTTATAATAGATATAAGGTCACTTAAGCCCTCAACCATAAGCACAATTCCAACAAACATCATAAGTACAGTTGATGAACCAAATGGGTTAAATAATGCAACAACACCCATAACAACCATTAATGCTGCAACAATTGCCTCTATCCACCAGCGCTGTGCTTCCATATGATAGAATTCTATTGCATACTGAAGCTTTAATATACCGTCAATAATAATTATTATGGCAATAGCTGTTCCAAAAAATACTGCAATAGCTTCTGGTCTCATAACAAAGAATATTCCAAATGCAAGTAATGATATACCCTGTACAAGTCCGAATGATACGAATACATCTTCCCTTGACATTCTGAAATATGTCATAAGCCTTAACACTCCCCATACGCATAATGCAATTCCTACTGCCCTGCATATGATAATCTGTGATACCTCAGGAAATATTGTAAGGAAAAGACCTAACACAAATAACGCTATTGATATAATTATAAGTTCGATTTTAATTCCCCTAATCTTTTTAATCATAATGTGCCTCCATTCCTACACCCATCAAAGGTGCATATTAATATTATTAGTATAGCACAGCAAAGTATTCTTTAGCAACTTACTATATAACTACGGCAATAATTATAATGCAAAAATACCTTTCTGTTGTTAAGGATTGTCCCTGCAACAGAAAGGTATTCTTATCTTCATATAATCATTGTATTTTGTTGTTTTATCTTTTGATACTTAATGTATCCATATATATCAATATCTATATATAATTATCACAATACTGATATATTAACCCGCATATATTATGCTCTATCCATAGCCTGTTCAAAATCTCTAGTTCCTGCAAAGATTTCGTTCTTGTATGGATTCTTCTTCTGTTCAATAGCTCTCTTAATGATAACTGAGATACAGATTACGTTAGCTACTACTGCAAGAATAGCCATTACACCCTGAGCAACTGGATATGCACCTGCGGCATTCATCTGCTCTAATGTATAATGTGTAAGTTCCATTCCTGACTTAGCTCCTGTGTACTTGTAAAGGACTGGAAGTGTAGCAAATATTCCGTCAACCTGGAATAATGGAAATACCTGTGCGAACATACACCATATTGCAAGTGTATTAGCACGGTTCTGAATCCAGCCACCCTTGTTCCATAACGCATTAGCAAATGTAGGAGCAAGAAGTAATGCAACACCACAATACCAAGTATGTGTTGGAAGGTTGTTATATGTATATGTGAAGTTCCATATATCATATGCAACAATGAACCATATTGTCATATCTGGCCATAACATATCATCCTGCTTCTTTGATGAGTAAATCCCCCACCAGCCTGTCATACAGAAGATATTGATTAAGCCTGCGATACCGTTAAGCCAGTTCCACCAGCCACCGTAAAGCCATACACCCTCGTTAGAGAACCACCAGCCGCCATTAATTCCACCTTTGATTGCTGATTCAAAATCACTACAAACAGCGATAAGAATATTAATGGCAACGATTAAGAATGGGAATACTTTAAACCATTCTGTCTTACCTATGCTCCACTTATACTTAAGCATCATAAATCCGATACAGCCTGCTGTAGCGGCATAAAGCTTAGCATAATGGAACCATCCATTCATATATCTATATGTAGTATTATTAAGTGCCCATGAAGCACCCTGTGCAGCTCCTATCTGGATAGCCACAAAATAGATTGTAAGTGCGATTGGAATTATAATAAAGAATAACAATCCACCAAATTTAGAACGTCTTGCAAGTTCGTTACAGATAACGAGTCCTGCAAAGACAAGAACACAGCCTAATAACTGGTAAATGGCACCTTCGCCATAAATCTGAAACAACATATTACATGCCTCCGATCAAATAATTGATTATATGTTATCAATATTTTACAACATTTTAATATTTTTTTCAACAATTTAATCGTTTTTTCGTATAATTTTCGATAAATTTATAACAATCATTTTGTACATCCAAATACTTTTATTCTTCTATTTCCATTTTCTCTGATGTAATTCTAATATTGCCAACAGCTTCTTTAACCTGCTTTGCATACTCAAGGTTCTGTTCACTCATATTATGTACCTGCTCGGCATTGACTGTTACTTCCTGCGTAACTGCTGACAACTGTGAAATATTCTCTACAATCTTATTATTAGAGTCTGAAAGACCTGCTATTTCTTTATTAACAACATCAATATGCTCTATAAGTGTTTCTATATTCTTGTTAAGCTGTTCAAATGTATGTGCCGCTTCAATTATTCTCTCGCCCTGCTCTTTAGTTGCCTCAACGGAAGAATTAACAGATACAACAACTTCATCTGCATTATCATTAAGTTCATTAGTTATCTTAGTAATATCTTCTGTAAAATTCTTTGTCTGTTCTGCTAACTGTCTTATCTGCTCAGCAACAACCGCAAAGCCTCTTCCTGCTTCACCAGCTCTTGCACTTTCAATTGAAGCATTAAGTGCTAAAAGGTTAGTCTGGCTTGATATATTAAGTATCATTCCAGCAATATTTTCCACGTTCTTAGTCTTTTCCTGTAATCTCTGCATAGACTCAGTAACAGACTTATTAGTATCTGTTATCTGCTCAGACTGCTTTCTTAATTCGTCCATAACAACAATATTCTTCTGTATACTGTCGTTAGAATTAACAGCCAGCTCAACCATCTGATCAGAAGCCTTTCCTGTATGTTCAATAGCCTCCTGTATAGTTGTTGTCATACTGCTCTGCTCTTCTATGCTTGTCGCTGTCATATTAGTTGCCGCAGATATCTCTTTCATACTGTTAGTTACTGTATTAGTTGTATCAACGAGTTCATTGATAAGCTTATCACTCTTCTTAGTTTCATTGCTGACAACACCTGATACCATAATTATATTATCTAAAATCTCTTTTATTCTGCTATGTTCATCTTTAGCCGAATTAACAGCATCATCATTAAACAGAATTGTTAATTTACCAACTTCCAATATAACAACACCTATAAGCACTATCATAAATATTGAACATACTGCATTAACGTCCTGTCCATATATTCCCTTTGAAGCCTGCACAGCAGTTACAATTATGTATAAAATCAACATTCCTGCCGCAGTTCTTTTCAACGACTTCTTCTCATAATAAGGAATCTGAAGTATAAATATTCCAAGAATAGCATAACTGATAAAGCTTGCATCTGTCTGCACACCAATTAACAGATATTCTATTCCAATCTCAATAGTTGACATAACCTTTAAATATCTTGTCGCTGTATTCTTTCTGTAAACTATGACATTAACAGCTGTAAATACAGCAATAAGTGCTGTGTTACAATACGCAACTACTGATGGAATATTGTGATTAAACTGCTTCATCCACAGATAAAAAAGAAACATCAAACCAAGTAGAGAAGTCGCCACTATATAGAACCTATTCATTCTTCTGTTTCTTTCACTCACATCTGTGTATTTATATTTATCCTGCATTAAAAAAATACCTCCTCCGTATGTTACTATCTTTAATAGTACCACAAAAGGAGATATTTTTCTATAGTTTTTATAATTATTGCAATTATTTCTCACTTTTATATCAGCTTTGTAAGCTTCTTATACATATCCTCAACAATCATTCTTATATCACGGCCCTCCTGAACAATTGTTATATCTGCATATTTCTCATAGAGCCTTTTTCTGTCCTCAAAGATTTCTTCTACTGTAGACTTGCCGTTGGATACAACACCTCTTTCTTTAAGGCTCCCTAATCTGCTCTCAAGCTCTTTTTCTGAAACTTTTAAATATATAACTGTTCCTATCTGCTTAAAATGCTCCATAGCCTCATCTCCATATACAGCACTTCCACCTGTTGCTATAATTGTATGCTCTGGAGATATTAAACAATTCACATCATTCTCAATCTTAATAAAGCCAGTATCGCCATTTTCTTCTATAAGCTGCTCAAGCGTCTTTTTATATGTATCCTGAATCACAATATCAGAGTCTATAAATGAATATCCTATCTTCTTGGCAAGTACAACTCCAAGTGTGCTTTTACCGCTTCCCGGCATACCTATAAGTATAATATTGTTCTTTGACATTTTACTCCTCGTTCCTTCCTGCAACTTAACTCAGCGTTACAGTACTATTCTCTATTCGTCTTTACTGTCTATTATCATCTGCAAAATGCTGACTTCTTTCATTACATCATCTAAAAGATTATTAATATTCCTGCTTCCATTAATAGTCTTATTACTGAGTTCCTGTGTATTCTCTGTGTTGGCAAGAAGCTCTTCACTGAATGCACTAAGGCTTTCTATCTGCTGTGTAATCTCATTGTTGCTTGTTGTGATATTATCCATATAATTGTATTCTTCGTCTATCTTTACCTGAATATCCCTTATGTCATCTCTTATCGCATCAAATGATTTCTTTGACTGGTTCACTAATTCCATCTGGTTCTCATTGGCCGAAAGAAGATTATTAACACTAAACCCAGCTTTCTCAGCCTGCTCTGCCAGTGCTACGATAATATTCTCTATCTCCTCTGTTGACTTTTGTGTCTCCTCTGCAAGCTGCTTAATCTGCTGTGCAACTACTGCAAAACCTGCTCCTGCCTCACCTGCTCTCGCAGCTTCTATGCTTGCATTAAGTGCAAGGAGTGCTGTCTGTCTTGTAATTCCGTTAATCATTCCAAGAATCACTTTAGCTTCTTCTGTCTTAGCTGTAAGCTCATTCATAGCACCACTTACATCACTGCCAATATCACTGCTGTTCTTTGATACATTTTCAAGCTGTTCCATATTGATATTGCCTGTCTTAGTAATATCTGTTGTTGTATCGAACTGCTTCTTGATATCCTCAATAATCGTTCTTGCATTCTCTGTAAGCTCCCCAATACTCTCTGTCATCTCAAGCTGGTTCTGCACTGTTCCTGCAAGCTCATTAGCACCTGATACCATCTGTGATACTGCAAGCTGGCTTCCTTCCGCCTGTTCCTGCATATTCTTTGACTCATCATTGATATTGTCAATCTCTTTGCAGAGGTTATCATTAGCTTTGATTATCTTATCAAGCATATCATCAGTCTTAGCCTTCTCTGCTTCAATTGTCTCAAGCTTATAAGCTGATATATGTCCAAGTACATCTGTTGTAATATAAGAAAATGCTACAACAAGTGTCATAAATGCAATCTGTATTTCATAATCAACCATATCACTGCTTGTTATTCCAACATTAACATATTGGATAATAATATATACAATATTAATAAGTGCACTTGCAATACCAACCTTTAAGGTATACTTTTTATCTGCAAACATAGATATTGCAATTATCATAGGAATTGCATAAGTAAATGAAAGAATACTTACTGATGTCCATAATACAAAGGCATATAATATTCCATAGCCTATTGCCGTAATTGACCTGACTATTTTACTCTCAGCATTTTTCTTATATGCGAATGCTGCCATAATAACCGGCACAATAAGAATAATCGAAAATACAAACACATATCCTGCCGTTCTATTTCCCTTAACAAGTTCCATTATATATGCCGCCAAAAGTACCATTGATATAATCAAGTAGCACTGCAGCAACTTTTTATTAACATAGCTTTTTTCGTTTAAATTGTTACCATCCTTAGTGTCTTTAGCCATGAGAAAATCCTCCATATTAATTGGCGTGAAGTTAAAAGTTACCAGTTAAGTTTATCTGTCTGCAGGAATTATAAATATCCATATAAGCGAGCTTATAAGAAGCATCATCGGATAGAAAAGAACCGGAAGTATCTGAAATGCTGACATCTCATAACCAAGCTCATTAACCGCTGATATAGCAACAAGCATCTGTGCTCCATAAGGAATAATCCCCTGAAATACACACGAAAATGTATCAAGAAGCGAAGCTGCTTTTCTATTGGATATTCCATAATCTGCTGCCATCTCCTTAGCGATTGGATTAGCCATAACTATCGCTACTGTATTATTCGCTGTTGCAATATCCATAGCCCCGACCAGAAGCCCCATACCAAGCTGTCCGCCTTTCTTTCCTTTAAAGGTTCTTTTAACCCAGCCTAGAAGTGCCGTAAATCCGCCATATTCCCTTATTAAGGCACACATAGCAGACACAAGAATGGCAACCATACAGGTTTCAAACATTCCAGATACGCCCGAACCCATACTTGTTATTAATTCAAATACACCAATATGACCTGTCACAAGCATAATAAATGTTCCTGTTACAATTCCTATCAGCAGCACAACGAATACATTTATTCCTGCTATTCCACCAATAAGCACGAATACATATGGTATTACCTGAACAAGATTATACTCGTGTGTTACTCTTCCTGAAATATCTGTTCCAAATGAAAGTATAAGTATAATTACAAGTGTGACAACCGCTGCCGGAAATGCAATCCAGAAGTTCTCCCTGAACTTGTCTCTCATAGCACAATCCTGTCCATTGCACGCCGCAATTGTTGTATCTGATATAAATGATAGGTTATCACCAAACATCGCACCGCCCATAACAGATGCAACACATAGTGCCATATTAAATCCAGAAGCCTCTGATACCGCAGCCGCAATCGGTGTTATAAGCGTTATCGTCCCAACTGATGTACCCATCGCTGTTGACACAAAACATGCAACAATAAAAAGCACTGCAACTGCAAACTTAGCTGGTATAAGATTAAGCATAAAATATGCCACACTTTCTGCACTGCTTCTTCCAACAACACCTACAAACACACCTGCTGTCAGGAATATAAGAAGCATAGTTATAATATTCTTATCAGCAAGCCCGCCTGCCATAATCTGTAACTTTTCATCAAAAGATACATCTCTGTTCTGTATACACGCTACAAGTATTGCCGCAAGAAATGCTACAATAATAGGTATGTTATAAAATCCCATTGGTATCTTACATATATATTCAAATATAATGCCAAGTCCAAGGTATAGCACCAGAAATACTAAAACCGGCAATAATGCTGTTGCATTAGACTTTTTCAAAATAAAAATCCTCCAAACATAATATATAGTTAAATTATCTTAATCTAAACTATTATATTACATTTGGAGGATTAAGTATAGTGTGAAGCTGCTATATATTAAATTTATATATTAGAATTTCTTAAATACCTGGACATAACCCTGAAGCTTCTGTCCTATAATAATATTATTCTCTGCCTCTTTTTCTATATCATCTATAGAATTGACAATTCCGCTCACACCATCAGCCGCTTCATTAATACCCTTAGTACTTTCATCTATTGTAGTTGAAATATCACTAATTCCTGAATTCATCTCTGCCATTGTGTTCTTTAAAGTTCTGGCATTTTCTGCAAAATTCTTTAATATATCATTAACTCTTGAAGCATCATTTCTATAATCATTGGTAATGCCGCTAAATTTTTCATAATCTGCAAGTATGCTTTCATCAACATAATCTATAAGTCGCTGTGAATCGCCTGTAAGTGCTGATACGCTTTCTGTGACAATAAGACTTATCTCCTGAATATTATTAGCTATATTTCTGCTCTCATCAGCAAGATTTCTTATCTGCTCTGCAACAACCGCAAATCCCCTTCCTGCTTCTCCGGCTCTTGCCGCCTCTATGCTTGCATTAAGTGCAAGCATATTAGTCTGTGATGATATATTTAAAATATCATCAGTAAGCTGCTGTATTCTTTCAACCTGACGGCTGTTCTCAATAGAACCTGTAAGTCCTTCTCTTATATTCTGTACCATAGCATTAGCTGCTTCCCTGCCACGATTAGTATCCTGCATATATTTAACGGATTTGTTCTGTATATCACCAGTTATCTTATTGCCCTGTTCTATCTGCTCATTGACATTGACAATTGCCTCAAATATATTATCTGCACCTGCATTAATCTGTTCTACTGTTGCAGACACTTCCTGCATAGAAGCCGCCATCTGCTGCATTGCCGCTGATACCTCATTAGCATTGTTATTAACATCTGCCACCTGTAAGTTCATATTATCTGATGATGTCCTAAGCACCTCAGACTGTACATTAATATCCTTCATTATGAGCTGTAACTTCTCAATAAATATATTAATTCCGTCTACCAATATGCCAATTTCATCATCCGACATAACATTAATTCTTGCTGTAAGGTTGCCATTATTATCCTCAATATCTTCTATGATATTATTAAGCTGGCTGCTTGCTGACTTTAGAGGTCTTATAATTGCAAATATCATTAAAGTAATTGCCACACCCATAATAATCATAACTACAAGTATTGCAGAAAATGCTTTTACTGATAAAGAATACTGGCTGTTAAGTTCATCTGAGGCACTGCTTACCTGTGCACTTATTAAAGCGTTAAGGTTATCTGCCGCATTTTCAAGCTTAGTTGTTATGCCATCATTACCTTCAGCTGTAAGCTCAAAGAAATCATCCATACTTGAACTGTCACCACTTAAGATTGACTGGATTTTACTGCTGTATTCATCATATACTTCTTTATATTCACTAAGTCCTTCAAGAACCTCTGCATTGCCGAACTTATTAATTACAGCTTCAAGCTCATCAAATGTATCTGTCAATGTCTGAATTACATTCTCCATATTTTCCTGCATATCTGTAGCATTATCCTTAGTATCACCTGACTGTTGTGCCATACCCTGCTTTGCTGTATCTGTTCCCGACTGTCCTGCACTGTTATCAGCAGCTCCTGCTGGCTGTGTGTTGCCACCAGCATTATTACTGTTGTTATCAACTATATTATTTCCACTATTATCACTGTTACTGCCTGCTGTATTGTTATTACTGCCGCCATTAACACGGCTCTGCATTCTGAATGCTGCCGAGCTGTTGGCATATTTCTGCACCTTTTCAATTGATGTCTGTGTATCTGCCATCAATGTTACTGCCTGCATACACTCATTGGATATATTCTGGCTCTTATCATTCATACTGTTAATAAGTATCATTCCCATTATTATTCCTGCCGCACCTGCCGCGAACAATACGCCAACAAGCACAAGTATTTTTGCACTAATCTTTTTTCTCATTGTAATCCTCCGTTTCTATGTAAAAATTGTTTGTTTTTACTTAGATATTTTTGTTTGAACATATGTTAACTAAAATTTGTGATTGAATAATGGAAAATTTGTGGAAAATTAATGAACTGCTTCTATAGAAAACACAGGTATTCTATTGTATAATAAACTCATACTAAGCTAAGATTTGACATTTAATTAAGTATTTATATTAGGAATTGGGGAGTAATATGATTACTAGACATTTTATGAGAACCAGGCAGCTTAAACCAGGAATGAAGCTTGACCAGACAATTCTGGACCGTACAGGACGAAACCTCGTTATGAGAGGTTCTATTCTTGACGATTATGTAATTGACTCTCTTTTACGAATGGGCATTATGAACGTATACATACAGGAGGGTGAACCTGAACCTGATAATATCGAGCAGATGATAACTCCTGAGGCTAAGAAACATATTGAACGACTCCACAAAGATGACCCTGCCAAGGTAAAGCTTTCTGACAGTGTCAAGAACCGTGTCGCTGAAGGAATTCAATACATATATGCTAACACAGAATCTGAAAAACTCTCAGACACTGCTGACAGCATCGCTTCTAACCTGATGGACGCTATTAATGCCAACAATGCAATAGCAATTGATATAAGCACACTCAAGACAAGTGATGAATACACTTTCAAGCACAGTGTTGACGTGGCAACTATGGCTATGATTATCGGCAAACAACAGTGTCTGCCTGATAAGCAGATATATGAACTTGGTGTATCCGGACTTCTACACGATATCGGAAAGACTAAAGTACCAGCTTCAATACTTAACAAACCTGCCAGACTTACAGATGAAGAATTCGCTGTTATGAAACAGCACTCTGTATTTGGATACCATATGTTACAGGAACGTAATGAATTTAATAACGATATATGTATGGCTGTCCTACAGCACCATGAAAAGATTAACGGCAATGGATACCCTCTTGGATTTGACGCTCCAAGAATAACTCCTTATGCAAGAATACTTGCAGTTGCCGATATATATGATGCACTTGTCACAGAACGTCCTTACAAGAAAGCATTTTCCCAGAAAGATGCAATCGAGCTTATTATGTCTATGACAGAGGAGCTTGACATCAAGGCTATGAAAAGCTTTCTTGAGAGTATTATTCTGTACCCTGTTGACTCAATCGTGGAATTAAGCAATGGCGAGAAAGCCAAGGTTGTAAGCAACAACAACAGCTATATACTGCGCCCTACTGTAGTCGGCATAACAAGCGGTCGTGTATACAATCTTGGCGAAGATATGGATTGTGCTAATATTGTAATTATTTAATATAGCCACTTTGTACGATAAGTCTCATTTAATATACAATAATTAATATATAATAATGCAAAAAGGTCTGACATTATGCTATGTATTCTTTCCACTAGCTACAATAGAGTCTGCCTTTTAAAATGATTACTTTTTATTAAATATAAAAAAGACCAGTAAACTACTAAGAATTTACTGGTCTGATATACATTTATAAATATATATTCATATATATGTGAATAGATGTGTTTCAATTAAGCTGTCTTACGTCTTTTTACAAACACGATTACACCCATAGACACAACTGCAATTACTGCATATATTACAACTTGTTATTATATATTTTATTCCTCACCCATCTTAGCAAGCTTAGCCGCCTGGTCGGCTGCTATGCAGGCATCGATAATTTCCTGAATATCACCATTCATAATCTTATCAAGCTTATAAAGTGTAAGACCTATTCTATGGTCTGTTACACGTCCCTGTGGGAAGTTGTAAGTTCTTATCTTCTCAGCTCTGTCTCCAGTACCTATCTGGCTTCTTCTTGCATCTGCTTCTGCATCGTGTGCTTTCTGTGTTTCAAGGTCATATAACTTAGCCCTTAAGAGTGCGAAAGCCTTTTCTTTGTTCTGTATCTGTGACTTTTCTGTCTGTGAGTAGATAACTATACCTGTAGGATAATGAGTAAGACGGACTGCTGAGTCAGTTGTGTTGACACACTGTCCACCATTACCTGAGGCACGCATAACATCAATACGGATATCCTTATCATCTATCTGGATATCAACTTCCTCTGCCTCTGGCATAACTGCTACAGAAGC
>ULQZ01022689.1_pt1 | contig 14864 bp, 16 predicted proteins | sample 1955011 | NCBI WGS metagenome assembly ULQZ01 (sample SAMEA4835670, study PRJEB28245) | human gut metagenome | biome: gut microbiome; material: fecal sample | place: Denmark | collected 2008 | reverse complement strand
GGGGACAGTTAAAGAAACTTACACAATCACAACAGAAAGGAAAGAAACAAAATGAAAACTTATGATTTGTATTTTGTTCGTGGCGTTAATATGTATGTATTTAATACTAGAGAGGATGCTCTTGTAAGGACGATTATCGCAGAACTTAAAGATGGTGCAATTTTGACTTGCATTAAAGAGGTTAACTAAAATGAATAACAAAGATAATATAACGGCGTAAAATAAAAGGGCAACTAAAATTAGTTGCCCTTTTATTTTACGCAATGCGGCGGTAACGGTAAGTGCCGATGTATGGCGGCATATTATTGTGAGGCTGACCTTCACCCACTGGACGGGTCGTAAGATTTGTGTTGTCGTACTGGTTGTAGGGGTGAGTTGGTGCAAATTGCGTTCCTGTTGTGGGCGATATGGAGAGTGCCCATCCGTGGAGCTGATGCTGATGGGACGGCATCTCTTCAATATTCAGTGTATGCTCCTTCTCACCGCCAATACTACCCGCATTATACTCACCGCCCGCGCCCACCGTTACACGGTCAATACCGTACCGTTCCCACGTGCCGTATCCATATACAGATGCAACTTTTTCTGGCGTGCTTAAATCTGGTGCACCTATCAGGCCTGTTCCATCCCATTCAATGATACCACCAATAGGCACGTAAGGTAACGGCCTACTCCATTCAGTGTCATAATTTGTATTTGATTTTTTAACAAGCACCTGTCCAGTTGTGCCACCAGCAGCAACCCCCGGCCCTGCTGGCCCTTGAGGACCAGTTTTACCATCTGCACCCGGTTCACCCTGTGGCCCTTGAGGGCCAGTTTTACCCCGTGGAATAGTAAAGTTTAATACTACGTTTGTTTCGTCGCCGCTATTAGTAACGCTTGCATTTGTACCGGGTTCGCCTGTGGTAGTTTCACCAACGTTTACACTTACCGTGCCGCCACTTGTCTGGTTAATCCATTCAGTGTCATAATTTGTATTTGATTTTTTAGCAAGTACCTGTCCAGTTGTGCCACCAGCAGCAACCCCCGGCCCTGCTGGCCCTTGAGGGCCAGTTTTACCACGGGGAATTTTAAAATCAAAATTCAAATTATCCGCGTCGCCATTGACATTTACAACCGCTTCGCCCTCGTCGATAGTTTCGGTAGTCGTATTGATTTTAACGAATCCGAAAAGGTTTTTCAACCTGCACCCAATAGCGTTTAGAATTTCTAGAATAGTAAGTTTTTCGCTGTTTACATTATTAGGGCAGTTGTTTTCACATGGTGAATCAAACACGCTATAAATATCCGGTTTAATATCTTTGCATGTCAAATTCACAAGAAAATCAGCAATATCATGAATAAACATTTATTTCACCTCTTATTTAATTGTGTATTAGATTGCGAATTTTTGTAATTGTTGGTTTTAATACGCCGTTTTGGTTGTCATAAATCCACATCACGACATCACCTGTATACTGTGCTATTGCACTTGCACCAGGGATTCCTGCTGATTCCAAAACATTATAAACAATTTGGAAAAGGTCAAGTATTGCGGCCAGTTCATCACGTTTACTATTGCTGGCCGGGGTTTGTGAGGTCTGTACATATATGTTTTGCGTTTTATTAGTAATATAAGTGTTATTTTCTGCGTTACTGCTACGGCCATAAACACCCTTGCTATCCTGCAATACAATAAAACCATAATTGCTTGTAATGTTCGTACCTTGAGGAGCAATAACATAAAAATTAGGTGCATTGGCCTCTATGCGGACATCAGAGGTAATATTAAGAGGTGCTTTGTTATAGCCGCTAATTGCATTATAACTAAATTCTCGGTAACTTTCCGTTGTGCTTGGTAATCCGCTATGTAAAAATATATGCTGGTCACTAAAAATATCTAGTCTGCCACTATTAACATTAAATCGTTTTTGACTTCCTGCATATTGCGAGAAACTATTTAATTCTATAACTGTTCTATTATTACTGTTCGGGTCACTAGCATTTTCTATATAAATTCCGCCTTGTCTTAGTCTTGTAAGCGTTCCTGTGGTTTGATTTTCCGTTTTAATTGTAATGCCGCCGTAAGATTCAACGCTATTAACAAAATTAGTATAGCCTGTAATTCTATAGCGCGGGTCTTCACCGCCAATATTAGACGATGTTGTGCGGCCATTGTATTTATACAATGTCCAATAATTTGTCTGGTCAGTTGACGCACCTTTATTTACTGCAACATCCGCACCGTTATAAACACGAATATAGCCATTTGACCAAATCGCGGCATTTATAATATTATTTGTGCGCCAATATGTAGAGGTTTCAAAATAAACTCTGCCGGACTTAAACGTCCATCCATTATTAGCAATATATGTGCCGTTTAATACCCACGAACTGTCAGCATCGTTATTTGCAAATTTTGAATAACTAATAGTGCGGGTTAGCCCGCTATTGCCATATTCATAATTTCTAAACACAATAAAGCTATCTGTTTTATCACTAGACTGATATAGATTTAATGCAAAATTCTTATCAGTTGCAAGCGATGCAATTGGCTTATTCTCGGTGTTGATAAAAAACATATTGCCGTTTAGTTTGATATAGCCGCGTTTTGTATCGGCGGTTTGGCCAATAGTAACTATTACGCCATCGCCAAAATTAAATTTAAGCTCCCCGCTCATTGTGTCGCCGGATTTTAGTACAAAATTATCCTGTACCCATTCTTTTGTCGCGCCGCCGCTAATTTCGGACAATTCAAACTTTGTAATAAGCTCTATAGGATACCACGCACCAGCATTTCTGTATTCCTGCAATGTTATTGCACCGTTAGTTAATTGCACTCTATAATCGCGGTCAAATGAAAAATAATAGGTAATCGAATTATCTAACGTATATGTGTTTGCAAATCCTTCATATATGCCGCCATCGTCAAAGGTAACTTTTATTTCTTTTGCCATAATTAACACCAAATTCCCATAAACAAATCTTCACAGTCATTAAAGATATTATCTAAAATATTGCGCTGTGCTTCATAGTACATTCTTAGCATTTCGGATTTATTACCGCGTGTATTATTTGCGGTGCGTTTTTCCGTTTCATTGCCTGTGTTAGTTTCAGCCCGGGTTGCACTACTTTTTCCGCTATTTGTGCCCGTGGTTTCGTCAGTGCCGTTTACAGTGCTGTTGCTTTCTGTATGCCCCTTTCCCGCGCTTGACATATAAGAATCATCGTTAAAATTAGCCAAATTGCCCTGCGGTAAATCGCTTTTCTGGTTGCTATCATCGGCGCTACTTTGGGTTGTGCTTGTGGTTGTGCCTTTAGTAGTACTATTATTACTACTTTCTGTAGTGTCAGTGCCGTTAATAGTTCCCGTTCTTTCTCTGGTTATACTTTCGTCGATAATCTCATTATAAAACGGGTCATATTCTTTAGCATTGACGGCAAGCAATTTATTATAATACGGCATAATCATGTTTAGTTTATCTTCAAGTCGTAACATGAAATAATCAATCGTTTCCAGTCCGATTTCCCGCATATAGAAATGCCGTAAAAAATTTTGTTCAAATTCTGCCCGTTTTGTTTCATCGTAAAAAGGAAAATTAAAATTGAAAAATAACGGTGCGGCCTCTGCAATAACTCTGCCAATGGGGGCTGTTTTGCCCGTTAGCATTTCACAAATTGTTCTTGTCGTCGTCGTAAAGTTCGCCATCTGTCAGACCCCCATTTTCCATAATTTGTGAAAGTTGTAAATCACTACGGAATTTAACATCTATGTTAGTTCCATAGATTTTATTAAATTCTTTACAGAACTGTTTGCGGGACGCAAGAGGACTTTGTCTCATGCTTTCCGTTTCACCCATGTTTGCGGTCAGTTCTTCGGTAACTTGCCGTTCTGCTTTTTCACTTGTGTTTGCTTCAATGCCTAAATAGGTGAGGGCTTCTTGGTATACCTGCCGCTTCAAAGTCTGCATTTTATCGGCAACAAATGGCGGCTTCAAGTCCATAACATTAATAGGCTTTTCGCCATTCAGTCCATAAAATTTAGTAGTAATAATTGCAGGTTCGAAATTATCCACCTGTTTAAACATATTAGCGACGGTTAAGCGCTGGTTTTCACCGCAACTAATAATATATGGTGTTTTCTGTACATTGATATTAACGTCTATTGTACGGTCAATTTTTGTTAATTTCCGGGCAAAATATAAAACAGCGGGCATGTCTGGGCAGCGGCTATAATTAGCATACAATAAAGCCGCATCTGCCCTTGTCGGCTCTTGCCCTAATGTAATTGTATACGGGGTCAAATTCTGGGCCATGTAACCGTTATAGCCGTAAGCGTTTACCTTAGCTGGATAACCGAAAATATCCAATACACTGTTATTAGTGCAAGGCATAATTAAAAAGCTGTTTAGTGCAGTATCTTTATAGCCTACCATAAACCCGTTAAAGAATAGCACTTGTTCAATAAATTTTTCGTTGCAAGTATCTGGTAAATTTAGCCATTCAAAACGACTAATTGCGATATTGTACAGGCGGTTAAACCATGTACTATAAGTAACGCTAGTAAAATATTTTGCGTTTTCAATCCACGGGGGTCTCTGCATTTTTAACACCTCTTTTAAAGACTGTTATTCAAGCTATAATTTCCAACATCGTTTGTATGCCAAAATGTAACGCCATTATTTAACATTGCTTTTAATGCCGTTTCTGCATATTCTGGGATATTACCGCTAACTTGTGCGCCGATTGTCTTAACATAGTTCCAAGAGGGCCGCCCGGTAATATTCGGGGCTTTGATTCTACAAACTTTGTACCCAAACGCGGTAAAATATTCGTCAATGATTTTTGCATATTCTGGTAAAATCTGCTTAGAAACGATTCTAATAATTAACTGTGTATCATAGACAAGTTGTGCTACGCTCTGTGTACTTGCTACTGTTTGTGAATTTAAAGAGTGCGTGCGTAAATCCATAATATTTTGTCCAATCGCAACGCCCGTGGAAATTGCTTCTCCTGCATTGCCTGTTGCGGCACTTGCACCAATGTTTACAACCTGTCCAATTAAGCCTACTGCTAATTGTGGGCCATACTGCACAAGATAATTTTGAAATTGGTTTGCGCCAAAACTCGCAGTAGGATACGCGCCGGTTGGGATTGAATGCTCAAGGGCAAAACTAGCGCCTGAACTTTCTTCTTTTTCATACCCTACGGGATAAATATAACTACTGCCGCCCGCGTATTTAGGCAATTTCAAGTGAAATCCTACGGCCCTATCTGTAAACCATTCGTAACGGTACGGCGTTTCGCTACCGGCCATTACAAGCGTTAAATAATTATAGGGATAACAAAATAACTTATTATTTTTAGGAACATACCCGCCAAAATTGACAGGGCTTGCAATAGTATAAGTCTGACCACTTGCGGCACTGCTCTCATCAGTAAGCGCAAACATAGAAATAAGGCTTTCTAGTTTACCCTTGCGAGTGTAAAGTTCAACCACTCTATTTGCCTGTGCTCTATCAGTAAGAGGGATTTTATAATAGCCGGAAACTTCATTATTTTCCGCCCCCGGGGCAATAGCTGTAAACCCATCTTGCGTCAATTCTTTAAAAATTTGCGTTGCGTACATGTACCATTTATGCGGGATATAATTATTACTGCTTGCCACGTTTACGGGGTCACCCATTACGACGTTTTCTGGTACAGTGTTAGCACCGATTGTATCGTCGTTTACATGTTCCCGTTCAACATAAGACGGGTTAACAGTAGTGTCATAAAACCACGTTTGAAAAATATCATAATCGAAACTAATCAAACAGGTATTATCTGCTAAATAAACTACATCAGTAATAAAGCCATAAAACCATTTATTCGAATAACCTGTATTCTTCCATGCAATATAGTTACAGTCTCGGTACTGGTCAGCCATGCCATCAACGCGAATTTGCTTTGATTTGCTAATATAACTGTATTGTGTTTTAGTGTAGGCGGCTTTACTTATAATATATGTATTTGCCGCGTTTGCACTTGCAAATAATCTAACATGGTAATAATCGCTATTCCACGGAATACCACGGCAAATATATAAACTGGTATTTTGCGTCATTGTTTCCACCTCATTGTAAATATAGAGAATTGCGGGAATTGCACCCGCTTGTACTTTTATTCTCATAAAGGCCCGGTTTCCCGGGCCAGTTATTAGGAAACTGTAATAACGGCAGTGCCCGTCTTTTTCGGGTCAAATACGCTAGTTGCAGTAACGGTATATTTGCCACTTGCGTTTGCACCAAATGCGATAAACCCGGTGTTTTCGTCGATTGTTACGTTTGTAGTCGGCGAGATAGAGAATTTAGCACCCTTGTTTGCAAAATCAGTACCGCTAACAGTTGCAACCGCAACAAGTCTATCCTGCGGTTTTGCCGTGCTTGCAACATTAACGGTAACGGCAGTAATAGACGGGGTCATGGTAGTAAAGCCAACAATAGGCGCGAACGGCGACGCGGAATAAATGCGCCAAACGTGGTTGAATTCATTCCAATACAGCAGGGCCGCATTATACTGTTCGGTAAACTGGTTCAGTACGTCATACACTTGAAACCAGTCACGACTCATTACCACAATACCAACGGTATTAAGTGCGGTCAATTCAACTTCGCTAGGTCTCCTGTACGTGGGGTCTTTTGCAAGCAATTCATCAAGGCGGGCAAGTTCACCGTCATTAAAGCTAAACGAATCCACAAGTACGCGCTGGCCCATGAACTGGACTTTATCCATGTTAAAGGCACTCGCCAGTACATCAACGTCAATACTTGCTTCATAGTCGGCAGTCATAACAACGAAAATATCAGACGGCGACGGAATAAAGGTATTCACGCCAGCAATGTTATATTCTTTGCTTATGAACTGCAATTTGCCAGTAATGCCCTTAACCTTTTTAACTGCCGCTTTGCCGCTTGCTTCATCGTCTACCGCGTCGATAGTCGTCATTTTTACATTGCCCGGAATGAGACTCTGTGCAATGATGTATTTCATCATGATATATTCATCATAGGACTCGCCAGAATAAAGACTATTGACAATACGCGCAATCAGGTCAGTCACGCCATCAATGGAAAGAAAAGCCTGCCGCAAATTCTGTTCACTAACAGTTGCCTTATAATACGTCTGCATGTTCAACGCATGAAACGCGGATTTAATATCAGGGTTTTCACGTTTAAACGCCTGTTCAGTTTCGTTCGTGCTATTCCAGTCATAGGAATTAGCTTTAGCAATATCAACGAAAATTTCTTCAATAGTTTCGCCATATTCCAAAAGTCCCTTTTTGGCAAACGCGAGCGGGTTAGAGTACAACTTACTGGTGACGACCACGCGGGCAATACGATTGACCAGCGCGGACACAAACTCATTCATGCGGGGCTGAAATGCAAGAATCTGTTCACCAACAGCACGGATACTTTCCGTAGTGGCCTTTGCCTGGGGCACTGCCTGATAATATTCGGCGCTTGCATTATCTCGGATAGCATTAAGGATACCAACGCTGTTTGCATTAAGCTGGGATACAGTAGGTTTAATCGGCATAATAAAACACTCCTTTTATTTAAATAAAGAATTAAAAGTTACACGCTCGGGCGGTTTGGGCGGGTCTGTCAGGCCGGGGACTGCACCTAAAAAGCGCTCAACGTATTGCTTGCGCAATGCGCTTTCATTTTCCACGGCGGCAAGACGGGCCGCTTCTCGGTTGTTGCTTTCTGTAATAATTGCGTCGTTTTCGTCTAGCAATCGTGCGGCAAGCTGGCCCTGCGTTTCAGCGTCCGCCCCTGCAAATTCTGTCAAGACTGCTTGCATTTCTTCACGTGTCATTTTTCTTTCACCTCACTTTTAATCTGTAGTTCATTTGCAAGTGCAACAAATTTTTCTTTATCTCCTGCACTAATATTATCAGCGGTAAAGCTGTAAAGTTTTGCCGCGCTTGCCTGTTTCGGATAACCGTTAAGCCCTACACGTTTAATAATATCGGGATAGTCACGGCGCATGTAGTTTTGGTCACATGCTGCACTGTATACGCCGTCAACATGAACATGTGCAAGATAGTTCGTACTACCACCATACTGCCAAATACCCCAATCTTTTACATACTGTGGGCCATTCTTATTATAGCGTGCAACCCATTTGTCATGGGCGTCTAGCATATTTATATCTAGTCTAGATTTAAAGCCGCTAATGTCACTAGCGTAAATCATTACATAATAACCAGCATTTTCAAGATATTTGCAAAAGTCAATCGCGTTTTTGCTGGTTGCAGTTCTGTAACCAACGGGGCTTAGTTCAATATCACAGGCAATAGGCAAATCAAATTTTTTGCCCTTAATGAGTCCCAAAAAGTACACGGCTTCTTTTGCGCCCTGGCCCGCTTGATGAAACAAGCCAGATGTATAAAAGTAAGCGCCAACGTGCATACCTGCACTTACACCATCGGCATAAAACCGCTCAAAACATTCGTCAGGGTACAAGTAACCGTTTTTATTACCAAACCCCGCGCGAATCATCACGCCAGTAAATCCGGCTTTCTTAACTTTTCCGAAATCAATACTACCTTGCCATTTGCTAACATCAATGATTTTTTCCATATTTATCATCCTTTACTTGCTTTACCTTTTCGAATACATCAGAAAGAGGGCCAATTAAATCGGGGTTGATTTCACCGATATTTTCAACAATGCTCGAAAGTTCCATTACAATAATATAGAGTGTAATAAAACTAATAAAAGGAAAGTCAATCGCAATACCAATCATCGGTAAACCTAACTGCAAATAAAACATGACGGCAACAGCGGCAATCTCTGCAAGTTTATGATAAAGCCCTTGCCGCATTACCTCGCTTTTGTACTCATGCTTGTAACATGCTTTGATAATGCCTGTCAGATAATCCGCAATAATTGCAATCATGATTAAAGTTAACTGTGCTACTTTGATGTTCATTTTAATCACCTCTTTACTTTACTATACATTATAATTTAGTATTTGTCAATAGATTTAACCGTGAATTTTAAATGTTGTGTCTACCAAAACAGTACCGCCCGGAACGACCTTTGTTGTTAATTTTCCGTCAAATACTGCCCCGTATTCAAAAGAGTCTATACTTACTTTCTGTTTTACACTTTTTGTCATTCCTGCGCCTGTAACTGTCCAGTCGTTTAATATGAATGTTTCGCCGCGTCCTGTTATCATTTCTTCCATGTATAACTTAGGTCGTAAATATTTAGCTTGCGTGAAAGTGTTTTCATGCTTAAATGCCCCTAGTCTGTAATCATCAACATCAAGGCCCGGCACGTCATAATCGCCCAAAACATGCAAGCTATCTGTGTCGGCATACATGAAACGGTCATAACATGATTGCGCGGCCCGTATTGTAACGTCACGTGCGTAAGCGGTGCAAAAGCAACCAACAGGAATATAAACGGGTTCACGGTTTTCTATGTCGCCAGCTAAATATGCAAGTCTGTTGTCTTTTAACGTGGGCCAGCGGCTAGCACATATAGGGTTAGTTGCCATTTTGCCATAAAAGGAATTTAACATTAGTTTTGCTAGTTGATACCTTGCATAGTTCTTCTCTTGTTTTGCTTGCTGTTTCTGTTTATAAAAGTAGTCTATATATGTGTCAAATAGTTTTTCACCCGCTTTATACATGTAACCATCAATCGGGCGATAATTGTAAACGTCGTACTGGTCAAAGAATAAAGCCAAATCAACGCTAGTTAATGTTAACGCTACACTGTCATTAAGACTTTCTGTAACGTATTCAGTAGGTATATAACCCGCTGTGTTTTTCATCTGCATTGTCGGTAAGTGGTCTGGTTTTAGTTTAAAATCGCAATAAAACCGTTGAAAATATAGAGGATATTTATCATTCTTTTGATATTCGCCAGTAAAATAAACGGGCTCTCCATACGGATATACGTGCGGTGAATGTAGCGCAAAAGGATATAAGCTATTTACATCATATACGCGCCCTGCACCAACTAGCTTATTTTTGTATTGAGGGGCAACATAGGTAAAGCCGCCCCTATAAGCTTTACGTAAATAAGCGTCATTTTCGGGAATGGGAAATGTATTCCTAAAGCCCTTTTTACCGCCCATGCACTTGTCAACATAGAAATTAAAAGCATTGCTACCTGCTGTTATTTTCTTGTATCCGTCGTCAAATGTGGATTTTAAAGCTATTGCAACAATTAGCGCATCATTTGTAATATAGTCTTTTTCTTCTTTGGTCAATTCGTGGCCCGGTTCTCGGTATGCTTTATAATCAATATGCAGTTTTTGTACTGGTAATTTCCAGCCCTTTGCAATTGCATCAACGCTGTATGGCAATATTTTTAAACTGTCAATTATTTCACATTTTGACTTAGGGCCAAAACATAAACACATTGTATAATAAAAACCCTTATCGCTTATTAACGTGTTAAATTCGCACGTTTGCAAATCTTTCTTTTCTTTGTTTAACGACCAGCCATTTTTTAATAGATAATCTAGTATAAATGTGCCGTCAAACTTTAAGTTGTGAAAATAGCATTTCCTATTATGCCCCCATAAAAAATCAATAAATGTACTTATGCTATTTCCATATTCACGCTTTGTATTATCATAGATGTTTATAGCGACCCATGCCCACACGCGGCAGTCATCCGGGTCTGTTGTCGTTTCAAAATCGCACGACCATATATTACTTGTACGCATGGTTTAAATCTCATCGGGCAAATTATCATCATATATAACCATTTGTAACGCATTTGCAATTGCATTGACTTTTGCTTGTGCGCTAATACCGGGGTCATATAGATAGTCAAGGTCGAATATTGATAGATAATCTTCAATCAGCTTTGCCCATTCTTCATTGCTTAACTTTGCCAATGCATCATAAACTAAGGGGCCATTTGAAACACTAAAACAACCAACCTTTACAAATGCGGCTAAATAATGGTCAACCCGCAAAATAGGTGATTCCACTTGGCCATACTTTTTATAGTAACGCTGTTCCCGTTCATATCTGCTTTGTACTTTTCCCAAAATTTCACGATTAGGAATATTGCTGATTTTTGTTGGTTTTGCTTTTAATTCTTCAATACCGGGAATAATTTTATTTATTAATTCCTGATTGCTTGCCGTAGTTTTCTGTACTTCTAGTTTTGCAATTTCTTTTTTGTAACGCTGTCGCGCCGCTCTGTCCAGTCTGCTAATTGTGCTCCGTTCACCTTTTGTTGTAGCAAATCTAAAGCCCTTAACTTTTGCACTTTCAAAATCTGCAATTTTCTTATAATCATTTAATCGTTTAATTTGTTGCCTTAATTGCGCGGTATTTTCGCTTTGGGCTTTTAATTCTTGCGTGGTTATTTTTGGTGCAACTGTTTTACCGCCCGATTTTATATAGCGCGTTCGCATCTGGTTATATCTGCTTACCGCAATAGCTAAATCCTTTTCAGATAGTTTGCTAAATTTACGCGCCATTATAGCACCCCCAATAAAATAAGGGCGGTAAACTTGCCTGCATTCATTACAAGTTTACCGCCCTTTCTATTCATATTGCTTATGCAATAGTAATGGTCAACACCTGATTCTTGCCACTGGTAACAAGACCCGGGACAATGGTAATAGGTTTGTCCCACGTATCGGGCAAACCGTACATACTAACAATACGCTTAATGCTATTGTAAGCACCCATAGAGCAACATCCGTAACTCTTGCCATCCTTATCAAAAATAATCATACGCGGGGACAACTGCGTTTTACCTTCAATGGGTCTGCCGTCATCGTCCTTTGCTTCAAACTCGACAGGCTCAATGTAAAGACCCATCATTTCAATAGGCATATTGATACATTCACGCAACGACGCATCGGCGCGATTAGTTGCATTAAAAATTTTCTTCTTTTCCTCGTCAGTATTCATGGGGAGACTGCAATAGCAACCGCCGAAAATACTAGACTCCATCATGGTTGCAGGCGTTTCTTTGGGTACAAGATTCTGATTAAACATAGTTAGTTTTTCCTTTCTTTACTGGCTAATTTCGGTAATGTTTGCATACTGATTTACGATTGCATCGGGAATTTCTACATCACATTTAAGATAGCTTACGGACTGAATAGCACCATAACCAGTCAATTTGCTTTTAGCAATTCGCCCGACAATAATGTCTGTACTTTCAATCCAGTTTTTATCTTCTTGCTTTTCCAAAAATTCCACCTTGGTGCAGATTTTCTTGAACTTCATGGCTAATGTCCCCTTTCGTTTGTATTTAAGGTTTTTCTCAACCTCTGTATATATTATAATATAAATAAAGTAGAAAGTCAATAGGGTTTTCAAAATTATTTATTAAAAATTGCAAATTCTGGCAATGTCATAAAACATGTCTTTTATTGCTAGACTTTCATAGAATAGGCAACCTGTGTTATATGCAAACTTTGTTAACTCGCCATGATAGCCACGGCAGAACATTTTACCTGTTAATAAATTAGGTTTCATGTTCTCTGTCGTAAATGTATAACTGCATGGGCAATTAGGGTTATACTTTGTACTAACAAATAAACCACCGCTTTTGAAATTTACCCATACTCCGTATGTCTTACCATCGTACACAAAAGTATAGATTAAATCCCCTTTGGGGAAGTCTTTCACAACAAAGTCAAAATTATCTAGTAAGAAATCATTTTCAAACGCATGTTTTGCATAGGCACTATTTGCCATAATTTGGCCAAATTCGGTTGATTTTGCGTGAGCGGTAAATTCTGCATCGTTAATGTGCAAAGCATAAATATTTTTATTTTTGAATTCACCTTTACTATTTAATTGCACATGAAAATAATTATAGTAAGGGTTGCTACTTGCAAAAGAGTTGCCTATAAAAATTACAGGTACACGTTTTCTATTTGGGTCAGACGGACGAGCCAACGTGTCATATAGGCGAGCAAATTCTTCTGGTTCATTATTCAAATAACGTTTGCCTTTGCGTGGGTCAAGAAAGATTTCTTCAAAAATCATAAACCGCAAATTCGGCAGGTTCACGCCCTGTATACCTGCATCTGTTGACAAACTGAAAAAATGACAAATAGGCTTAAAACCGTCGTCTGTTTCAATACCTGCCATATTAGAGCGGTATTTTATATCAAGATTATAATTAAACTTTGTGTTAATATCGTCAAAATACTTTTTGTATGCTTTTTGCGTTTCTGTTTTGGTACGACGAATAACGCAAAATTCGGACATGTTATCTTTCAAAAATAGGTTTAAACCATAATTGCGACAACCTGTAGTTTTGCCGTCGCCCTTTGGGCCTGTTACAAAATTAAATAGCCTTTGTTTGTTTAATATGTCTGTTGGGTCAAACCATGCCATTTAAAATCACCTACTTTCTAAATAAATTTTCGCACTTTCTTTTGTTATTGTAGATGCCTACAAAGAAAATAACAGGGCATTTGTTGACAAGTCTTTTTCCATTCATCTAATGGGCACTCAAAATTTTCTAACCAATTTTTACAAGCATTATAAAGATTTTCTGTCAACTCTTTGTTCTTATCCATTTTGCACCTCATAAAACAAATAGAGGTACACGCAACAACCGAACGGGAGTAACTAACTCATGCGCGATAGCTCTAATTAAAGAGTAGTTCCTATCAACGCGCGGTTCATTTGCTGTCGTGCCCTCTATACTTATATTATATCATGCTATTTTGCTATTGTCAATAAATGAACATAAACTTCTAATTTATAGTTTATACCTATGCACCAGTTGGCCATAACTTAGCCCTAACGCGCTTGCTTTACGGTTAATTTCTTCAATAACCGCTTCTGTGTGAGGTTTCTTTGAAGAATTGCGTAACCATATCCGGCAATAATCACAATATAACTGATTAACTTTTAATGGCTCAAAAGGTAACCCACATATCCTGCAATACTTAACCATGACAAAACCTCCAGCAAGAAATATAAAGATATAAAAACGAAAAGAAAATTACCACAGCATAAAGCGCATATTCATTGCACCTTACAAACCCTGTAATATCATCACTTATAATTAAAGCAAATATTTCATAAGCAATAATAGCAAAAACGGCAATAATTAATAATAGCAATGAAGAGCACCATCCTTTATGCACATGAATGTTACTGTCTTGCGACCATAATAGTTAATATTTTTCTGGCTTATTAACCTTGCTACATTATCTTTTGTTGAAACGGCATAGAGGTTATTAAAGCGGCTTAATAAATGCCATGCGTTATATAGAATCATTTTTTACTACCTTTGCTAATTCATCAAGTTTTGCGCAAAGTTCATTATATTTGCACTTCTTGCATTCAAATAGGTATTCATGTGTATCCGGACATTTACTACTGCGCCATATATCAACCAAATACTTAGTCACTGCCACTATACCGGGCATAGTAGATCTTTCTTCTTTATTCATTTTCTTTCACCTGACCGCAGCATTTTCAATTTTAATCATTTTTGTTTACTCCTTTCACTCGGCAAAATCCATACTTATCGGCTTTCTTATTGATTTCATTCACAATATCGTCTTCATTGATATCGTAAATTCGAGCAACCACCAAAGACGATACGAATACATGAGCGATTTCTTCAATGAGTCGTTCTTTAGAGTCTGGGTAACCTCGTTTTGCTTTAGAGCACGCCTGAATAAGTTCGGCGCATTCCTCTTGCAAAATATCAGTTTGACTCTCACAACCAATTCTGCAATACACTGAAACACAAAGCCGCTAAGTCTTTTATTGTCAATCATTGCTTATTCTCCTTTCAAAATGCATAATGTAGCACTAATCTTTTTCATGCTGACCCATCCTTTCTGTTGTGATTGTGTAAGTTTCTTTAACTGTCCCC
>ULQZ01056232.1_pt1 | contig 14901 bp, 10 predicted proteins | sample 1955011 | NCBI WGS metagenome assembly ULQZ01 (sample SAMEA4835670, study PRJEB28245) | human gut metagenome | biome: gut microbiome; material: fecal sample | place: Denmark | collected 2008 | reverse complement strand
TCGTCTCCCCCGTGGGCGACGGCACCGCCATCATGGAGTTCAACGGCAAGGAGCTGGTGCGCGGCGAGCCCGACGCCTCTTCCTTCCCCTCCGGCGGCCTGCGCGCCACCTGTGAGGCCCGCGGCTACACCGCATGGGACCCCACCAGCTTCGCTTTTGTGAAAGACGACGTCCTCTGCATCCCCACTGCATTCGTCAGCTACACCGGCGAGGCGCTGGACAAGAAGACTCCCCTGCTGCGCTCCATGAACGCGCTGTCCAATCAGGCCATCCGCGTCCTGAAGCTCTTCGGCAAGGACGTGGACTATGTCTCCACCACCGTCGGCCCCGAGCAGGAGTACTTCCTTATTAAGAAGGAAGACTACGAGGCCCGTCAGGACCTCATCCTCACCGGCCGCACCCTCTTCGGCGCACCGTCCGCCAAGGGTCAGGAGCTGGAAGAGCACTACTTCGGCGTCATCCGCCCCGAGGTCTCCGCTTTCATGAAGGAGCTGGACGAAGAGCTGTGGAAGCTGGGCATCCCCGCCAAGACCAAGCACAACGAAGTAGCTCCCTGCCAGCATGAGCTGGCCCCCATCTTCGACACCACCAATGTCGCCATCGACCACAACCTGCTGACGATGGAGATGATGAAGAAGCTGGCCCCCAAGTACGGTCTGGTCTGCCTGCAGCACGAGAAGCCTTTCGAGGGCGTCAACGGCAGCGGCAAGCACAACAACTGGTCCATGTCCACCACCCACGAGAACCTGCTGGACCCGGGCGACACCCCCATGGAAAACCTGCAGTTCCTGGTCTTCCTGGCCGCCGTCATCAAGGCTGTCGATGAGTACGCCGACCTGCTCCGCACCTCCGTCGCAACCCCCGGCAACGACCACCGTCTGGGCGCCAACGAGGCACCTCCGGCCATCATCTCCATCTTCGTGGGCGAAGAGCTGGAAGCCGTCATCGACGCCATCGCTTCCGATTCTCCCTACGCCGGCCCCGTCAAGATGAAGATGGACCTCGGCGTCGATGTCCTGCCCAAGTTCAGCAAGGACACCACCGACCGCAACCGTACTTCTCCCTTTGCCTTCACCGGCAACAAGTTTGAGTTCCGTATGCCCGGCTCCGCCGAGAACCTGAGCGACTGCAACACCATCCTGAACACCGCCGTCGCCAAGGAGCTGAAGGGCTACGCTGACGAGCTGGAGAAGGCCGACGACTTTACCAGCGCCGCCATCGCCCTCGTCAAGCGCACCATCCGCGACCACCGCCGCGTCATCTTCAACGGCAACGGCTACACTGCCGAGTGGGAAGAGGAAGCAGCAAAGCGCGGCCTGCCCAACAAGAAGAACACCCCCGCCGCTCTGCCCGCCCTCATCGAGCCGAAGAACATCGCCCTGATGGAGGACTTCGGCGTCCTGACCAAGGTGGAGATGGAGAGCCGCTACGAAGTTGAGATGGAGCACTACTCCAAGATCATCAACATCGAGGCCCTGACCATGCTGGAGATGGCCCGCAAGCAGCTGCTGCCCGCCGTCAACGCCTACATGAGTGAGGTCGCCAACACCGCCGCCTCCAAGCTGGCCGTCAGCGAGAGCCTGAGCGTCCGCAGCGAGACGAAGGCACTGACCCGCCTGTCCGCTGACGCCGACGCCATGAGCGACGCCGTGGACGAGCTGCAGGCTGCCGTCAATGCCGCAAAGGCCCTCTCCGACGAGAGCGCAAAGGCCGTCGCCTTCCACGACGATGTTCTGCCCAAGATGGACGCCCTCCGCGCCGCCGCCGACGACGCCGAGACCATCTGCGGCGAGGACTACTGGCCTCTGCCCAGCTACAGCAAGATGCTCTACTACGTCTGATCTTCACATACCAGCGTAGAATAAAGCACCACCGGCTGAGGCGCTTATCTGAGCCATTCTCCTTTTCCTATTTCTTACACCAGCCTGAAGACCTGCCTCTGTACAGAGGCAGGCCTTTGGGCGTTTTTTAAGAAGACATACTTTTCAGAGGACACACACCTATGAGTTATACGACACAGCAGGACATCCTCGATTTCGTCGAGGACAACAACGTAAAATTTGTCCGCTTCGCGTTCTGTGACATCTTCGGCTTCCAGAAGAACATCGCCGTGCTGGCAAGCGACCTTCCCAAGGCGCTGGAAGATGGCGTCTGCTTCGACGGCAGCGCCATCGCGGGCTTCATGCACGTGGAGGAGAGCGACCTGGTGCTCCGGCCCGACCTGTCCACCATGACCATCCTGCCCTGGCGCACGGCTGAGGGCCGGGTGATGCAGTTCTTCTGCGACGTGGAAAAGCCGGACAACACCCCCTTCGGCGGCAACTGCCGCGGCTTCCTGCGGGACATCAACCGCCGGTTCAAGCAGCTGGGTCTGCGCTGCAACGTCGGCACCGAGTGCGAGTTCTATCTCTTCGAGAACGACGACCGGGGCCGTCCCACCCGCATCCCCATCGACGCAGGCGGCTATTTCGACGTAGCGCCGCTGGACGCCGGCGAGAACATCCGCCGGGACATCTGCCTGACCATGGAGCAGATGGGCCTTGCCCCTCAGCACAGCCACCACGAGAACGGCCACGGCCAGAATGAGATCGATTTCCACTACGCCGGCCCCCTCAAGACCGCCGACAACATCTTCCTGTTCAAGCAGATCGTCCGGGCCGTGGCGGCCAGCAACGGCTTCCACTCCAGCTTCCTGCCAAAGCCCCTGCCCGACCAGGCCGGCAGCGGCCTCCACATCAACCTCTCGCTGACCATGGACGGCAAGAACCTCTTTGAGGGCGACATCGCCCCCGACAGCATCCCGGGCAGCTTCATGGCGGGCATCCTCCGCCACAGCCGGGAGCTGACGGCCTTCACGAACCCCCTGCCCAACAGCTACCTCCGCTTCGGCTGCGACGAGGCCCCCCGCTATGTGAGCTGGAGCCGCCAGAACCGCAGCCAGCTGGTCCGCATCCCGCAGGTGAAGGGCGACAACTGCCGCATGGAGCTGCGCAGCCCCGACCCCGCCTGCAACCCCTACCTCGCCATCGGCCTCGTGCTTGCAGCAGGCCTCGACGGCATCGAGCACCGGATGGAGCTGTCTGCCCCTGTCAACCGCAACCTCTTCATCCCGAGCGAAGCCGCCGGTCTCGGTCTCGAGACCCTGCCCGCCTCGCTGGAAGAGGCCGTCGAGGTGGCCAGGAACAGCGAGTTCCTTCACAAATTCCTGCCCGACGAGCTGAGCCGCCGCTACTATGCCGAGGCTCTGCGCCGCTGCGAGGCGCTCAAGAACGCCTCCGACCCCGCCGAATATGAGCGCGTCCACTACTTCAATGCCATCTGATGCAGAATGACATAGGAAAGGAGTGAGCCGAATGGGACGTGCCCTGATCGTAAGCGCGGGCGCAAGCTCCAACGAATATATCTCCGCACGCCTGACGGAGCTGGGCTATGCGCGGCCTATCATCGTACCAAGTGCGGCGGAGGCGCGGCGGAGGATGCTGGAATCCGACTTTGAGCTCATCGTGGTCAACTCTCCGCTTCCGGATGAGTTCGGCCACGAGCTGTGCGCCGACGCCGTGGAGAAAACGGATGCCGGTGTGATATTTCTGGCCAAGGCCGCAGCCGCCGAGCAGCTTCTGACCCCGCTGAGTGAAGAAGGCGTTCTGCTGGTCACAAAGCCCTTCTCCAACACCTTCTTTTTGCAGGCCATCCAGATGGCCGCCGCCAGCAACCACCGCCTCCTGCTTTTGCGGCAGGAGAATCAGCGGATGCAGGAAAAGCTGGCGCAGGTGCGGCTGGTGAGCCGCGCCAAGTGCTGCCTCATCGAGCTGGGCCGCATGACCGAGGCCGAGGCGCACCGCTACATCGAGAAAAAAGCGATGGACACCCGGCGCGACCGCGCCGAGGTCGCGCAGGAGATCCTGGACTCCTACGACCCCGCGCAATAATCCGTATTGCGCCCCCACTGAGGGAAAGTATCTGCTTATCGTGCTATTCACGGCAAAGAATATCTGTAAATTAGAGGAGAACCATTATGGCAAAGTTTATTTTCGTGACCGGCGGCGTCGTCTCCGGTCTGGGCAAAGGCATCACCGCCGCCTCTCTGGGCCGACTGCTGAAGTGCCGCGGCCTCAAGGTGGCCAGCCAGAAGCTGGACCCCTACGTGAACGTGGACCCGGGTACCATGAGCCCCCTGCAGCACGGCGAGGTCTTCGTCACCGACGACGGCACCGAGACCGACCTGGACCTGGGCCATTACGAGCGCTTCATCGACGAGAACCTGAACAAGTATTCGAACCTCACCACCGGCAAGGTCTACTGGAACGTGCTGAACAAGGAGCGCCAGGGCGCTTACCTCGGCCAGACCGTCCAGATCATCCCCCACATCACCAACGAGATCAAGAGCTATATCTACAATCTGGCCTCTTCCACCGAGGCCGATGTGGTCATTACCGAGATCGGCGGCACCACCGGCGACATCGAGAGCCAGCCCTTCCTCGAGGCCATCCGTCAGGTGGGCCTCGAGCAGGGCAAGGAGAACTGCTGCTTCATCCATGTGGTGCTGGTGCCTTACATCTCCGGCTCCGATGAGTACAAATCCAAGCCCGCACAGCACTCTGTCAAGGAGCTGCAGGGCATGGGCGTCAGCCCCGACATCATCATCCTGCGCGCCGACGGCAGCGTGGGCAGCGACATCCGCCGGAAGATCAGCACCTTCTGCAACGTCAGGCCGGAGTGCGTCATCGAGAACCTGACCATGCCCAGCCTCTACCAGTGTCCGCTGATGCTCCACACCGGCGGCCTCGACGACGTGGTGGTCAAGCAGCTGCATCTGGATGTTCCCCCCGCCGACCTCACCGAGTGGAAAGAGATGCTGGCACGGATCGCCACCCGCACCAAGACCTGCACCATCGCCCTCGTGGGCAAGTACGTCAAGCTGCATGACGCCTATCTGTCCGTCATGGAAAGCCTCTACCACGCCGGTTTCGAGAACGACAGTCAGGTGGAGATCAAGTGGGTGGAGAGCGAGGACCTGACCGACCAGGCCGCCTGCAGGGAAGCCTTTGCGGACGTGGACGGCATCATCGTCCCCGGCGGCTTCGGCGACCGCGGCATCGAAGGCATGATACAGGCCGCACAGTACGCCCGCGAGAACGATGTCCCCTACTTCGGCATCTGCCTCGGTATGCAGATCATGGTCATGGAGTTCGCCCGCCACGTTCTGGGCTACGCCGACGCCAACTCCAGCGAGTTCACCCCCGAGGGTCATCACAACGTCATCGATCTGATGGCCGACCAGCAGGGCAACATCCCCAAGGGCGGCACCATGCGCCTGGGCAAGTACCCCTGCACCGTCCTGCCCGGCACCAAGATGGCCGAGTGCTACGGCCAGAGCGAGATCTGGGAGCGCCACCGCCACCGCTACGAGTTCAACAACGACTACCGTCAGGAGATGCAGGACGCCGGTCTGGTCATCTCCGGCACCAGCCCCGACGGCCGCCTTGTGGAGACCGTGGAGCTGCCGGGCCGTGACTTCCACCTCGGCGCACAGTTCCATCCCGAGTTCAAGAGCCGTCCCAACCGCGCACATCCCCTGTTCAAGGGCTTCATCGCAGCGGCGCTGAAGTTCAAGAAGGGCAAGATGGGGCACTGACCCTCGCTAAAGCCTCTCCCTCTGGGAGAGGTGTCACCGAAGGTGACGGAGAGGGCAAGCCCGTGGCGAAAGAGCCGCCGCACAGCGATAGGCAAGCTCTTCGTCAGAGCGATAGTATCGCAGTATAAGAGCCGTTTGGCAGCATCCTTGCCCTCTCAGGCGCTTCGCGCCAGCTCCCCCAGAGGGGGAGCCATTGGCAGGCCGGGCAGCTCAAAGCTGCCTGCTGAAAGCTCAATATAACGCAAAAAAGAGTGCCCTGCTACAGAGGCTAGCAGCAGCTTGACAAGGAACAGTGTTCCGAAGCTGCTGCCCTCTGTAGCAGGGCACTCCCGTTTTTGATATAAAGAAACTTTGCTCGTCCAGCGTGGGCTTGACCGTCACGCCAGTGCCTCTCCCTCTGGGAGAGGTGTCACCGAAGGTGACGGAGAGGGCTTCTGCTGGGCAAGCTCTCTATGTAAAAAGCTTACTTGCTGGCCTTCGTGGTCTTCTTACGGGCAGCGGTCTTGCGGGCAGGCTTTGCGGCAGGAGCGGCCTCGGCGGGCTTTTCCTCGGCCTTGGCGGGTGCGGCTTCGGCCTTTGCCCCAGCGGACTTCGCAGCAGTCTTGGCGGCGGTCTTCTTTGCCGCAGGCTTTCTGGTGGTCTTCTTCGCGGCAGGTGCAGTCTTTTCCTCCACCGGCTTTTCCTCGGCGGGAGCAGCGGCCTCGACCTTGACCTCAGCGGGCTTTTCCTCCGCCTTGGGGGCGTGCTTTGCGCGGTCCTTCACCTCGGAGATGGTCCACAGCTGGTCTTCGCCGGCAGTCTCCTGCCAGATCTGGAGCACAGCGCCGTCTGCAGTACCCATGCCCACGGTGTCGATGCACTTGCCGGCAGCCCACATGGAGCGCAGGCGAACGGTGCCGGCCGGGGTGGGCTCCATCTTCCACATCTGGGAAGTGCCGCCCACGTCCTCCCACAGGTGGAGCCAGGTGCCGTTTGCGGTGCCGGTCATCATCAGGTCGATGAGCTTGCCGGAAGCGCGGTTGCGGATACGGTAAACACCGTCGCCCTCCCGGACGAAAGCCCACTCCTGCTCGGGCTTGTGCTCGTACTTGCCCAGACGGATGTTGCCGCCGTCCTTGACGCTCTCCACAGCCTGAATGACGCTGCCGGTCTTGGCGGCGATGGTGTAGAAGCGATCTGCTTCAATGATAGTCTGTGCCACAGATTTCATAAGATTTCCCTCCGTATCCCGGGGCAGGATCTCCCCGGAACTCTTCTCTGCGCTGTTTTTTGTCTTCGCGCTTTTGTTTCTTTCCATAAATTATACCACTTGACGTGATTTTCTACAAGCAATTCGACCTTTCTTTGGCAAATTTGCCAAAAGGCATTCCATTTTCTCCCGCTTTTGCACTCAATACCCTAACTTTTTGCAACGGAACCGACCGCCGTCGGCGCAGCGCCGCCGTCTCGACATTTCCCCCGATCTGCGCTATACTTATCGTATATCTGCATTTTACCCGTTCTTTGTGCAAAGAGCGGTATTTTCTTTGATTTCCGAAAGTGAGGTATCTCTTCATGCCGTCTTCCCCCCGCACCGCATCCGACGCCGCCGAGCTGGAGCGCAGCAGGCTCCAGTTCGAGAAAATGACCCAGACCCCCGTGCCGAAGCTCATTCTCGGCCTCGCGGCCCCCACCATCCTGAGTATGCTCATCACCAGCATCTACAATCTGGCCGACACCTTCTTTGTGGGCCAGCTGTCCACCAGCGCATCGGGCGCGGTGGGCGTCGTGTCGAGCCTGATGGCCATTATTCAGGCCCTCGGCTTCATGCTGGGCCACGGCGCAGGCGGCATCATCAGCCGCAGCCTCGGCAGTCAGGACACCCATGCGGCCACAAAGTTCGCCTCCACCAGCTTCTTCACGGCGCTGACCTTCGGCGCAGTGCTGGCCGTTCTCGGTCTCGCTGCCCTGCCCGACTTCATGATGCTGCTGGGCAGCACCGACACCATCCTGCCCCACGCCTGCGCCTACGCGCGGCCCATCCTCATTGCGGCCCCGCTCATGATGTCCAGCCTCGTGATGAACAACATCCTCCGCTACGAAGGCAAGGCCAGCTTCGCCATGATCGGCCTCGTCACTGGCGGTGTGCTCAACATCGTGCTGGACCCCGTCTTCATCTTCGGCCTCGGCATGGGGACCGGCGGCGCAGGCACGGCCACCGCTCTGAGCCAGAGCATCAGCTTCTGCATCCTGCTTTCCATGTTTCTGCAGGGCAAGACCGTCAGCCGATTCCGCATCACCCAGGTCACCCGCAGCGCCCGGGACTTCGGGCAGATCTTCTTCAACGGTGCGCCCAGCTTCGGCCGTCAGGGCCTGAACAGCATCGGCAGCATGCTGCTGAACGTCGCCGCCCGCAGCTACGGCGACGCCGCCGTGGCCGGCATGAGCATCGTGTCCCGCATCTTCCAGTTCGTGCTGTCGGTGGCTATCGGCGTCGGACAGGGCCTGCAGCCTGTAGCGGCCTTCAACTACGGCGCCCGCCGCTTTGCCCGGGTGCGGAAAGCGGCCATCTTCACCATCTCGACGGCTTTCGTCTTTATGGCGGTGCTCAACTCCCTCTGCTGGTTCAACGCCGAGCCCCTCATCCGCCTCTTCCGCGATGACCCCGAGGTCACCGCCGTGGCTCTGCCCGCCCTGCGGTATCAGTGCGTCGCCATGTTCTTACAGCCCGTCATCATCGTGACGAATATGATGTTCCAGTCCATCGGCAAGTCGGGCCGGGCCACCTTCCTCGCCTGCTGCCGTCAGGGCGTCTGCTTCATCCCGCTCATCCTCACCCTGCCCCACATCTGGGGCCTGAGCGGCATCGAGCTGTGCCAGCCCATCGCCGATGGCCTCACCTTCTGCATCTCGGTGCCTTTCCTGCTGCCCTTCCTGAAGGAATTGAAGGAACAGGGAGACGAAGAATAAGCTTGTCATAAAACTGTAACCAGACCCGTCCACATTTCTGCAATGAAATGGCCGGGTCTTTCGTATATACTATAGATGGGAAAGTCAAATTCTGGGAGACTGTGAGGTGTTTCTATGAAGACCACTCTGCTTCGACTCAGCCGCCGCGCCGCCTGCCTCGTGCTGGCGGGCGGGCTGCTGACGAGCTGTTCGCTGCTGCCTGCGGCGTCGCCCCGGCACGAGGGGACGGCGTCCTCGCAGGCTCCGCAGTATTACAGCGACGCATGGCTCAGCGACGACTCGCTCCACTACCTCTACTCTTACGCCGGGAGCGGCGGCGGCACCATCCTCCGGGGCGGCAGGGTGCTCTACAAAGCCAGCAGCTCCGACAGCATCCAGCTGCTGAAGGACACCCTCACCGGCGAGACGGGCCACTACCTCGTGGCCCACTCCATCCTTGGCACGGAGGACCGCACTTCCACCCTTTACGACGCCGACGGCAATCCGGTCATGACCTTTCCCTACGCCGTGAACGCCACCCTCTCGGGCGGGCTGCTCATCCTGCGGGACGACGCTGACGTCTGGGCTTCCGAGAACGGCACCACCGGCGGCACTCGGGTATACGACCTCGCCACAGGCGCCCAGCTTCCCGTACCCGAAACAGCGCTCGACTGTCTCGTGGTGGACGAGGGCGGCCAGCGCCTCGTCTTCAACTGCTACGACCTGCCCGAGGGCCTTACTTACGCCTACGACGACCCTGACCAGCCGCTTCACCAATACGTCCTCATCACCGACCGGGAGGGCAATGTGCTGATGCGGGAGGACGGCTGCACGGCCAGCTCCCTCGCATCGTACCGCGGCGGCTTTGCCGACTGGCTCGATTTGAGCTGGTTCCGCGGCTCAGACTGGGGCATCGCCCGCGAAGCCCTTTACAACGTCACCACCGGCGAACTGCTCACCGGCGAAGAGGACAGCGCCGTCTCGGCCTGCGGCGTGGGCGTCGCCTGCCTTCAGAGCCGTCAGGACAGCCGCTCCGTCCTCTACGATTTGAACAGCGGCGAGGCCGTGGAGCTGGGCCGCTTCGACTGGTGTGTGATGGACTACACGCCCGGCTGTGTCACCCTCCTCGGCAGCGATGACCCGGATAACCCCTACACCCTCATCGACCTCGCCAGCGGCGAAAAGACCGCCGTCCAGCGGAGCGACACGGACTACCACTCCGGTAATGTCGCTGTGCTGACGGCAAACAATGTCCTTAAAATCTATGACGGCACCACCGGCGCGCTGCTGACCGACGTAGAGGTGACGCCCGTCGAAGAGGGACACTATGTCAGTCTGACCGCTCTGCCCGACGGCTACGCCCTGCTGCAATACAACAGCGAGAACTACGACACCGTTGCCATCCAGACCTACAGCGGCGATGGGCTGCTCTGGTCGTCCGCCGGTGAGGCCCAGCAGTACACCTACGCCTCCTACCTCACCAACACCGCCAACGGCCCTCTGCTCACGGCCCACCGGGACAACAGCGACTCGTCGAACCTCTCCGACGTGCTGGACATGGAGGGCAATCTGCTTCTCCGCCGCCTCGGCAGCTGTTACAATATCGACGACCTGCCCGACGACTGCTTTATCGCGCGGCAGGGCTTCGACTACGGCCTGATGGACTCCACCGGCCAGTGGCTCTACCGCGAAAGCATCTTCTCCTCCCCCAGCGACGACGCTGGCGGGGGCTACCTGTACTGACACGGAGGTTTTTGATATGAAAGAGATGATCTCCCGCCGCAGCTTCCTGCGCGTGATGGGCCTCGGCTTCGGGGCGGCGATGCTCACCGCCTGCAAGACCGGCACTACGGACTCCCCCGCCGACTCTCCGGCAGCGTCCGTCCCCGACCCGGACACGCCCGTCCCCTTCCTGACCGAGGACGAGTTCCCCCGTCTCGACGGCTCCACGGCCTGCATCCCCTTGATGGCCCAGATGAAGGCTGATGTCACCGGCATGGACCTTCTCGAGGCCCAGACCGGCATCACCGTCAGCACCACGGCCTATGCCTGGGAGAACTTCGGCCTCTGGTCCCGCAGCGACAGCGAGGACTACGGCGCACAGCTCCTCATCGTCTACGAGGCCCCCGAGTACGTCAAGGAAGAGCTGGCCGAGGCCGACGCAAAGCTCGAGCAGAAAGCCATCGGCCGGGACGCGCTGGTGTTCATCGTCAACGAAGAGAATCCCGTCCAGAGCCTGACCCAGCAGCAGCTGCGGGATATTTATGCGGGCCGCATCACCAGCTGGAAGGACGTGGGCGGCGCGGACTCCCCCATCGTGGCGTTCCAGCGGGGCGTGGACTCGGGCAGTCAGACCCTCTTCAAAAAGCTGCTCATCGACAAGGGCGACGGCCAGCTGATGGCCGCGCCCACCGAGCTTGCCCCCGCCGACATGGGCGGCCTCGTGGACAGCATCGCCGAGTACAACAACTCCGCCAACGCCATCGGCTTTTCGGTCTACTACTACATCGACCAGATGTACTCGAAGCCCGGCCTCCGCCTGCTGGCCGTGGACGGCGTGACCCCCGGCAATGACACCATCGCCGATGAGAGCTACCCGCTCTGCAACGAGTTCTACGCAGTCGTCCACGCGGACGCCGCCCCCGACAGCCCCCAGCGGAAGGTCTACGACTGGCTGGATACCGATGAGGGACGCAGCTGCATCGAGAAGGCGGGATATGTAGCAGTGGATTAAACCTCTCCGTCATCGCTGCGCGATGCCACCTCCCCTACCGAGGGGAGGCCTTGGCATTTCGTGAAGCTTCGCCTCTTCGCCAGAGGCTCCCCTACTAGGGGCAACGGCGACGACCGCCGCCAGCGGCGGAAACAGGGAGTCGCTGTTGGGGCCGCGGCCAGCAGGATGCAAGCGGCAGCGCAGCAGACGCTGGGAGCTGCAACCCGGCCTTGTCTGCGAAGCAGACTGAGAGGTTGTACAAAGGACAGTCTGCCAATTATACAAAAGCGTCCCCGGGATTTTTTCCGAGGACGCTTGCTTTTTATTACACCACCAAACACCACAGCGGCGTCGTGATGAGCGACAGCACCGTGGAGATGGCCGTACACTTGCTGGCGAAGGTGGAGTCTGCGCCGTACTTCTCGGCGAGGATGGTGGTGGTGCCGCCCATCGGCATACCGGCCAGAACGACGGCCACGCCGGTGGCCAGCTGGCCCACATGGGCCGCGCGGCATCCCACCAGCACCACCAGCGGCATCAGGAAGAGCCGGATGATGCAGTAGATGATGGCGTCCTTGTCCAGCAGCGGGCGAAGGTCGCGGCTGCCGATGATGGCCCCGATGAGGAACATCGACATGGTCATGTTGCAGCTGCTGGTACACTGGACGGCCTTGCCGAGGAAGGTGGGCAGCTGCCACTGGGTCAGCATGATGACCATGCCCACGAACACCGACGCGATGCAGGGGTGGGTGATGGTCTTGCGGAGCACTGCAAGGCGGTGCTTCTTCCTTTCCTCGGGCGTGGCGGGGGCGGCGTCCTGCATGAAGTAGGACACCCCCACCGACCACATCACGATGCGCTGGGGGATCATGTAGAACGACGCCAGCAGCAGCCCCACCCCGCCGAAGAGCCCCTCCGCCAGCGGGCTTCCGAGAAAGCCCGCGTTGGAGCAGACCGTGCCGTACTGCATGACGGCCTTCCGCGCGAAGGGGTAGCGGTTGTAGCACACCGCGCAGACGACGCCGTAGAGCACCTGCAATAAAATCGACAGGATGAGGATGTCCCGGGTGCTGCGGAAAATTTCCGCGTTGAACTCGATGCGGAACGACTGGATGATGTTCGCAGGCAGGATGATGAAGAGCAGCAGGTCGGTCAGACAGGCGCGGCCCTGGTCGGTGATGAGCTTTTTCTTTGCCAGAAAAACGCCGATGGCCAGCAGAAGCATCATCTGCGCCTGCAGGTCCAGCATGGTGGAAAATTCGGGCATGGTATCCCCTTTCATTTGGACGTTCTTTGCTTAGCTGAACCAATTATAATCGCGTGATGAGCCGATTTCAATACCCGCGCCCCGCCGGGCGGCATGATTTTTCTGAATGGCGGCGATGCAGTCGGAGACATAAAAGCAAAAGCCCCACGACACACGCCGCTTTTCAGCGGTATATCGTAGGACTTTTTGGAGCTGGTGACAGGAGTTGAACCTGCAACCCACTGATTACAAATCAGTTGCGCTGCCATTGCGCCACACCAGCAAAGATACAATCGTTTCCACGTTACTTTTCCGAGCATGCGTAAATGATTTCTTCAAGTTGAGCAACTGATTCGCTCTATTGATTCTGGAAAGCTTCTTGCGTCGTACTGGAAATCAACTGTCTTAGATAGAATAGCAGAAAACACATTGGTTGTCAATATCAACAATCAGTTGCGTCTCTAAAATGTTCACTTCAAAAATTCCTCTTGCGTCATATTAAAACATTCATCTATACAGCACATCATTTGTACCGGCTGTTTTGTCACATTCTTTCATATTATTATCGATATATCGTCATTTGTCATTTTTTTGCTTCGATTGTTTGAGCCGGTATCGCCTTGACCATATCTCACAAATTTTCATCGCATTTTCGTCTCTGCATAAAGTTTTCCGCGTCAACCAATCAATGGCTATTTCTCAGACGATCGGCCAGCTGCGCCAACAATGCAATATCTTCCTCATTCAAGCCCGTGACATTGACCGTCTCCAACCGCTCCACACCCAGCAGATAATCCGTCGAAACCGAAAACAACTTTGCCAAATCCACCAGACAAGCAGGCGATGGCATAGAGAGTCCCTGTTCCCACGAGTTGACGCCATTGCGCGTGATGCTCAGCCGCCGGGCAAGCTCTGCCTGCGTCCAGCCTCTTGCCTCTCGCAGTGCCTTGATTCGTTCTGCGGTCATCTTCATCGCCCATCGCCTCCTATTGTCCAGTATAGGTTACGATGATGATTTATCATTATCATTTTTGGCTCTATTGCTTGACATCGCAGACATTTCGCAGTATCCTAAGATAAAGGCGTTCAAAGTAATTGTCGATTTTATGAATGGAGGAATATTATTATGGGTAAGGCCCCGGAAAAATGCCCCATGTGCGGAGAAAAGGACAAATGGATCATGGTGGATTCTGGCAACAAAGGATTTAGTGTCGGAAAGGCTGCAGCTGGTGCTATTCTGCTTGGGCCTGTCGGCCTTATTGGTGGTGCTCTTGGAAAGCATAAGGAATGCTATTGCTGTGGAAAGTGTGGTTTCACGCATGAGTACTAAATTCATCAAGAATTTTTCGTTTCTTCTTGTTTCAATCTCTCTTATATGTGGATTATGCTCTTGTGGAAATAGTAATTCCGCATCATCTTCATCGGTTTCCAAAGTCGATCAAGCGCGAGCAGATGTCGTAAACAAATGGAGAACTAGTTCTGACGAATTTGAAACTCCAAAATATATTGAAGATATCTACAAACAATACCCCGAAGATTCTGTAATTTCAAATATATATTTTTATTGTATTTCAAAGCAGCAGTATGAGTATTATACTTCTCTAAAAAAAGAATCTTACCTTCGTACTGCTGAAGAATACGCTCAAAAAATTGATCCTTATTATACTGGTGAGTTCTCACAAGAAATCACACAGTATGCGTCTAATTTACTGAAAAAACATCAAGATAGTAGTAGCTCTATAAGTCATAGCGAAGCCAAAAGCACCACTGATAAATATAATAGTCTAACTAACAGTGATAAGAAAAAAATTTGCGAATATATTCAAAGTCAGTATGACTATTACGACTCACTAAATGGTGGATATGCTGGTGATAAATATACCGATATCATTTGGCAAGAAGCTATGAATAAATATGGGTTGACTTCAAGTCAGCTTGATGTTATCTGGATGAATGGGTACAGTTACTAGTCTGTATAAAATTTGGAATCCTGTACATTGCAGTTTGTGATGTGCGGGATTTTTTCTTTTTGCAGCGTCAGATTGGCACAGATAGCCCTGTAGTGGTTTTTCTGGCAATTGTTTATTATACTACCTATTTGATGTTCTAATTCTCAACAAGTTGCGAAATACAGGCAGTTCCACATGGGCATAACATTCAGGCATTAACATAGATTTATAAATAGATAAGTCGGACAGAATGACAGGCAACAATAGAACTGAGAGTAAAAACACAGCAGTAAAAGTCATTCCCCCTGACACGTATATCCTCTATCCCGACAGCTCATCCCCGCCGGGATTTTATTTTGTCCAGATACAATAAAAGCCCCTGCCCATTCAAATGAAATGAACCCCAAAAGTTAGACAAAAATTGAATTAA
>ULQZ01052597.1_pt1 | contig 15114 bp, 17 predicted proteins | sample 1955011 | NCBI WGS metagenome assembly ULQZ01 (sample SAMEA4835670, study PRJEB28245) | human gut metagenome | biome: gut microbiome; material: fecal sample | place: Denmark | collected 2008 | reverse complement strand
AATGGAGTTGGTTTTACGGTAAAAGAGGTTGTGGAAACTGCGAGAAAAGTGACAGGACATCCAATTCCGGCGAAGGAAGAACCACGTCGAGCAGGAGACCCATCTATGTTGATCGCTTCCAGTGCAAAAGCAAGGGAAGTGTTAGGATGGAATCCACAATATGCAGATTTGGAAACAATTATCGGTACGGCATGGAAATGGCATAAAAGTCATCCAAATGGATATCAGAATGTGTAAAGGGGGGAGTGTCATGATTAATGAGTATATCAATGAACTTGTGGCGTATGGATTGAACCAGGGATTGGTTGATCCGGAAGATGAAGTATATGTGACGAATCGCCTTCTGGAATTATTTCAATTGACAGAGCATGAAGGAACAGCGAAAGAGGTTAGATCAGAAAGAGAATTGTCACAGATTTTAAATGATATGTTGGAATATGCATGTCGGCAGGGGATGCTGGAGGAAGAAACAATTACGGAAAAGGACTTGTTTGATACAAAGATTATGGGAATATTGACACCCCATCCCTCTGTGGTTCGCAGGCAGTTTTGGGATAAATACAATATATCTCCTAAAGCTGCAACCGATTTTTATTATCAGTTTAGCCAGGCAACAAATTATATTAGAAAAGATCGAATTGCAAAGGATGAGAAATGGACAGCAAATACAGAATTTGGTGCAATGGATATAACCATCAATTTATCAAAACCGGAAAAAGATCCTCGTGATATTGCAAAGGAAGGAAAAGCAAAAAAATCGGGGTATCCGAGTTGTTTGCTATGCAAAGAAAATGAAGGTTACGCCGGACATATTTCTCATCCGGCAAGACAAAATCACAGAATTATTCCGATTACATTGTGTGGAGAACAGTACAATTTACAGTATTCGCCGTATGTGTACTATAACGAACATTGCATTGTTTTCAATGATCGACATATTCCAATGAAAATTGATAAAGCGGTTTTTGCCAAATTGTTGGATTTTGTGCGGCAGTTTCCACATTATACGGCAGGATCGAATGCAGATCTCCCGATAGTAGGTGGTTCTATACTGAGCCATGATCATTTTCAAGGAGGCGGATACGAATTTGCAATGGCAAAGGCTCCATATGAGACGGAATTTTCATTAAAACAATTTCCGGACGTTCATGCAGGAACTGTGAAATGGCCTATGTCTGTGATTCGTCTACAAGGGAATAACGCAGAGTCATTGGTAGGGGCTGCTGACTGCATCCTGTCTTGCTGGCGTGGATATACAGATGAAAAAGCATTTATTTTCAGCGAAACGCAAGGAATATCTCATAACACGATCACACCAATTGCAAGAAAGAGAGGAGATCTGTTTGAATTAGACCTAGTGTTACGAAATAATATTACCACAGAAGAGTTTCCGTTAGGTGTGTATCATCCACATCCGGAATATCACCATATAAAAAAAGAAAATATTGGTTTGATCGAAGTGATGGGACTGGCAGTTCTCCCGGTTAGATTGCAAATGGAAATGGCGGAGCTGGAACGTAGAATTCTGCAGAATGAGGATCTGCGGGAAAGCGATTTGACCAAAACGCATGCGGATTGGGCAGAAAAATGGCTGCCAAACTATGAAATCACAGAAGAGAATATTCATGCAATCGTGCAAAAGGAAATAGGAATTGTTTTTGCAAAAGTTTTGGAATGTGCAGGTGTTTATAAGAGAACACCGGAAGGTAAGGCAGCTTTTCAGCGATTTTTGGACTGCATATAAAAAAAGGACCATTTCACATTTGTGAAGTGGTCTGCTTTTTCAGTATTCAGTTTTCACAAATAGTCCTTTTAGCCAGATTATGCATGATATACATGCTCAAAGTATTCTTCATAGAAAGCTAAAAGGTTGTTCATATAGTTTTTGAATCTGCTCATTTTGTATTCCTCCTTTCCTTGTTTGCAAGTTCATTATAGGACAGGCTGGATAAGAATGCTTGCCAAATTAAAAGAAAATGTAGACAAATGTTGCAGATGAAATCAACAATTAAGTAATAAAGGGGAGATGTATCGATGCATTTGACGTTTAAGGAAACAAAGGAAGAGGTATATGCGGCGCAAAGAGTGTCAAAACATGTATCTCCACATTTACATAATGCATTGGAGATTGTGTGCGTAACGGAAGGAACACTTGAGATGGGAGTGGGGCAGGAATTATATCATATGGAAAAGGGTGATATCGGATTTGTCTTTTCTGATATTATTCATCATTATCAAGTGTTTTCAGAAAAAACGAGCCGAGCGGATTATATCTTGGTTCCGTCTTCTTTTGCAGGAGTATTTAAAGATAAAATACAAGGATATGCTCCTAAATATCCGGTTATTCGTGCGGGGCAGATTGAACCAGATGTTTATAATGCAATTCAGGCGATTATCCAAATGGAAGAAAACGAACCTATGATTGTTCAAGCTTATGTTCAAATTGTGCTGGCAAGATGTATAGGAAAAATGGAATTGGTGGAAAAAAGTTGCGTGGGGAGTGATGATTTGATATACAGAACAGTATCTTATGTGTCGGGAAATTTTAGGAAAAAATTTTCTCTAGAGGAGATGGCGCATGATCTTGGAGTAAGTAAGTATGTCTTGTCACGAGTATTTTCTAAAACATTTCATCGTAATTTCAATCAGTATCTTAATGATGCCAGATTGAGCTATGCATGTACAAGGCTAGTGAATTCGGGAGATACAATTCTTGATATCTGTTTGGATAGTGGCTTTGATAGCCAGAGAACATTTAATAGAGCGTTTAAGGAACGCTATAGAATTACTCCGAGCGAATATCGAAAATTAAAACGATAAGCAGGTTAAGGACAGATTTCAAAATTATGGAAAGACAGGATGGTTATAGTCGGTAAGGATGAATTGATGGAGAGGAAATATACATATGATCGATCTGCCTGATGTGAGATGCCGGGAACGATAACATCCATGCAAAAGAGGAATTGTGGTGATTCCAACTGGAGATTATATGGAGTATCTGCTAATAGCAGGTAATAAGTTATGTTGTTGTTTGCTATTAGCAGATATAGAAAAGGAATGATATGCGAATGAATGTGAACAAAATCATAAGATATAGTATGCAGTTGGCAATACTCAAGCAACTAAAGTTAAAAAATATGATTACGGAGGAAGAGTATGAAAAGATACTGCGTGCAATAAGAAAAGATTATCAGGTTATATCTGATATTTCACCTTGATAATATTTTAAACATAAATGCATAAAAGTGAGAAAAAATCACATTTGAATGTTGATTTTTGAGAAAATCTGTATATAATAGAAAGTAGAAAAGAAGGTGAGGTAGCAATCATGTTAATTCAATTTAATTTTAAAAATTTCAAATCATTCAGAGAAGAGGCTACTTTGGATTTGTCTGCGGCGAAGATGACTGAGTTCTCGGACAGAGTTGTGAATGTTGGTAGCGAGAAGATTTTGCCGGTTGCTGCCATTTATGGTGCAAATGCAAGCGGAAAATCCAATATATACAATGCTTTTGAATATATGTCTGATTATGTTGCAGATTCCTTTAAGTACGGAGACGAAGAGGAAAAGTTTGAGGAGTTCAGACCGACTCCTTTCTTGTTTGATTCCACATCTGCCGATGCAGAATCCAGCTTTGAGGTGTATTTCACATTGCCCGGCGATAAGTCTGAAAGAACTTATAACTACGGTTTCTGTATCGACAAGGAAGGTGTAACGGAAGAGTGGCTTAATTCCAAGGCAAAGACTGCCAGAAAGTACAGTACTGTATTTTATCGTGGAACTACAGATGAGGACCTTGATTTGTTAGGTTTTCCTAAGAGTAGCAGGGATAATATTCAGGTGGCATTGGAAAAGCAGGTGCTTATTATATCATTAGGAGCAAAGCTGAAGATTGGAAAGTGTAAGGCAATCAGGGATTGGTTCCTTGCAAATGAGTTTGCTGATTTTGGCGATCCTTTTACCAATTTCTTTATGTCTCGCAGATTGCCTAAGGGATTTGTGGAAGATAAGAATGTACAGCAGAAGGTTGTAGAATATTTAGCATCTTTTGATGAGCATATCAAGGATTTCAGAATTGAAAAGGTTCCTCAGGAGGCTGAAAGTAAGGAAGAGAGATACAAGATTAACGCACTTCACAAGATGATTGATTCTGATGAAATGGCAGAAATTCCGCTGGGACTGGAGTCAGCCGGAACCTTGAAGATGTTCGCTTTATATCCGAAATTGCAAGAAGTATTGGAGAAGGGCAGTGTGTTCTTCATTGATGAATTAAATGCTCGTTTGCATCCGTTACTTGTAAGAAACTTCTTGCTTACATTCTTGAATCCGGAAATCAACACCAATCGCGCTCAGATTGTATTTACAACCCATGATACATGGCAGTTATCGAACCAGTTGTTGCGCCGTGATGAAATCTGGTTTGTAGAAAAGGATGAAAGAGGTGTATCCACACTATACTCATTGGCTGACTTCGTAGACGAGGATGGTGCTCGTATCCGTAAGGATGAAAGCTATGAGAAGAATTATCTGATAGGAAAGTATGGTGCGATTCCTACCTTGAAGAGTATTGATATTTTTAAGGAGGATTAGAATGGCAAGAAAAGACAGAACAGGTAACAGAAAAACTCGCGAACAGAGAAAACAATTCAAAGTACCGGAATTAGGTTACTATTTGATTGTCACAGATACAGAAGCTACGGAGCGTTGCTTCTTTACAGGGCTTCATCAGGCATTGACGGAGGATGTGAGAAACAAGCTTGTAATAAAGGTGGTAGAGACAAAGACTCGTGCTATGATTGATAAATGTCTGGAACTTACTGCTTATGATGCACAATATCGTATTCCTTGGATTGTGTTTGACAGAGACCAAGTACAAGGATTTGATGAGATTATAAAAGAGGCAGAGGATAAAGGAATACAAGTGGGGTGGTCCAATCCATGTTTTGAAATATGGATGTATGCCTACTTTGGTTCCATGCCTGCAATTAGGGATTCTTGGACTTGCTGTTCAGAATTTGGACGAGTATATGAATCAAAGACCGGACAGAAGTATTCCAAGGCCGATGAGCAGATGTATGGAAAACTCTGTAAAGCCGGTGACGAGGAGAAGGCAATTCAGATAGCACAGCAGAAGCTGGAGCAGTGTAAAAGAGAAGGTAAAATCAAACCATCAGAAATGTGTCCTTGCACAACGGTGCATGAGCTGGTGGGAGAGATTAAGGGAAAGGTAAATTAGAATTTGTATAATGACTTATCCTAAGAAGGAGAAGATTAGAGGTATACGGATGTTACAAGAAGATAGAATTCCCAAGATATTTATCTCGTATGCATGGGGAAGTAGTGATTTGGTACTTGAATTAGCACAAAGATTAGTATCGCATGGTGTGGATGTTGTTCTGGATAAATGGGATTTAAAAGAAGGTCAGGATAAATATGCGTTTATGGAGCGATGTGTAAATGATCCTGAAATTATGAAAGTTCTTATTATCTGTGATAAAGCATATGCTCAAAAAGCTAATGAGCGTACTGGTGGTGTAGGGGATGAAACTGTTATTATTTCTAGTGAGATATATGGAAATATGAAGCAGGAAAAGTTTATTCCGATTATTGCTGAAAGAGATGAGGAAGGACAACCATATGTCCCTACATATATCAAAACAAGAATATACATTGACTTATCGGACCAAGAAACATATGAGGTTGAATATGAAAAACTTCTTAGAAATATTTATGAGAAGCCACAGTTTATTAAACCAAAATTAGGGAAAAGACCTGAGTGGATTGATGATGCTAAGACTGATTTTTTTCCTGTAAAGGATTTGGTGCGTCAAATTCGTGGATGTAATACAGATGCAAAGCGCAGAAGCTGTATATCAAGATTCCAAGTAGCTTATATTGATGTTTTGAAGTCATATTATGAAAAAGGTTCCAATCCAGAGCGAGAATATGAATTGTTTCTGAATACAAAAGTTATAAGAGATTTATTTTTAGATTTTGTAGAAACTATTTTCGAAACAGAGAATAACTACGCAGAAGTATTAACAGACTATTTTGAAACAATGTTTAACCAATTGACTTGTGTAAAAACATTTGAACCTAAAACAAGTATGGCTTCAGGTGATGATTTAGATGTGTTTAGAAATCTTATGTGGGAGTTGTTTATTTGTGTGATAGCGTTTATGCGTCATATGAAGGATTACTCAGCTATAAATACAATGTTATCACATACGTATTTTTTAGAGACAAGCATATTTGGAGGGGAGATTAAACAGAATAATTATACTGCATTTAGACATTATAGTCATGTAGTCGAAGAACAGTATAAACCAAGTACAGATATGAAAAATAAATTTACTCTTATGGGTGATACAATATGTAACCTGAGAGAAAGGCTTCCAATCTTTACAAGTGAAACTATAGCAGAAGCAGATTTGTTTTTGTATCAGGTTTGTAATGCATATGAGCTTGCTGAAGATGAAAATAGTTGGCATCACCCATGCTGGTTTCCTACATGTTATGTATATGCTAAAAGTAATCCGATAGAATGGAAGAAAATGAAGTCCAGACAGTATTGCCAGAAGATGATGGTATTGTTTGGTGTGAGTAGTCTTGAGGAACTAAAGGGTGTTGTAGGGAAATGTGTATATGACAGTAGAATGAAATATTCTGGAAGTTGGGATGCGGCTCCTGCAATATTAAGTTATATAAAAGTAGATGAAATAGGTATATTGAATTAGGTTATCATAGATAAGGAATACCAACATACAAAAGTGAAAGGTGGAGATTATGATAGAAAAAATGGGATATGATTTAGTAATTGCTGTTGTCTCTGCAATTTTAGGAGCACTATTTGGAGTTTTGATTCCTAAATTATTAAAAGATGAAAAGAAGACAACTGAAATTCAAGTTGATAAGCAACTTATTTTTTCACAGATTCATATTGAACAAAAACAATACATAATTAATGCTTCAGGTAATCAAGGTGCAAATTCTAAGGGTACATACAAAAGTGAAACTTCAAATGGAACTGAGGTATTTGTTGCTTTTTTAATAGCAGCGTTATTTTTGATTTATTGGTTTTTGAAATATGAAAAACTTATTTGCGCAGTTGTTTTATTTTCGTTTGGCTTTTTAGAAGTGGCTTTTCTGGTGGCAACATACATAATAACAAAAAAATATAGGATTGATAAATCCATTAAATATATATTGTTATTTAATATTTTGGCGACAATATGTATACCCATTCTGATAAGTTTCATAAAAATGCCAATTATGGGTCCAAATTTTGATAAAGAAGCAATGCTTAATAAAGTGCAGGAAGCAGGAATATTTACTATTTTGTTTGATGTAGAAGCGTTTGGCTTTTTGTTATATCAAGTAATTGGAGTAATCATTTTGATAGTATTTATGATGTTTACTTTAGTAGGAATGATTTTGTTAGTATTAAGTTTTTTATGTGTGTCAGGTATATTTTCTGCAATAATTAGTAGATTATAGGTTATAAAAATTGGCAGTCATCTGCGCTGCTGATTTTTTGCTTGAAATCAAGTTGGAACAAAAGTATAATGACGTTGGGACACCGTAAGAGGTTTTTATGTATGGATGAAAAGAAAGTTATAACAGGAGGTTATACTATGGGTAATACAAAAGTGGATGAGAGACGTTATATTGGAAGATTTACCATTTTACAGGAAGAAATGGATGGAGAGATAATCTATAACAAGAAATCGGGGTGTATTTTTTTAGCTCTGGCGAAACCATTAGATGAACATACATTTATGGGAAAAAGTTATGCTAATATTCCTGTGATTACAGGTCATATAAATACGGGGGCTGTTGTTACATTATTTAATAATAAGTGTATTAGCAGGTGGGGCAGACTCAGAGGTTAGCGTTTTCGTGTGAATATTTGATATGGTCAAAAGAGATACAAGCAGATGCGAAGTATAACGAACTTGTCTGTACTTTGAACAATGCGTTTGCATGGACCCGAATGTCTGTTTTTGAAACAACGGATGATGGAATACGGAGAAAAGAGCATGCAGATAGTAGAGAATTCTCTTGGTTTGGAAAGTTCACTCAGACTTAATAGATACGTAGTTTTGCAAAAGGAGTGGAATGAAAAACATATTCAAGAAAGAGCAAATGAACTTGCAAAGAAGGCAGAGTCTATCTGGCCTTATCCATCCTTAACAGTAGCAGAACTTGCACCATATCAGGTGGAAGATAAAACAGCGAAGAAGTATTCTTTGGAAACCTATGATGTAAATGCTTTTACAAGAATGTTGTTTGAGACTTTAGATAAGCGTATTATGAATTTATCTCCAACTGTAAAGAAGGAATATAAAAAGTTGTATGTGGCATATAAGCTGGATACTAATTTTGTTGATATTGTTTTCCAGAAACAAAGGCTGCGAATTTCTGTTAATATGAAGTTTAGCGAGATTAATGATCCTAATGGTATTTGCAAGGATATTACTGACTTAGGCCGTTGGGGTAATGGAGATGTTGAACTGTTTATGGAACATCAAGATGAATTGGATCAGATCATGGAAATTGTGAAACAGTCTTTTGATGCACAGGCAGAATAGCCGGGGCGAAATTGCAAAGGCCTGCATCTGTGTTTCATAAAGGATTTTATGACAGAGAAAAAAGGAGGCGCTTTATTTGGCGAAGAAAAAAGATGAAATAACCATCCGTTCCAGTGCAGCGGAATATTTAACCTATGTTGCCTCTGTCGGTGATCAGCAAGACAGCATTGAAATGCGCTATGAAGATGAGAATATATGGCTCACACAGAAGATGATGGCCACGTTGTACGATGTAGGAACAAATACAATCAATTATCATATTAAAAAGATATTCGAGGATAGTGAGCTACAGGAGGATTCAGTTATTCGAAAATTTCGAATAACTGCCGCTGATGGAAAAAACTACAACACAAATCATTATTCTTTGGAAATGATTATTGCGGTTGGTTTTAAAGTCAATTCTGAGCGCGCGGTGCAGTTCCGTAAATGGGTAAATCAGATTGCAAAGGACTACACCATCAAAGGCTGGGTCATGGATGATGAACGGCTGAAACGAGGCACGTATCTGACAGAAAAATATTTCGATGAACAGTTAGAGCGCATTCGTGAGATTCGTGCGAGCGAAAGAAAGTTCTATCAGAAGATAACCGATCTGTATGCTACAGCCATTGATTATGATAAAAATTCTGCGACGACGAGAAGGTTTTATGCGGCAGTCCAGAATAAAATGCATTACGCAGTTCATGGACATACGGCAGCTGAGTTGATTGTGGAAAGAGCTGATCACGCAAAGGAACATATGGGATTAACTACCTGGGCAGACGCACCGGAAGGAAAGATTAAGAAAAGTGATGTTACAGTTGCTAAGAATTATTTGAGTCAGGATGAAATGAAGCAGCTGAACCGTATGGTTACGGCATACCTGGATTTTGCTGAAAGCATGACATTACGGCATATCCCTCTTACGATGCAGGACTGGGAAAAAAGGCTCAATAGTTTTATTGAAATGTTTGATTACGGCATTTTACAGGATGCAGGCAAGGTGACAGCTGAAATTGCAAAGCTTCATGCTGAGACAGAATTTGAAAAATACCGTGTGATTCAGGACAGACTGTTTATGTCCGACTTTGATAAATACATGCTGGAATTAGAGGAAAATGCAAAGAAATGATAACTGGTTTCAGGTCGAGACAGTGGTTGGACTACAACGGAAAGATATTTCAGACGGATGCGGTGAAAAATTATTTAATCCCAGCATGTAATTATCGAGAGGAGTTACAGTGGTTCCCTTATGCAGAAGAGGCAGATTTGTTAAATGTTGCATTGTTTGGGTTTACTGCGAAAGCGTGGAGAGAAGCAAACCCGGAACTTGCGGCGCAGAAAGGGCTTGCGAGTGTTTCCATGAGTATGATCGCCGACAAAATAGGGATAAAAAAGCCTTCGCTTTATAAACATTTTAAATCCAAGGACGAGATCGTGGAGGCGATGTATCAGTTTCTCAGGCAGCAGGCAAAAGAAAAAACAAATATAAAACCGATGGATTACAATACATTTTTTGAGGGGAAAACAGCGCTTGCAATATTGCAGTCGGTAGTTCACAGCTATATTCAAATGAATCAGCAGGAACAAATGATGAATTTCTATAAGGTGATTTATTCGGAAAGACCGATCTTTTAGAAAATTATCTAAAATGGTTTTGTGAGGAGAATGCGGTATGAGGGAGAAAAAGAATTTGTTGAATTATTGCGGGATACTTGGGATTGCAACTGTTTCGGATGAAATTGGCAGAGCAGGATTGCACCGTATCTAGCTAAATAAAACTCCCCGCCAAGCACAAGATTCTTAGCGGGGAAATATCTTACTTTTTATTTACGAATTTAACTTTCTCGTCTCCAAAAAGATCACCCAATGCAAAGTCTAATTCCAATTTTTTATAATTCTTTTTGACTTCAAATGCAAGAGCGCCCTTCATTTTTTTGCCGGGAGCGATCGTGCCGCTCATGGAGCCAAAATCGTCTTCCGAATAATATGTTTCGGAAAGAGAATAACCATCTGCGTAGGCGTTGTAATCCAGCATACTCATGGTAAAATCATCGTCGGATTTATTTTCGACAAGGAAATTACAAATGACAAAAATTTTGTCTTTTGCTGGTTTGTTATAGCCTTTGCCTTTGGATTCTGTTACTTTTGTCATGGTGATTTCAATGCCGTTTTTCGAGGCCGTTTCCCCTTCTTTAAATATCAGAGGGGCGTCGCTTTCAGCTTCGGAATCGGTTGAATCTTCACTTGAAGTGTCCGGGGCAGCGGTGGCCGGGGGAGTGGTATTCTCTACCTTTGTTACTGAGTTATCCGCTTGTTTGCTGTCTTTTTCGTCGTTGCTTCCGCTGGCACCAATAATGGCAAATACGATGATAACAGCGACTACAATAATGATCCATTTTTTCTTTTTCATGGTTCTGTTTCTCTCCTCTCATGAGTTCTTGATGAGAAGAGTATATATGAAAAAACAGACTGCGTGGTCTGCTGTCAGCATACAATTTTAAACGATTCGATTTACGGAAATAGAATGTCGAATAAGCCGCTTAGGAGGGCGGCTGATAACAAAAACAGGAAACAATAAACCGTTATTATACAATATCTTATGAGACGGTTTTGGTGTTTTGTTCCCGGAAAATAGTTTCTCATGTGGCAATAATCCGTGCATAGAAAATACATGCAAAATAGACTGATGCCAGCGAAAAATTTAGAAATCCGGTTACTAATAGGATGCATAGGAGACAACGTTGACGCAGCACTGACCCATATAATGACAATGCAGCCCAACAAAAATCCCCAGGTTTTTACAAGTGACCGGCTTCGGATGCCGGGAAGTGCAAGAAGATAATGCTTCGCTATCTTTGCGTAATCTTTGGAAGAAGGAGATATGGTGCGATGAACGGCATTGGTAAACTCCTCGATATTGCGAAAACGTTCTTCAGGCGAAAAGCTGAGCGCCTTTTTTAATACGGTATTTATTTCATTTTGGCAGGAAAGGCCGTCTTTTGGATATTTTCCGGTCAGCATTACATGAAGAAGGACGGCCAAAGAGTAGAGGTCGCTTCGGCAGTCTGTCTGTGCAAAACCATACTGTTCCGGAGGTGCATAGCCTTGTGTTCCAAGAATTACCGTGTCGTTCGTTTTGTTTGCATCATAATTTCTGGCAGCATTGAAGTCAATCAAATAACATTTTTTGTCCGCTGTGATCAGGATATTTCCCGCCTTAATATCGCGGTGGATGATAGGTGGATTCAAGGAATGAAGGATAGTTAAGGTATGGGAAATGGTATCAAATATTGTGAAAGCATCGGATTCAGACAGCGGTCTATTTTGTAAAACAGATTGAAGCGTCTGCCCATTGATGAATTCTTCAATTAAAATCAAGCAAGAATCGGATGTTAATATATGGTAAATTTTGGGAATGCAAGGGAGGGATAATTCCTTTAATGTTTCATAAACAGTTTTTTCAAAATGCGCTAAAATTTTTTTTACAAATAGAAGCCCGGTTGCTTTTTCCCGTACTAAAATAATATGTTCACAGTCATTTAATGTAGTGAGTTCTTCGTACATATTTAAGATGTATTCCGTTCGTAATTCTTCCGTCATCGTGTTCTCCAATCCGCTTTTCCGCTTGAAAAAAAGTAATGTCTTAACTATAATTATACATAAAACGACAAAAAAGCGAAAGGAAATTTTGAAAATGGATGAAAAAACGACCAATGAATTAAATCATATTTTAAAATCCTGTACCACGTTGTCGCATCTTGAAGCTGCCTTGACAGAATTGCCGGAAAAGGAACGGCTGACATTAAAATGTTATTTAGAGGAATTATTGGAAACAAAAGGGTTAAATAAAGCAGATGTGATTCGCGAGGCAAATATTGCCCGCACATATGGGTATCAGATTTTTCAGGGAGAGCGCCTTGCCAGCCGCGATAAATTGATCGCGCTTTCCGCCGCGATGCATCTGACACTGCAGGAGTGCAACCGGCTTCTTACAATAGCAAAAGCCGGCATTTTATATAGCAAAAACCGCCGCGATGCGATACTGATTTTTGGCCTCGAACGTGAACTGTCACTTATTGACATCAATGAATTGCTTTATGAGATGGGGGAAGATGTGCTGGAATGAGTTAGTACAATTGCTTGCCCTCTTTCGTATACCAATTTTCTCCATTTGTTAAAATATAATCTTCTCCACCGCGGATCGCATCGCAGTAGTCATGAATGTCTTTTAGCTTTCGCCGGAATGCGACGCCGCCACCGAATAATGCGGTATTGTGAATGTCCGAACCGGCGGTCATTGGCAGGTGGTATTTTGTGGCATAGGCGATTGCTTTTTTGTCAAAATCCGGATTGTTGTGGCTGCGGCTTTTGGGGCTGGAATGTGTCGCATTGATTCCTTCTACTCCATCGACATATTCTGGGAATAAGCGGATTTCCGGGATGTATGGCTCTTCGCGGAAAGGATGTGCGTGGATGACCATTCCGCCGGCTTCGTGAATCCACTCATATTGTTCTTCAATCGTGGCATTCTCGATTTCTGGGTGGGCAATGAGCCATTCAAGGGTAATTCCATATACTAAAAATTCAGTGCCCTGATAACCGGCTTCGTAGCCAAAGAAAACGTCGAGCCCTATTTTTTCTCCCCATTTTCCGGCTTCCTCATAGCCACGGTAGTATTCGCGGATCCATTTTTCCCAAGGAAGAGACGGGTCGATGCAGTGATTTCCGTGCCAATTGTGGTTGGTCACGATAATGCCGGTATACCCCGCGTCTTTGCAGGCCTGCGCCATTTCTTTTCCGGTTGAACAGGCACAAGCGCTGGCTTCGCTTGTGTGCAGATGGGTTTCATATAAATACGGATATTTTTTTCTTAGGTTTTCAAGAACAGTCATAGGAACACTTCCCCTTAAAATATTTGAAAATAGTATAGCATGTTTGCAAAAGAGGTGCAAGGAAGGGAAGAAAATCTTGAACGGATTAGATAAGACAATACAAAATGCGGCCATTGCCACTCCTATTGCAAAATCCCGGCAGGCAAGGGAAGTCTGGTTTTATGTTATGTCCGGAGGGGCGCTTTTGAAAATAGCAGTAATGGAAATAGCAAGAATTGTGGGGTGAAAAGAGGATTTCCATGACAAAATGTGTCGTTCTCATTTGGTAAAATCTATATAATGGTAATTATTCGAAATGCGAATAAGGGCGTCGGGAGTCCTGAATCGTTACATATAATAGTTTTGCCGGTATAGAAAGGGGATTTTGTTATGGATGTTTATTCTTTGATCAATTCAAAAGACATTGCGGAATATTTGCGGGAAATTCACTATGAATTCAATTCGCTGGAGACAGCGTGGCTTATTTGGAAAAATGATTATCTTACTTTTGACGAAAAAAAGGAGAAGTGGCACGAAGTGATCGAGACGATGCCCGACTGCGAGGTGTCGGAGCGTGAAGGATGGCATACAGGGTGGGAAAGTCTTCATCAGATGTTGCAAGAGTATATGAATCTGGTGGATGAAATCCGGGAAGATTTTGAGAAAGACCCGGAACCCGGGAAATATGTTTATCAGAATTCGTATTATGATGAAATAGAGCAGTATAACAGAGCGCGTGAAGTTTTTCCGGATTTTCGAAGCTGCGAGGAGGATGCGAAAGAGGACGTTTCCTATGTTGATCTGCCGGTCGTTACGTATTGGCTGGAGAGACAGGCAGTGCAGGATGTAGAGGACAGAGTTATCTTGACATACCGGAAAGATGGGGCTTTTATGAATGTGCTTGAAAAGTATAAGGGTACAACGAAAGAGAATGACCTGCTTTGCAACAGTTTTGAAGGTATTTGGCTGGATATCCCGACGCCGTTTAAAAAAGGGGATATCGTGTGGAATCCACGTAATCCGGATCCCGAGGAAAGAATTGTCGTCGTAGACGGGCTATCCAATTGGGGCGATACGGAATTGCTGCAGAAAAGCGGGGATTCTTCGGACATGTATGTCTATGGCTATCTTCCTATGACGGATGGGTCCGTCTTTTATCATCCGCTAATGCGGAATAATTATATGGATATGGAATATTATCACGGAACATTTCAGGAGCATGAGAAGATTCTGAAGGGGCTGAGTGCTTATTTAAAAGGGAAAATTTCCCTGTATCAATTTTTAATCTTATATCGTAAGTCGTTATTGGATATGGTGCCAAAGGGGATTCCGTTAGATCAAATTATTTGGGGAGAGGTTGATGTGTAAAAAATTGAATACAACTCAAAAGGCTTGACAAGCGAAGAACGACTTAGTATCATGGAAGAAGAATATCATATTCCAAGCCAGATACATGCGCATCGTTTTAAAATAACTACACCATGCACTTGGCTATTTTCCGGATAGCGGCGATTAAAAAGCCTCAGCGTAGCCCGCTACGCCTGCGTTTTTTTATCGCCACTCTCCAAAAAATATTCTGCGTGCAAGGCGGAGTTATTTTAAAACGATGCGCTGGGAAAGGAAGTGGAAACCATGTGTAACTTAAGTCAGGGAATTAAAGAAGATGCGC
>ULQZ01003705.1_pt1 | contig 15124 bp, 15 predicted proteins | sample 1955011 | NCBI WGS metagenome assembly ULQZ01 (sample SAMEA4835670, study PRJEB28245) | human gut metagenome | biome: gut microbiome; material: fecal sample | place: Denmark | collected 2008 | reverse complement strand
GCCGCCCTGCGTCAGGCCAAGACCCAGCTGGAAGAGAGCGCCAACCATCTGATGGTGCTGTATACCAGTGAGCAGGAAACAGATGGTACGAATAATGCGCTGTAAAAGTTGCAACAAAACAGAATGATGAGAACTGTGCTCTGTGGAAAATAGAAACCACAGAGCACGTTTTTTTGCAGAAATAGTTGCAGGAGATAGGCTGACATTGTATAATACAACTATATAGTTTTGGCTAAATTCGGGAATGATGCCTTGTTTGGGAGAAAGACATGGAAAAAACTGCGGAAAAGCTAAAGGTAAATGAGAGCCTGCTAAAAACAGTACTGTGCAGTGCTACTTTTTGGGGATTGTTGGCGCATGGTATGGTTCTGTTCAACAAATACTCATTCCATGATGATGTACGGTATTTCAATGAAGTGGGCGCTACTTACGAATCTGGACGGTGGATGCTGGGCATTCTTGGAAGTCTGAGTGCAAATTTGCTGGGTAGTAAAAACTACAGCCTGCCAGTGGTAAATGGTACGATTACGATTTTGTGCATTGCAGCAATCGTATATCTGCTGGCGGATAGTTTGAGGATCCAGTCAAAGCCTCTTGTTATTCTGCTGTGCGGAAGTATGGTGACATTTCCGTCAGTGACGGGAACATTCAGTTACATGTTTACTGCACCATACTATTATGCTGCATCCCTACTGGGAGTTGTTGGAGCATGGATTTTTCACCAGAAAAAGAATGTTGTCGCTCTATTACTCTGCACGGTTTTGATGGCTTGCTCTGTTGGTGTGTACCAGGCAAATATCCCGGTCTGCATCTGTACATTGCTGCTTTATATGATGGAAGATATCCGGCAGTCTGATATGAACTGGAAAGCGTTTTGGAAAATGGCCCTGTGTAATGCAACTGTGTGCATTGGGTTTGTTACAGAATATTTTCTAGTCAATCAATATTTTCTGAATCAGTTTGGCGTTGTTTTGACGGATTACAAAGGTATCAATCATTTTGGAAGAACAAATCTGAGCAATTATATTTATCGGATACTGTGCGGTTACGGCTCATTCTTTTATCCAAGCACTGCTGTGGAAGACTTCAGCGCAAGATATGTCTATACTTTGTTGATCATTGTTACTGCGATCATTGCCATATTTGTGCTCCGGAAAATGTATATTCTTAAGACCCCAAAAGGATGTCAAACCCTATTGATCCTAATCGCATATCCTATTGCAGCATGCTTTGTATACCTGATGGTAGAGCCTTGGGATGTTCATGCCGTAATGACTTTTGGACAGGCGTTTGCCTTTGCTTTGGTTGTATGGTTTATTGATAAATATCCCGAAGATAGAACAAAAGTAGAAGGTGCCCTATGTAAAGCTGCTGTTGCCCTATTAGGAGTACTTGTGACTCTAAATATTCGTTACAGCAATATCCTCTACCTAAAAGCAGACGTGATGCAGACACAAATGATCAGTTATTACACAACTTTGATCACGCGAATTGAAAGTATCGAAGGTTATACTGAAGATGCGCAGGTTGTTTATATCGGGGAGTATGACAAGCACGATAAAAATCTTGTTGGAATCAGCGAATATTTCGATGATTTGGATCTGGCTACATATAAAGGAGAACCTATTTTCAATGATTACGCATGGAAGGAAGCCATGGAGTTTTGGTGTGGCTTTGCACCGGAATTAGGAGATGCCGCAGAGTTTGACGGTAATGCCGAGGTAGCATCTATGCCCTGCTATCCGGATCAGGGCTCGATCCGGTGCATCAACGGAAAAATTGTTGTCAAATTTGCAGATGAGCCGTAAGAACTACGAAAAAGCAGGGAAGTTAAATGAAAAAATTATCGTTAATTATTTCAGTTTATAACGAAGAAGCCGTTCTGGAAAAGTTTTATAAAGCTTTCTGCTCCATCGAACAGAATTTGGAATACGGGGGAGGAGGATATGAGCTGATTTTTGTAAATGATGGCAGTACCGATGCCAGTATGAATATTCTGGAAGTGATTGCGCAGCAGAACAAGAATGTCCGTGTAATCAGTTTTTCGCGAAATTTTGGCCACGAGGCTGCCATGATTGCAGGCATCGATCATGCTGCGGGGGACGTGATCATTTGCATGGATGCCGACCTGCAGCACCCTCTGGAATGCATCGCCCCCATCATGGCGAAATTTGAGGAAGGCTATGAGGTTATCAGCATGGTCCGAACCTCCAACAAATCGGCAGGTGCCATCAAAAACTTTACATCCAGAGCATTCTACCGGGTAATCAACGCCTTGTCTGATCAAGTAAAGCTGGAGGAAAATGCATCGGATTTCTTTGCCATCAGTAGCCGTGTGGCAGATGTTCTACGTACAAATTACCGTGAAAAAACTCGTTTTCTACGTGGATATGTACAAAGCGTTGGTTTCCGGAAAACAACGCTGGAATACACTGCTGCGGAAAGAGCTGGCGGTGCCAGCCACTATACGCTAAAAAAACTGATGAATTTTGCAATCAGCACCATAGTCGGTTTTTCTGATTTTCCACTGAAACTCGGCCTCTATGCCGGTGCTGTAAGTTTTCTTGCTGCTGTGATTTTTGCTATAAGTGCACTGTGTGGATTCCGCGAGTATAAGGTGATCCTTGCGGCAGTCAATGTTTTATTTGCCGTTCTCTTTTTGCTGGTCGGAATTATGGGTGAATATTTTTCCGTTGCATTTGCAGAGCTGAAAAACCGTCCGATCTATATTGTGGAAAAGGAAATCAATTCCGGGCACTGCGTATGATACAAATAATAAAGCAACTTTATTTTCGTTATAAGGAATTGATCAACTATGTGATCGTAGGTGGTCTGACTACGGTAGTGAGTCTGGCAAGTTACTATTTTTTCACTGCAGTCTTTCTGAACCCGCAAGACCCATTTCAACTGATGACTGCCAATACGCTCTCATGGATCTGCGCAGTCTCTTTTGCTTACATCACAAACAGGAAGTTCGTTTTTGAAAGCAAAAGTGCTGATAAATTGCGCGAAATGCTGAAATTTTTCAGTGCGAGGATTTCCACTCTCCTTATCGAAATGGCCTGCATGACATTGCTGGTAAATATTCTGCACTGGAATGACCGGATCTCTAAGTTTGCGGTACAGTTCATCGTCATGGCTCTGAATTACATTTTCAGCAAGCTGTTTGTGTTCCGCATCAAAGAATAATACAGAGTAAAAGGGGCTGCTGCACATGCAACAGCCCCTTTTACTCTGTGGAAAAAGCCTTACAGCATCTTGGAAAGGAATGCTTTCAGTCTGGGATGCTTCGGATTCGTGAACAGTTCCTGCGGCGGCTCGTCCTCCTGGATCTTGCCGTCGTCGATGAAGATGACGCGGTTGGACACCTCACGGGCGAAGCCCATTTCGTGGGTGACCACCAGCATGGTGATGCCGGTGTGGGCCAGCTCCTTCATCAGTTCCAGAACCTCGCCCACCATTTCGGGGTCGAGGGCGCTGGTGGGCTCGTCGAACAGGATCACGTCCGGATCCATGGCAAGGGCACGGGCAATGGCAATGCGCTGCTGCTGGCCGCCGGAAAGGCTCTTGGGGTAGGCATCGGCCTTGTCGGCCAGGCCCACGCGGGCCAGCAGTTCATCTGCCTTGGCGGAGATGGCTTCCTTATCCTTCAGCTTCAGCAGGGTGGGGGCCAGCTCCAGATTTTTCTTCACAGTCAGGTGCGGGAACAGGTTGAAGTGCTGGAACACCATGCCCATCTTCTGGCGCACAGCGTCGATGTGGGCTTCATCCACCTCGGTGCCCTCAAATTTGATGCTGCCGGAGGAGGGAATCTCCAGCCGGTTCAGGCAGCGCAGAAAGGTAGATTTGCCGCAGCCGGAGGGTCCGATCAGGCACACCACGTCGCCGCGGTAAATATCAATATCGATGCCCTTCAGCACGTCCAGAGTGGGGGTGGGCAGCTTTGCGCCCGGCTTCTTTTCGCCGCCGTAGGTTTTTGTCAGGCCGCGGACTTCCAGAATTTTATCGGTCACTTTGAGCCAGCCTCCTCTCAAACTTTGCCAGCAGACGGGTGAATAGCATGACCAGCACAAGGTAAATCAGTGCAACGCCCAGCAGCGGGAACATGGCCTCGTAGGTGCGGTTCATGATGCCCTGTGCGGCGTACAGCAGCTCCTTGCCGCCGATGACCGTGATCAGGGAGGTATCCTTCAGCAGGACGATGAACTCGTTGCCCAGTGCGGGCAGCACCGCACGGATGGCCTGCGGGATGATGATGACCACCATGGTGGTCATGTAGTTCAGGCCAAGGCTGCGTCCGGCCTCCATCTGGCCGGGGTCAACGGCCATCAGGCCGCCGCGGATGATCTCCGAAACATAGGCACCGGAGTTGATGCCCAGTGCCAGCGCACCCACCATGGTAAAGTTGCGGCTGTTGGCAAAGATGACCATGCTCATGATGAGCAGCTGCACCATCATAGGCGTGCCGCGGATGATGGTGGTGTAAATTTCGCAGATGATGTTGAAGAAGCCCAGCACCGGGTTTCTGCGGCCGGGGCGCTGCTGGTCGTGTGCCACACGCACCAGTGCCACCACGCTGCCCAGCACGATGCCCAGTGCCAGCGCAATGGCAGTGACCAGCAGGGTGGTGCTCACGCCCTTGATGTACTGCGTCCAGCGGTCTTTCAGGATGAAGGCCTGATAAAACTTGAAGAAGAATTCCTGCTCGAAGTTGAGCGTAGTGCCGCTGTTGAGCAGCTCTTTGAGCAGTTCGTACTGTGCAGCCATTCGCATCCTCACTTTCCTGTTCTGATTTTGTTAATCTTTTGTAACCACTTATTTCCAAAAAAGGGGAGGTGCCCCAGTTGGGGGCTGCCTCCCCGTGGCTCAGATGTCAGCCGCCGGATTATTCAGCGGTGATGTACTTGTCCACGATGGACTGCAGGGTGCCGTCAGCCTTCAGCTCTTTCAGAGCGGCGTTGACGGCATCTTCCAGAGAAGAACCCTTTGCCATACCAATGGCGTAATCTTCCTCGGCGTAGCTGGTATCCAGGATCTTCAGGCCGGGGTTGGCAGCAATGAACTCCTGGGCGGGAGCGTTGTCGATGACAACGGCATCCACCTGACCGTTGTTCAGAGCCTGCACAGCGGTCAGACCGTCGTCGTAAGCCACGACGTTTTCATCACCGAAATCATCGGAGCAGTAGATGTAGCCGGTGGTGCCGCGCTGGGTGCCGATCTTCTTGCCTGCCAGATCATCCGGGGAAGCAATGTCGGAGCCTTCGGGCACGATGATGGACTGGATGCCGGTAGCGTAGCTGTCGGAGAAGTCCATCACAGCCTTGCGCTCGTCGGTGACGGTAACGCCGGCCATAACGATGTCGGCCTTACCCTGCTGCACGCTCAGCAGAGCGGCGTCAAAGTCCATATCATCGATCTGCAGCTCCAGACCCAGCTTGTCAGCGATGGCCTGAGCAGTCTCGATGTCGATGCCCTCAAACTCGCCCGCATCGGTGGTCATCTCATACGGAGGGAAGGCAGCGTTGGTAGCCATGGTCAGCTTGCCAGCCTCAACGGTGGTCAGCTCGCCAGCGGCAGCGCTGGTGGAAGCAGCTTCAGAAGAAGCAGCAGAGCTTGCCACGGAGGAAGCGGTGCTTGCGGAAGAACCACCGCAGGCGGTCAGAGCCAGAGCGGCAACGGACAGACCGGCAGCTGCCAGAAAGCTGCGACGAGAGATCTTTTTCATATTCAAACACTCCTCAAATGTACTGTATGTTTTTGCGGTACGCCAGAACGATGCGATTCATCGAACATCTGGCGAACGAATTTAGTATAGATTGTACAAATTGAAAAGTCAATACTTGTGCAAAAAATCTCATCATTTGAAACCGAATTGAAAACAATTATACAAAAAATGCGTTGAGAAAATGTATATATACAAATTATAGATATCTTGCGATCTCTTCTTTGCTCCGCTTTGGCACGCAGTAATCCCGGTTCTCGTCCAGATAATATTTTACGCCGGTCTCAGCCGTCAGCGGCACAATGTGAGCCTTGTGGGCCGGGTAGCCGAACGCCACCATGAATGCCAGCTTCTGCGGTTCTTCAATGCCCAGCAGTTCGGTGAGGGCAGGCTTGTTGATCGCGCCCATGATGCAGCTGCCCACGCCTTTGTCCCATGCGGCAAGGGTCATGTTGGCAAGGGCGATGCCGGTATCGGTGGCAAGGTCGCCGGGGATGGAAGTGTCCTGCACCACGGCCACATACAGGGTGGGCAGCTCGTCGGCTTTGGGCGTGCCCTGCTCCGGCGGCAGATAGGCAGCCCACTTGACCAGCGGCTGCACCTTTGCCACCGCCTCGGGCTTGTTCACCACCACCAGACGCACAGCCTGACGGTTGGCTCCGCAGGAGGACAGGCGGACGGCCTCGACGATATCATCCACCACATCCTGCGGAACAGCTTTCTGTGCAAAGCGGCGGTAGGTGCGGCGGCTGACAAGAGTATCCATAACAGACATAAAGAGCACCTCCTTTATATAAGTGTTGTCAAAAGTATAGCAGATGCGGCAGAGTCTTGCAACGCTCCGGCGCAAAAAAGCTTGCACGTTGGGCAGTGATCTTGCCTTTTGCGACAGGCTGCGATTGCATCCGACAAATCATACATGGTAAAATATGGTAGAAGAAAGGAGGCGGCGCAATGGTATTGGCGGCAGGCATCGTGGGTTTTATTCTGGGGGTCAATTTGGGTTTTTTGTTTGCCGGGCTGATGCGGGCGGCAAGAGGGGAACATGAGCGGACAGAAGATGAAAACAAGACATGTTGAGAATGAATGAAAATAACGGAGAACAAAAAGGGCCGCTGTACGGGATGCTGTGCAGCGGCCCTTTTTGCCGGGTTTGACCGAACTTACGATTTTCTCTTGGTCGCTCCTGTTTTTCTGCATCCGGCGGAAAAAGATGCCAAAAACCACTTGACAAACTGTTACGGGGGGGGGTATTATATAGGAAAAGCAGGCTCCGCAAAAAAAGTAATGGGGGCGTGCCAAAAAAAGATTGTGAGGTTGATTCTTATGTCTAACATTTCTCGTCGTAAGTTCCTCAAGGGCGCAGGTGTGGCTGCTCTGGCTGTTGCTGCTGCCGGTGTTCTGGCTGGCTGCTCCGGCAATGATGTCCCTTCTATCCCTGGCGTGACTGCTAAGGACATCACCGTCAATTTCGTTGACTATGATGGCAAGTTGATCGGCAGTGATCTCAAGAAGAACGTGCCGGTGGATCAGTACAACATGAATTCTAGCGAGGTTACCGCACCCAAGGGCTATGTGCTCGCTATTGTTGGCGATTCCAAGATCGACTGGGACAGCCAGACTGTTACCTTCACCGTGAAGGAAGCCCCGAAGGCGACCATCAACTACTACTGCGTTGCAGAGGGCCATTCAGTTGGTGAAGAGGTTCTGTATGTGGACGAAGGGGTTACTTATGTCAACACCAGCACTTTCAAAAAGGTGCCGGCAGGCTATGAGCTGGTGATGTCCGGCGACCTGCCCATCAACGATGGTTATGTGTACGCTGAGGTGCGTAAAGCACAGTAAGCTGAACCGGATTTTTCAAAATTATTTGAATTTTTAAATTAAAAATTTAAGAAGACAACACCAATAGGGTGGTGGCCAACAAGGCCTCCGCCCTATTGGTGTTGTCTTTTTGTTGAAATTTTACTTGACAAAATATTACAGGGAGGGTACTATATAGGAAAAGCAGGCTCCACAAAAAAGTGATGGGGGCGTGCAGAAAAGATTGTGAGGTTGATTCTTATGTCTAACATTTCTCGTCGTAAGTTCCTCAAGGGTGCAGGTGTGGCTGCTCTGGCTGTTGCTGCTGCCGGTGTTCTGGCTGGCTGCTCTGGCAATGGCGATAAGGTCCCCGGTACTAATGTCCCGGATCAGCCCGGTGTCACCAGTGCTAACATCCATGTTATGTTTACGGATGCTGACGGCAACGGCATCAGAGGTGCTAAGGTCTATGACACCTCCGTTTTGAAGGGCGTGGATAAGTATGACCCGTCCCTTATTCCCGCTGAGGCACTGCCGGACGGTTACAAGCTGGTGAATAAGGATCTGGTGGATATCATCTGGAAAACCGAGCTGGAAGGTTACGTTACAGTTGCAGTAACGGAAAAAGTTACCACAAACACTGGCAAGCATATTAAAGTCACGCTGGACATCAGTAAGAATGCTGTTGACACCGAAAGACAGCATGTTCTGGAGTTCAACGCTGACGTGGGCGATACGATCAGCACGGATGACATTCCCCTGCCAAAGAACTATGAGTGGGCAGAAGGTGTGAATGGTATGAGCTATCCGCTGAAGGCATACGACGGCGGCTATGAGCCGATCATGCACTTTATTGTCAATAAGATCAAGTAAAAACTCCCTGAAATAATTCCACAAGCAAGCAAAAGAACGGCAGCCGTGCGGTTGCCGTTCTTTTGCTGTATCCTATATGTTTTTCCGGTGCCGCTTTGGAATGGGCACGCTGAGCACCAGCGTGATGCCGATGGCCAGCGCAACGGCTACCTTAAAGGTGCTGATGCCGTTGGAAAGGGCCAGCGCATTGTTGCCCTGTATAAAATAGTAGGCGGTGTAGTAGATGCCCGCGCCGGGCACCAGCGGGAAAATGCCGGACAGCAGGAACACCGTCACCGGCATTTTAAGGGTGATGGCGAACACCCGGGTGAGCAGGGTGAGAGGAATGACCGCCAGCAGGGAGGCTGCGGCACTGTCTGCCCCCAGCATCACGGCCAGCTCGTAGACAAACCAGCCCACGGCACCCACCAGCCCGCAGAAGGGCAGGCTTTTGCGTGGACAGCCGAACAGAACGGCAAAACTCAGGGTGCCTGCGCCGGCGATAAAGAACTGCGCGGCCAGCTCCCCAATTTGTGTACTGGTCAACATCATGCCACGACCACCCCCGTAAAGAATGTAGAAAGGCTCAGCACAAGGCCGGTGCCAATGGCAATGCTGGCTGCAATGAGCAGCGCATCGATCATGCGGATGGTGCCGGAGAGGTAATCTCCGTGCACAAAGTCGCGGATGCCCATGGTAAAGGCGATGCCGGGGGTCAGGATCATCAGCGAACCGATAATAGAGTGACTGGCCGGTGTGCCCAGCACTCGGCAGGCCAGAATGCACACCAGCGTGATAAGCGCAGCACAGCTGATCTTGCAAAAGCCGCCGGGCAGCTCGTGCTGCTCACACAGCAGCAAATAGCCGCTGGCAAGAAAGCCTGCCAGTGCCGCCGCCAGTGCACTGCGCAGTGTGCCGCCGAAGATCAGCGCAAAGCAGAATGCACCGCACATGCCGCTGACCAGCTGCACCCAGTCCTTGGGAAAAGGGATGCACCGCGCCAGCACCAGACGGCTCTCGGCTTCGTCCAGCGACATGCTGCCCTCTGCGATCTCGCGGGAGAGGGCGTTCACTGCCGCCACCCGGCCCAGATGAGTGGTGCGGGTAGGCACATTGCGCACCTCGCTGATCTCGGCGGTGCCCGCACTGGCAAAGATGCCGTTGGTCAGCACGTAAACATGGAACTCCCGCAGGTGGAATGACCGGGCCATGATCTCCATGGTCTGCTCCACCCGGAACACCTCGGCACCGTTTTCCAGCAATGTCTGGCCCGCCGCCATGATAAAATCCATGATGCGGCGGCGCAGTTCTTCATCCGGGAAAACCTCGCGGCTGTTCATTGCCGCACCTCCTTTATAAATAATGCTGTCTTATTCTACCATGTCCGCGGCTGGCGCACAAGATAAAAAAACGCAATTTCCTACTAAAAAACTTCGTTGTAGGTGTTGACAAATCCGGTCGATTGGATTATTATAAATGCAATATCACAAAAATGGCTGTGAAGAGAAGAGTAGGCCTTCGCATTGATCCTTACCAGAAAGCCCGGGCGATGGAAAAGGGCAGGAAACAGGAAGCTGAAAATGGTCTCGGAGCTGTGCGGGCGAGGTGCATGAGTGCTAAGTCTGCAACGGGAGCGCCCGTTACAGCGTCCGGCTGTAAGCAGCATTGCTGCCGCAGCATCGAGGCTGTGCCCGTGAGGGTATGGTAAACCAAGGTGGTACCACGGAAGTATGTTATGCTCCCGTCCTTGTCTGAGCGTTGGCTCAAGGTCAAGGACGGGAGCTTTTTTCATGCATCCGTCAAAGGCCCTTAGCACGGAACTGTGCCGTGCGGGCCGCTGTACATTATAACAAGAAAATAGAGAGGGAACAAAACTATGATTACTCGTCGTGATTTTCTGAAAGTTACCGGAGCTGCAGCTGCTGCAGCTGCCCTGACCGCATGCGGCGGTTCTTCTTCCACCGCGTCTTCTGCTGTTTCCGGCACTGCTTCTTCCGCAGCTTCTTCTGCTGTGGCTAAGCTGGACAAGGTGAAGGTGGCTGTGCCCAACGACACCACCAACGAGGCACGCGCCCTGACCCTGCTGGAGAAGAACGGCTTCTTTAAGCTGAAGGCTGATGCAGGCCTGACCGCAACCGCAAAGGACATCGAGGAGAACCCTCTGAATGTTTCCGTCGATGAGGTCGAGGCTGCTCAGGTGCCCAACGTCCTGCAGGACGAGGACTACGCCGTCATCAACTCCAACTACGCCATCTCCGCTGGTCTGGACCCCATGACCGATGCTCTGGCAATGGAGGACGGCACCTCTGCTTACGTCAATATTCTGGTCTGCAAGGACGGCAATCAGGAAGAGCCGAAGATCAAGGCTCTGGCCGCTGCTCTGCAGAGCCAGAAGGTGAAGGACTTCATGGATGAAAACTACAAGGGCGCTGTGGTGTCCGTTGTGGAGAACCCCACCGACGGCTATGACTCCTCCATCGACTACGATGCACTGAACGGCGAGACCGTCAGCTGCGCTGCTACTCCGGCTCCTCACTGCGAGGTTCTGGAGATCTGCAAGGACATTCTGGCCGAAAAGGGCATCACGCTGGATATTCAGGAGTACGACGACTACATCATTCCCAACAACATCGTTGAGGACGGCCAGTGCGATGCCAACTATTTCCAGCATCAGCCGTATCTGGACGACTTCAATGCAGAGCACGGCACCCATCTGGTGACGGTTGCCGGCATCCACGTGGAGCCTATGGGCATCTACGGCGGCAAGCAGGACAGTCTGGCACCGATCGAGGGCTAAGCAAACTCCCCCGGTCACCTTGCGGTGACAGCCCCCTCGGGGAGGGGGCCTTTGCCTGACCGTTCTGTTTCAGGCTCCCTCCATGAGGGAGCTGGCAAACCCGCAAGGGTTTGACTGAAGGAGTTTATTCAACAGCAAGGAGCAATTTCTGTGATCGAGATCAAACATCTTTCCAAGACCTTCCAGATGAAGGACGGCGCGGTGAATGCGCTGAAGGACATCAACCTCACCATCCCGGATGGTTCCATTTATGGCATCATCGGCATGTCCGGTGCGGGCAAATCCACGCTGGTGCGCTGCATCAACCTGCTGGAGCGCCCCACCGAGGGCAGCGTTGTAATCGACGGCACCGCTATGGAGACTTTAAACGCAGCCCAGCTGCGTGAGCGCCGCCGCGATATCACCATGATCTTCCAGCAGTTCAATCTGCTGATGCAGCGCAGCTGTCTGAAGAACATCTGCTTCCCCATGGAGCTGGCCGGTGTGAAAAAGGCGGATGCCGAAAAGCGTGCCAGAGAGCTGCTGGAAGTGGTGGGCCTGCCCGATAAGGCCAACGCCTACCCGGCACAGCTGTCCGGCGGCCAGAAGCAGCGCATTGCCATTGCCCGCGCACTGGCAACGGATCCCAAAGTTCTGCTCTGCGATGAAGCCACCAGCGCACTGGACCCCAACACCACCCATGCTATCCTGACCCTGATCAAGGACATCAACAAGAAGCTGGGCATCACGGTTGTGGTCATCACCCATCAGATGAGCGTTGTGGAAGAGATCTGCGATCACGTTGCCATTCTGGACGGCGGCGTTGTGGTGGAGGAAGGCTCCGTGCAGGAGATCTTCTCGAACCCCAAAACGCCCGCAGCAAAGCGTCTGGTGGCACCCAACGGCGGCAGCGCCGCACGGGATCTGTCCAGCTTTGCACCGGACGACCATGTGGTGCGCGTCACCTTCAACGGTTCGTCCACGGCAAAGCCGCTGGTGGCAAGCCTTGCCGCAGAAAAAGGCATTCTGGTGTCGGTACTCAGTGCCGACACCCGTGATCTGAGCGGCCAGTGCTACGGCTCCATGCTGCTCAAGCTGCCCACTGATGTGGAGCAGGCAAAGCAGGCTGCGGCCTATATGCGCGCCCAGCCCGGCATTACGGTAGAGGAGGTGACCGGCGAATGAGTATTGCAGATTACGGCTTTGCCATCTGGGAGACCTTTTACGTGACGGTCCTTTCCACCGCGTTTGCGCTGGTGCTGGGCCTGCCGCTGGGTGTGCTGCTGGTGGCCGGTGATAAGGACGGCATTCTGCCGCTGCCCGGCTGGCTGATGCACATTCTCAACATCGTTATCAACATCCTGCGCAGTGTTCCGTTCCTGATCCTGATGATCTGTGTATTCCCGCTTACCCGTGCCATCGTGGGCACCACGGTGGGTACCAAAGCCACCATCGTTCCGCTGGTGGTGGCAGCCTTCCCGTTCGTGGCACGTCTGGTGGAGACCAGCCTGCGCGAGCTGGACGAGGGCGTGGTGGAAGCGGCCCAGAGCATGGGCGCAACGCCGTTCCAGATCATTACCAAGGTGATGATCCCGGAATGCCTGCCCGGCCTGATCTCCAGCATGACCACCGCACTGACCACCATTCTGGGCTACTCGGCCATGTCCGGTGTCATTGGCGGCGGCGGTCTGGGCAAGATCGCTTTGTCCTACGGCTATTACCGCTACCAGACCGATATCATGATCGTGTGTGTCATTTTGCTGGTGCTGATGGTTCAGGTGTTCCAGACTTTGGGCACTGCTTGGGCCACCAGAAGCGATAAGCGGCTGCGGAAGTAACTCCTTCAGTCGCACTTCGTGCGCCAGCTCCCTCGGAGAGGGAGCCTCTGGCGAAGAGGAAAACTTTCCGGCATTGCCAAAGCCGAAAGGCTTTGACGGAAGGAGTCCTCTCCTCATTTTGCCCCCGAACGGGAACTAAAATTTAACGTTTCAATTCCCCGCCGGAGGCTGCAGCACTCCTGCGGGGAATTGTGCTATATGGACAAACCCAGTAAAGGAGTATGTAGTATGAATCGCGATACCATCTGTGTGCAGGGCGGTTACACCCCCGGCAACGGCGAACCCCGCCAGATCCCCATTATCCAGTCCACCACCTTTAAGTATGCCACCAGCGAGGATATGGGCAAGCTGTTTGATCTGGAAGCTGACGGCTACTTCTATTCTCGTCTGCAGAACCCCACCTGCGACCTTGTGGCTAAGAAGATCTGCGAGCTGGAAGGCGGCACGGCTGCAATGCTGACCAGCAGCGGTCAGGCTGCAAACTTCTTTGCCCTGTTCAATCTCTGCGAAGCAGGCGACCACATCGTGGCATCCAGTACCATCTACGGCGGCACCTTCAACCTGATCTCCGTCACCATGAAGAAAATGGGCATTGAAGCCACCTTCGTGGACCCGCTGTGCACCGAGGAAGAGCTGAACGCCGCATTCCAGCCCAACACCAAGGTGGTGTTCGGCGAGACCATCGCAAACCCGGCCCTGACCGTGCTGGACATTGAGAAGTTTGCCAAGGCTGCTCACGCCCACGGTGTGCCGCTGATCGTGGACAATACCTTTCCCACGCCGGTCAACTGCCGCCCCTTTGAGTGGGGCGCGGATATCGTGACCCACTCCACCACCAAGTACATGGACGGTCATGGCGCGGTGCTGGGCGGTGCCATCGTGGACGGCGGCAAGTTCGACTGGATGGCCCATGCCGAGAAGTTCCCCGGCCTGTGCACCCCGGACGACAGCTACCACGGCATCACCTACGCCGAGCGTTTCGGCAAAGAGGGTGCCTTTATCGCCAAGGCGACCGCGCAGCTGATGCGTGATTTTGGCTCCATGCAGTCGCCCATGAACGCCTACATGCTGAACCTCGGTCTGGAAAGCCTGCATGTCCGGATGCAGCGCCACTGCGCCAACGGTATGGCCGTGGCAGAGTTCCTTGAGAGCCATCCCAAGGTGGCCTACGTGAACTACTGCGGCCTGGAGTCCAGCCCGTACCATGCACTGGCGGAGAAGTATCTGCCGAATGGCAGCTGCGGCGTGGTCAGCTTTGGTCTGGCCGGCGGCCGTGAGGCTGCAAGCATCTTTATGAAGAACCTGAAGCTGGCGGCCATCGAGACCCATGTGGCCGATGCCCGCACCTGTTGCCTGAACCCTGCATCCAGCACCCACCGCCAGATGAACGATGAGCAGCTGAAAGCCGCCGGTGTGCCCGCAGAGCTGGTGCGCATGAGCTGCGGCTTGGAAAGCAGCGAGGATCTCATTGCGGATATCGCACAGGCGCTGGATAAGATCTAAAAGGTGAGTTCAGCAGCATCTATCGGTTCCGGCCCTTCTCGTAAAAACGCGTTTGGAGCGCCCCGCAGGGCGCGACAAACGCAAAATATAAAAATAAATTCCGCTGAAGATAGCCAGAGCGTCAGCGGAGGCTATTCTAAATCGTTAGGAGTACGAACTATGCCGCTGATCATCCCCAAGACCCTGCCTGCTTACGATGCCCTCTACAACGAAAATATCTTCGTCATGCATCGTGAGCGCGCCCTTGCCCAGCACATCCGCCCGCTGGAGATCCTGATCCTGAACCTGATGCCCACCAAGATCACCACAGAGACCCAGATCGCCCGTCTGCTGGCAAATACTCCGCTGCAGGTGCACATGACCCTGCTGCAGACGGCCAGCCATGCGGCGACCCACGTTTCGGCAGCACACCTCGAATCGTTCTATAAGAACTTCAACGAGGTGAAGAACAACCGCTACGACGGCATGATCATCACCGGCGCACCGGTGGAGACCATGGACTTTGAGCAGGTGGATTACTGGCCGGAGCTGTGCGAGATCATGGACTTCAGTGAGACGAATGTCTACTCCACCCTGCATGTGTGCTGGGGTGCACAGGCTGGCCTGTACTACCACTACGGCGTGCACAAG
>ULQZ01047294.1_pt1 | contig 15144 bp, 9 predicted proteins | sample 1955011 | NCBI WGS metagenome assembly ULQZ01 (sample SAMEA4835670, study PRJEB28245) | human gut metagenome | biome: gut microbiome; material: fecal sample | place: Denmark | collected 2008 | reverse complement strand
AAAATCGGCTTGTGGCCTTGATAATTCTACAAAAGTCTACGTTTCCCGATATTCGTGATTCGGCTCCAAAAGTGTGGTTTGGAAGGGCGGCATGTGCTAAGCCGCAAAAGCGCTCTTATAAAAGTGCCTTAGGGAGGCAGAACTTCTTCGGAGGTTCTGCCTCTCTTTTTGTATAGCCTGGGTCTCCGTTGCCCACGCTATGCCAAAGGGGGCGTGTCCATGTCCGGGCGGAGGGTGCTGGCGCTGTATGCGGCGTTGTTGTTCGGCTTTGCCGGAGTGCTGTGCAGGCTGTTTTATTTGGCGTCCCGCACGGATTATGCAGCCCGTGCGGCGGCACAGAGCATGGTCACGCTGGAACTGCCAGCCCGGCGCGGCGGCTTTTACGACTGCAGGGGCCTGCCACTCACCGGGCTGGAAAAACGCTGGCTGGCTCTCTGCTTCCCGGGGCAGGAAAATTATACCCGCCTGTACGCCTGCACCGACACCGCCGGACAGGAACTGCTGTACCGCAGCCGCAGCCGGGCGGCTCCATTTCTCGTGGAGGTGGACCGGGACATGACGGCGCTGGGCATTCCATGCTATGCGGCGTCCCGGCGGTATGCAGCCGCACCGCTGTGCCCGCAGCTGCTGGGGTATCTGGACGGTGAGGGCCACGGTGCTGCCGGGCTGGAAAAAGCACTGGATGCGCTGCTCACCGGCAGCGGGGCACGGGACACTCTGCTGTGCCCGGTGACCGCGCAGGGCACCCTGCGCACCGGGGAGCAGGTGCAGCATCTGCAGGCGGACAGCGGAGCGGTGGGGGTCCGCCTGACCCTCTCCCGTTCTGTCCAGCGGGCGGCCGAGGCGGTGGCGGCGCAGACCATGACCACCGGCTGCATTCTGGTGCTGGACGTCCGCACGGCAGCCCTGCGGGCCTGCGTCAGTGTGCCGGGTTTTGACCCGGCTGACCCGGCGGCCAGTCTGGAAGCTCCGGACAGCCCCTTCCTGAACCGGGCCTTGCAGGCGTATGCGGTTGGATCGGTGTTCAAGCCGGTGCTGGCAGCGGCGGCGCTGGAAGCCGGCCTTGCGCCGGAGTACGACTGCAACGGCGCGGTGGTGGTGGACGGGCAGATCTTCCGCTGCGCAGGCGGTGTGCCGCACGGCGAGGTGGACCTTTCGGCCGCATTGGCAAAGAGCTGCAACGGCTATTTTATCCGGTTGGGGCAGCAGCTGGGAGCACAGGCTCTTTTGCAGCAGGCGCAGGCGCTGGGCTTCGGGCGGAGCATCGGGCTGGCGGAGGGCCTTACCGCCCAGAGCGGAGCCCTGCCGGGAGCCGAGGAACTGGCCCAGAGCGGGCAGCTGGCCAATTTCAGCTTCGGGCAGGGCAGCCTGCTGGCAACGCCGCTGCAAGTGGCCGCCATGATGAACACCATCGCAAACGGCGGTGTTTACCGTGTGCCGTGCCTGCTGGACTGTACGCTGGATGAAACATCCGGGGAAGAGCTGTCGGCCTTTGCCCGCCCGCAGGCAGAACGGGTGCTCACGGAGCAGACCGCAACGGCTCTGCGCACCATGCTGGAGCAGACGGTGGCCGAGGGCACGGCACAGGATGCTTCCGGCCTGCCCGGCGGGGCGGCGGGCAAGACCGGTACCGCCCAGACCGGGCAGTTCACGGCCGAAGGGAAAGAGCGCATGAACCTTTGGTTCGCGGGGTTTTACCCGGCCGAGGATCCGCAATACACCATCGTGGTCTTGCAGGACGGACAGACGCAGGCGGCGGTCTCCAGCGCGGCGGTGTTTGCACAGCTGTGCACGGCACTGCACTGGTTGGGATAAATGCGGAATTGTGCTTGCTTTTTTGCAGATGGTATGATACTATATAGTTGTATTTTTGCGTGGTTTTCCCATTCAATTTGAATAAAGGAGCGTTTCAATCCATGTCTGTTATCGAAATCGTTGGCGGCGCGATCCTGCTGGTCGCTTCGCTGGTCATCGTGTTCCTCACCCTCATGCAGCACACCCACGGCCAGGGCCTTTCCGGCGCCATCAACGGCAGTGCAGGCGGTGCCAACAACGCACGCCTGACCCCGGCTGACCAGATGTTGGCCAAGGTGACCCGCATTGCCGGTGTCGTCTTTTTCGTGGTGGCAATTCTGGCTTGCCTGTTCACCGGCCGTCTGGCAGGTTGATGCACCCCATGCAGCCCCGTGCTCTGACGGGGCTGTTTTTCTGTGTAAAACCGACATAGTTGAGTAAAAAAGTGTGGGCAGCTGTCTTTTCGGGCTGCCGCAGCAGGGTGGGCAGCAATGCCCGGAACTGGCAGGGCTGCAGCCCGACGGAGGCCGCAGCCAGGAAGAGCAAGGAGAAAAATATTATGGCAATGCGCGATAAAATTGAGCACGCGATCCAGAATCAGCCGTGCACCGTGAAGGACCTCAAGTCAAAGTTCGGCGGGGACCGTGGCTCGGACCGCAAGGTGATGGAGGCCGTGGACCAGCTGGTGCACGAGGCTGTGATCTGCCAGCGGCAGGGCGTTTTCTTTACGGTGCGTTCCGGCCGCGCCGACAAGGCCCTGCTGTGCAAGGTGGTCAAGCTGGGCAAGAACTTTGCTTTTGTCATGCTGGAGGACGGCACCAGCGATATCTTCATCCCGGGCCGCTTCACCCGCGGCGCCATGCCCGGTGACAAGGTGCTGGTGGAAAAGTTTGAGCATCCCCGTGTGGAGGGCAGCGACGAGGGCGAGATCCTGGCCGTGCTGGAAGAAAAGAACGATCTGGTGGGCACCGTCCGCCGTGTGGAGGGCATGCTGAAGTTCGTGCCCGATGACTGCCCCGCCATCTCCATGCGGATGATGCGCGACTGCGAGGGCGGTGCCAAGGACGGCGACAAAGTGGCTGTGGAGATCCTGCAGCGCGGCAACCGGCAGGAAGATCACCGCGTGGGCGTGGCCATGCGCTTCGGCAACTCCGACGAGGCCAAGCGCTGCGCCAAGGCTCTGCTCTATGCGCAGGACATCCGCAGCCGTTTCCCGGATAAGGTCCGCGAAGAGGCCAAGAAGCTGGAGAACGCCGAGGTGACCGAGGCCGACTGTGAGGGCCGCATGGATCTGCGCGCTCTGCCCATCTTCACCATCGACAGCGCTGAGACCAAGGACATCGACGACGCCATCAGCCTGACCAAGACGCCGGAGGGCGGCTTTGAGCTGGGCGTGCATATTGCGGATGTGTCTCACTACGTCAAGCCCGGCAGTGAGCTGGACAACGAAGCCTTTCACCGTGCCACCAGCGTGTACTATGCCGACCAGGTGGTGCCCATGCTGCCCAAGCAGCTGTCCAACGGCATCTGCAGCCTGAACGAGGGCGTGCTGCGCCTGGCGTTCTCCTGCCTGATGCGTCTGGACAAGGACGGCAACCTGACCGACTACCGCTTTGTCAAGTCGGTCATCCGCAGCCGCGTCAAGGGCGTGTATTCCGAGATCAACGCCCTGCTGGCCGGCAACGGCGACGATGAGCTGAAGGGCAAGTACCATGAGGTTCTGGCTCAGCTGCCCGCCATGAAGGAGCTGTACGGCCACCGTGCCCGCCTGCGCAAGGAGCGCGGATGCATGGACATCGAGAGCGGTGAAGTCAAGCTGATCCTCGACGAGAATGGCCACTGCATCGACGTGAAGAAGCGCACCTCCGGCGAGAGCGAAGCCATGATCGAGGAGTTCATGTTGCTGGCCAACCAGTGCGCCGCCCACTTTGCCCGGGTCAAGCAGATCCCCTTTGTGTACCGCGTGCACGAGGAACCCAACGCCGAAAAGCTGGAGCGTCTGCATGCTCTGCTGCAGGCCTGCGGCATCAACGACCACTTTGCCAAGGAGGTGCCCACCCCCAAGGAGCTGAGCGCCATTCTGGAGGGCGTGCGCGGCGGCCCGTATGAGCAGATCATCAACACCGGTATGCTGCGCTGCATGTCCAAGGCTCTGTACGAGGAAAAGCCCAAGGGTCACTACGGTCTGGTGCTGCAGGACTATGCCCACTTTACCAGCCCCATCCGCCGCTATCCGGACCTGGCCATCCACCGCATCATGACCGCGCAGCTCAAGGGCACCGACAAGGACACCATGATCCTGCGCTACACCGATTTTGCGGAGCGGGCCAGTAAGCAGGCCAGCGAGCGCGAAGTCATCGCCATGCAGATTGAGCGCAAGGCCGAGGACTGCTACAAGGCCGAGTATGCCCGCCGCCATCTGGGCGAGAGCTACGAGGGCCGCATTTCCGGCGTGACCCAGCGCGGCCTGTTCATTGAACTGGAGAACGGCGTGGAGGGCTTTGTACCGGCTTCCAGCCTGACCCCCTCCGGCACGATGCTCACCGAGGGCGTGCGCCTGTCCGACCCCGTCTCCGGCAGGAACTGGAGCCTGGGCGATACCATGATGATCACCATCGTGCGTTCCGACGTCAATCTGGGCAAGATTGACTTTGAGGTGGCCCAGCCTACCGCAAAATAAAACAAACGCCTGCAAAAGCGGAATGACAGCGGTCATTCCGCTTTTTTTTTGTCACAATTTGTACGCATTTCCAACAAAACGGGACAGTTGTCTAAATTTTATACAGGGGGCAGAGTTTGTTTGTTGTTCTGCGGGCCAAGGCAGGGTATACTGTTGCCATAGAGAGCAGCATTGAACTGCTGTAAGAAAGAAAAACAGCGAAGCAAGGAGGCTTTTCCATGTACTATTCCAGTGGCAACTACGAAGCATTTGCACGTCCCAAAAAGCCGGAGGGCGTTGATCATAAATCCGCATATATCGTCGGTTCCGGCCTGGCAGCCCTGACCGCAGCCTGCTATCTGGTGCGTGACGGCCAGATGAAGGGCGAGCATGTCCATGTGTTCGAGAAGGAGGCCCTGCCTGGCGGTGCCTGCGACGGCTACAAGTACAGCATCGGCTACGTCATGCGCGGCGGCCGTGAGATGGACAACCATTTTGAGGTCATGTGGGACCTGCTGCACTCCATCCCTTCGCTGGAGACCGAGGGTGCCAGCGTGCTGGATGAGTATTACTGGCTGAACAAGGAGGACCCCAACTTCTCCCTTTGCCGTGCTACCGTGGAGCAGGGCAAGGACGCCCACACCGACGGCAAGTTCGGCCTGTCCGACAAGGGCGCTATGGAGATCATGAAGCTGTTCTTCACCCCGGACGAGCAGCTGCAGGACAAGAAAATCACCGACTTCTTTGACGATGAGGTGCTGAATTCCAACTTCTGGCTGTACTGGCGCACCATGTTTGCCTTTGAGAACTGGCACAGCGCACTGGAAATGAAGCTGTATATCAAGCGCTATATCCACCACATCGGCGGCCTGCCGGACTTTACCGCCCTGCGCTTCACCCGCTACAACCAGTATGAGTCCATCATCCTGCCCATGATCGAGTACCTGAAGGGCTTTGGCGTGCAGTTCCACTACGACACCAAGGTCACGGACGTCAAGTTCGACATTCAGGGCAGCCGCAAGATGGTAAGCTCGGTCACCGTGGAGCACGCAGGCGAGGTGTCCAACATCGACCTGACCGAGAACGATTTGCTGTTCATCACCAACGGCGGCTGCGTCGAGAGCTGCACCGTGGGTGCCCAGGACAAGGCAGCCGGTTTCGACCCCACCATCAAGCCGGGCAACGGCTGGGATCTGTGGAAGAAGATCGCCGCACAGGACCCGTCCTTCGGCCACCCCGAAAAGTTCTGCTCGGATCCGGAGCTGTCCAACTGGGAGAGCGCCACCATCACCACCCTGGATGACAAGATCCCGCAGTATATCCAGAAGATCTGCAAGCGCGATCCCTTCAGCGGTCACACCGTCACCGGCGGCATCGTTACGGTCAAGGACTCCAGCTGGCTGCTCAGCTGGACGCTGAACCGTCAGCAGCAGTTCCGCGATCAACCCAAGGATCAGCTGTGTGTCTGGGTCTACGGCCTGTTCAGCGACAAGCCCGGCGATTATATTAAAAAGCCCATGCGCGACTGCACCGGCAAGGAGATCTGCATGGAGTGGCTGTACCACATCGGCGTGCCCACCGACCAGATCGAAGAGCTGGCAGATCACAGCGCCAACACCGTGCCGGTGATGATGCCCTATATTGACGCTTTCTTCATGCCCCGTGCCATGGGCGACCGCCCCGACATCGTGCCGGAGGGCGCTGTGAACTTTGCCTTCCTGGGCCAGTTTGCGGAGACCAAGCGCGATACCATTTTCACCACCGAGTACTCCATGCGCACCGGTATGGAGGCCGTGTACACCCTGCTGAACGTGGACCGCGGTGTGCCCGAGGTCTGGGGCAGCACCTACGACGTGCGTGACCTGCTGAATGCAACAGTCAAGCTGCGCGACGGCAAGAAGATCACCGACATGGACCTGCCGCTCATCCCGCGTCTGGCCCTGAAGGAAGCTCTGAAGAAAATCGAGGGCACCGACCTTGAGAAGATCCTCAAGGAATACAACGCCATTTAAGGCCCCCTTTCTCCGGCCTTTTTAAACGGATGGGAACGCCCCTGTATGCTGGGACAGCTGCAGGGGCGTTCTCTTTTTTGGTACGGCGATGATGCACAATGCAAGAAAGATAGCTGATATGTGAAGGAAAATTGAACAAAACGGCATGTTTTGTCTTGCTCTTGGCGCGGTTCTGTGTTATGCTTGAACCAGTCAGGGGCAGGGGAGAGCCTGCCCCATCAAATGCCAGAAAAAGAGGAGGTCGTTTTCCCGTGAAACATCTTATCTCCCGCCGCAATTTCCTGAAGGCCGCCGGTGTCACCACCGCTGCCGCCGCCATGGCCGTCGGGGCCCCGGCTGCGTCTGCCTGCTGGACCGGTGAAAAATCCGAGGTCACCATCCTGTACACCAACGACGTGCATACTTACATCGACAAGCAGGCCCCGGAGCTCACCTATGCGGCCATTGCCGCCCTGAAGCAGAGCTATCAGAACGCAGGCAAAAAGGTCCTGCTGGTGGACGCCGGTGACCATGTGCAGGGCACGGCTTACGGCTCCATGGACCAGGGCGCTTCCATCATTGAGTTGATGAACGCCGCCGGTTACGATGCTGCCACCCCCGGCAACCATGAGTTTGACTACGGCATGGATCGCGCCAAGGAGCTCATGCGGGATGCCGACTTCCCGTACCTGTCCTGCAACTGGGTAGACCTGCGCACCAATCTGCGGGTGCTGCCGGAAATCAAGGTGTTCGTGCGCGGTGGTGTGCGCATTGCCTTTGTGGGCATCACCACGCCCGAGACGTTTACCAAGTCCACTCCGGCCTACTTCATGAACAAGGCCCAGACCAAGTACATCTACGACATCCTGGGCGGCGAGGACGGCCAGAAGCTCTACAGCGCCGTGCAGAAGGCCGTTGACAAGGCGAAGTGCCTGGCCGATGTGGTCATCGGCTTGGGCCACTTGGGCGTGGACCCCTCGTCCTCTCCCTGGACCAGCGAGGAGGTCATTGCCCACACCACTGGTTTTGATGCCTTCATCGACGGCCACTCCCACACGGTGATGGAGAATAAGCAGGTGGCGGACGCTTCCGGCAGACTGGTCACCCTGACCCAGACCGGCTCCTACTTTGCCAACGTGGGCGAGATGACCATTGCCCCGGACGGCACCATCTCCACCCGGCTGGTGTCCACCTACGATCAGGAGGATGTCGCCGTGGCAGCAGAGCAGGCCGCATGGGTCAACACAGTGGATGACATGCTGGGCGAGAAGATCGCCGTGGCCGATACCAAGTTTTACATCACCGACCCTGCTACCGGCAAACGCCGCATCCGCTCCGGCGAGACCAACTTGGGCGACTTTGTGGCCGACGGCATCTATACCTACTTCAACGAGGTGGAGCAGCTGCACTGTGACATCGCCATCATGAACGGCGGCGGTATCCGCTCGGACGAGGACGCCGGGTACTGGACCTTCAAGACCTGCAAGCAGGTCAGCCCCTTTGGCAACGTGGCCTGCCTGATGTCGGTGACCGGCAAGCAGATCCAGGACGCACTGGAGTTTGCAGCCCGCTTTGCCGGTGCAGAGGGCAAGGAGAACGGCGGCTTCCTGCAGGTGGCCGGTGCGACCTACGAGATCCACACCGACATCCCCAACACCGTGCAGACCGACGACAAGAACGTCTGGATCGGCAGTGCCACCGGCACGCCTCGTGTGCAGAACGTGAAGATCTATGATCGTCACACCGGCACCTACGAGCCTCTGGACCCGGCCAAGACCTATGCGCTGGCCGGTATGAACTACACCCTGCGCAATCTGGGCGACGGCTTTGCCATGTTTGACGGGGCCGAGCTCATCAAGGATTATGTGTCGGAGGATTACCTTGTCATGTCCACCTACGCCATGACCTTTGGCGGTGTGGACGCAGAGGGTCTGCCGCACCTTTCCAGCGCCAACAGTGTGCTGGCAGAGTACCCCGGCTACCTGCTGGACTACGAGAATCCCTACGGTGCAGGCCGCATCAGCATCCTGTAAGATGATTCAGCCCGCTGGCTGACAAACGAAAAAGCACCCGCACTGCATCTCCCAAGAAAAGGGAATGCGGTGCGGGTGTTTGATTTGTCCAAAGACCTTTGGTACAGTGCGGTGTGTTCACTGCGTGAAATCGGCAGAAAACAAAACAGAAAAGCCACCCGATTGTTCATCGGATGGCTTTGTTCTGGTTGGGGATGAGAGAATCGAACTCCCACAAGTAGAGTCAGAGTCTACCGCACTACCACTATGCAAATCCCCAATATTTTGTTTGCGTCTTGCGGGGTGAGCCGCTCAACGTGTGCTATTATACCCGCAAATGCGGTGCTTGTCAAGCCTGTTTTTGAAAAAAATTGCACTTTTTTGGCAACCAACGCAGCAGCGCAAAAGTTTTCTGCACTCAAACGACACCCCCGCCCACAGAAGGACAGAAGCGACCGGTCCGTGGGCGGGGGTTGCGTTTATTCGGGCTTACTGCTCCAGAAATCGGCCAGAGCGGTTTCCAGTGCGGCAGGGCCGGGCAGATACTGCAGGTGCTTCCAGTGGAGCGGGAACAGCCGCTGATAGTCCGGCTTTGCAAAGCGGTCATCCAGCAGCAGCACCACGCCCTTGTCCTCCGGGGTGCGGATGACCCGTCCGGCGGCCTGCAGGACCTTGTTCATGCCGGGATAGCGGTAGGCGTAATCGAACCCGGCCCCGTTCTGGGCGTCGTAGTAGCGGCGCAGCATCTCCTGCCGGGGATTCACCTGCGGCAGACCCACGCCCACGATGGCACAGCCGATGAGCCGGTCGCCGGCAAGGTCTACGCCCTCGCCAAAGATGCCGCCCATGACTGCAAAGCCCAGCAGGGTATGGGCAGGGTCTGGCTCAAATCGTGCCAGAAAAGCGGCGCGGGCGGCGTCATCCAGTCCGCTCTCCTGCACAAGGGTGGAAATACCCGGATAGCGGGCGGCAAAATCTTCCTGCACCTGCCGCAGATAGGCGTAGCTGGGAAAGAACGCCAGATAGTTGCCCACCCGGCTCTGCGCCAGCCGGGCCAGTGCATCCGACACGCTCTGTACGCTGCGCTCCCGGTCACGGTAGCGGGTGGAGATGCCCGGCAGGCAGAACAGCCCCAGGTTCCCGGCGGGGAACGGGCTTTCCAGCGCCACAGCCCGGGCGTCGGCACAGCCCAGCACGCTGCGGTAGTAGGCGGGCGGGGTGAGGGTGGCGCTGAACAGCGCGGCACTGCGCCCGGTGGAAAGGCTGGCATCCACAAAGGGGGCCGGGTCCAGACAGAGCAGCTGCAATTCCAGCTCGCTGCCGCGGGCGGTGAGCTGGGTCACAAAGTGGCTGTCGTACCGTTCGGCAGCCCGCACCAGATCCTGTACCGCAAAATAAAGCTCCAGCATCTGCGGGTGGGCGTCGGCTTCCGGGTTGTCTTCCAGCCAGGCCTGCAAAGGGGCCTGCACCGCCCGCAGGGGCGTCAGCAGTGCGGCGGGCAGCTCCTGCAAAAACACCGTGCCGTCCTGCGCATACAACGGCCCCGGCAGGGCAAACGCCGGGGCATCCGGTTCCGGCAGAAGGCTAGTCTGGGCCGGTTCGCCGGGGGCGTCCTCCGCGTGCCTGCGGGGTGCCAGACGCACACAGGCCTGCCGCGCCTCCCGCATGGCCTTGTCGGCCTTGGTCAGGGCGGTTTTCAGGGCACTTTTACCCTTGCCAAGCGTGCGTTTTGCGTCGGTCAGGCTGCTCTTGCAGAAGCGGGCCGAGTACATGGCGCGGGCGCGGTCGGGCAGATTGTGTGCCTCGTCGATCAGGAACAGCCAGTCGCCGGAGGTGTCGAAGAAACGCTTCAGGTGCACCACCGGGTCAAACAAATAGTTGTAGTCCCCGATCACAACATCGCACCATTCGCTCAGGTCCAACCCCAGCTCAAAGGGGCACACGGTGAACTGTCGGGCGGTGTCGGCCAGTGCGGCACGGCTGAATTGGCCGCTGCCGTCCAGCAGTGCGGCCAGCGCATTCTTGATGCGGTCGTAGTAGCCGTTTGCATAGGGGCATACCTCCGGCAGGCAGGCCGGATGGCCTTCGGCGTCCGGGTGCAGGCAGGCTTTTTCCTTGGCGGTCAGGGTCACACTGCGCAGGGCAAGGTCGGGCTGTACGGCCCGCAGGCGGGCAATGGCATCCTCGGCGGCGGCCTGTGTGGTGTTGCGGGCGGTGAGGTAAAACAGCTTCTCCCCGCAGCCGCTCCCCATGGCTTTCAGGGCAGGGAAGAGCGCACTCATGGTCTTGCCGATGCCGGTGGGGGCTTGACAGAACAGCCGTGTGCCTTTTTTGGAGGGGGCGGCGGTGCAGGCCCGCCAGACCTCGCCCGCCAGTGCCCGCTGCCCGGGGCGGTAGGCTTCAAACGGGAACCGCATGGCGGTCAGGCTGCCGCTGCGGGTTTCCTGCCATGCAAGCTGACGCTGTGCCCAGGGCAGATACCGGTGCAGGAGTTTGTGCAGGAATTGCTCCAGCTCCTGCCGGGAAAAGTGCCGTACAAAGCGGAGGATCCGGTCGGAGTCGATTTGGTAATAGGTCAGCCGCACATCCACGGCGGGCAGGTTTTCCTGTGCGCTGTAGATGGCTCCGTACACCATGCCCTGCGCCCAGTGGCAGGGGTTCATGTCCTCGCAGATCTCTTCCTCGGGCACCGCGGTGGTCTTGATCTCGTCAATGGTCACAACGCCGGTTTCGTTGGTAAAAATGCCGTCGGCCCGGCCCTCCAGCGTAAAGCGGATGCCGTCGACTGTATAATCGGCGCAGAGGGGCACCTCGGCGGCGTAACCCTCCCCGGCGGCCTTCTGCAGCCTGCGGTGGATGCGGGCACCCTCCAGTGCACGGTCAAAACCGGCAAACCGGCTGTCGATGCTGCCGCTGCGCAGCAGAAACTCCACCAGCTGCCGGATGGGCAGACGGATGTCGGACATGATTTCACTTCCCTTATCATAAAGAACTCAGCAGTCGGGTGACGGCACTTCCAGCCCGAACAGCTCCGCGCACCGGGCGGCAGCTTCGTCCACCTGGGCGAAGTCCACGGTGGTACGGTAATAAGTCTCCAGTTCGTCGTGGCAGCTCTTGGCCTGTGCCATCAGGGCGGTGGCCTGCTCCAGCAGTTCGGCGGCCGCCCGCTCGTTGAACCGCAGCCGGGCGCGGTAGCCCGCCAGATTTTCCCGGTCAAGGAACCGGGTGCACCGCACGGCCTGCATGCCGGGCAGCTGCACCGGGTGCCACCGGTTGTCGGTGAGAAAGGCCAGCCGCAGCTCCGGGATCAGGATGTGGTCGATCTTATCCTCCGGGTGCATGGCACAGGGGCAGGTGATGATGTGATAGCCCCGGGCCAGTGCCTCGGCCCGGATCAGCTCCAGCAGCAGGCGCGACACGGCACCGTATTCGTCCCGGAACACGATGAACCGGTCAGCCAGCGCCTGCGCGGTGTGCTGGTAGAACACCTCACCCTTTGGGGTCACGGCCGAGAGCAGCCGCAGCTCTTCGCGGGCGGTGTTCTCGGTGCGGGGCAGCAGCCGGGTGCACAATCGCTTGACGTAGCGGCGCACTTTTTCAAAGTTGGCGCTGCAGGCCTCGGCCCGGCGGCTGTCCAGCAGCAGGCTCCCGGCAGAAGCGACATACCGCGCGGCCCGCGCCCGCAGCGCAGCGTTGCGGGCGAACAGCGCCTTGACCTCTTCAGCATGGGGGCGCAGGGCGTCGGCCTGAATGGTATGGTACAGGCTCAGCACTACCTCGTCGGCACCGGGCGCATCCGGCTCTATGGTGTGGGGCGCGGTGGCATCTACGATGGCCCGGCGCTGCCGAACAAAGATCACGCCGTCAAAGCTGTCAGGGTCGCTGGCGCAGTGGATGCACTCCACCGGTTCACCCTGCTGGATGGCCCGGCGGGCCAGCTGCTTCATCAGGGTGGACTTGCCGCAGCCCGGCCCGCTTTTGATCAGCACCATCTGCATGCCGGACTCCCGGCGCAGCGGCTCAAAATAGCCCTTGAACCCGGCGGGGGTGGTGGCCCCCAGAAAGAAATCGACCCGGTCAAACGAAACACGCTGCATAAAAAACACCTCGCTTTTGCTTTAGAGTATGCAAAAAAGAGGCGTGGGGTGAATGAAAATGAAACCCTCTCAGTCATCGCTGCGCGATGCCAGCTCTCCCGAAGAGCGAGCTTTTCGCCATCTGGCTGTTACGCTGCCAAAACCTCCCCTCTTCGGGGGAGGTGGATGCGAACGAAGTGAGCAGACGGAGAGGATGATTCATTCATAGGTATGCTCACACACTTCGTGGATCTTGTCCCGCAGCGCCACAAAGTCGGCAAAGGCATTGGGCTTGTTCTGCGGGCCGCGCAGCAGGGCGGCCGGGTGGAAGGTGCCCATGAACAGGATGCCGTTCTTCTCAATGAACTGCCCGTGCTCCTTGGTCACCGAAAAGTCGGAACGGATCATCCGCTGGGCGGCGATGCGGCCTAGGCACACCACGATCTTGGGCCGCAGCAGGCGGAACTGCTCCCGCAGCCAGGGCATGCAGGCCTCGCTCTCGGCGGGCAGAGGGTCACGGTTCTGGGGCGGGCGGCACTTGACGATGTTGGCAATGTAGCAGTTCTTTTCCCGGTCCAGGTCGATGGCAAACAGATACTTGTCCAGCAGCTGACCGCTGCGGCCCACAAAGGGCAGGCCCTGCTCGTCCTCGCTCTGGCCGGGGCCCTCGCCCACAAACAGCACTTCGGCGTCCGGCACGCCCTGCCCGAACACCACATTCGTGCGGGTCTTGCACAGCTCACAGCGGCTGCAGGCAAGGCAGTCGGCTTTCAGCGTTTCCCAATCCATGGCGGTTCGATCTCCTTCTGAAACAGTATGATATTTTATTCACAATTTGAAACCTGTTTTCTCTTAAATATTAACACAAAAACACAATTTTGTCTTGAACTTTTTGCCCGGTGTGTTAGAATAAAGAAGAAAGGCATCCTTGTGTCCAACAGACACGGGGTGTGAATTTTGGAAAGTAAATTCGGAGGTAATCACAATGGCTGATATGTTTGCACCGCTGGTAGCACAGCTGAAGGCAAATCCCAAGACGATCGTTTTCACCGAGGGCAATGATCCCCGCATTCTGGAGGCCGCTGCAAAGCTGCTGGCCGAGGGCGTGCTGAAGGTCGTCATGGTGGGCAACGAGGCAGAGTGCAAGGCTGCTGCCGCCGCCGGTAACTTTGATATTTCCGCTGCTGAGATCATTGACCCCGAGAACTACGCCGGTTTTGACGAGATGGTCAACACCATGGTGGAGCTGCGCAAGGGCAAGCAGACCGCTGAGGAGTGCACCGCTCTGCTGAAGAAGTCCAACTACTTCGGCACCATGCTGGTCAAGATGGGCAAGGCTGACTGCCTGCTGGGCGGCGCTACCTACTCCACCGCTGACACCATCCGTCCCGCTCTGCAGCTGGTCAAGACCAAGAAGGGCGCACATCTGGTGAGCTCCTGCTTCATCCTGGACCGCGACTGCGGCGAAGAGGGCCTGAAGCGCATTGCCATGGGCGACTGCGCCGTTAACATCGACTACACCGACACCATCGACAAGGCTACCGGCGAAGTCAAGGTGTCTGCTGCTTCCAAGCTGGCTGAGGTGGCCGTTGAGACCGCCAAGACCGCAAAGCTGTTCGGCATCGACCCGAAGGTCGCCGTGCTGAGCTTCTCCACCAAGGGCTCCGGCAAGGGCGGCACCGTCGCTCTGAGCCACGACGCTACCATCAAGGCTCAGGAGATGGACCCCGAGCTGGCTGTGGACGGCGAGCTGCAGTTTGACGCTGCCGTTGCTCCGGAAGTGGCACAGGTCAAGTGCAAGGGCAGCAAGGTCGCCGGCCAGGCCAACACCTTCATCTTCCCCTGCATCGAGGCCGGCAACATCGGCTACAAGATCGCACAGCGTCTGGGCGGCTACGCTGCCTACGGCCCCATCCTGCAGGGCCTGAATGCTCCCATCAACGACCTGTCCCGCGGCTGCAACGCTGACGAGGTCTACAAGATGAGCCTGATCACTGCCTGCCAGTCCTGATCACACCCATCTGAGCTGAATTGAACCTGAGGGCCCCGGAAGCGTCTGCGGATGCTTCCGGGGTCCTTTTTTGTCTCCCTCTTGAATTCTGCCTGCGTTTGTGGTACAATATTCAAGCACTCAGAAAAGTGCGTCGGACAGCGCCTGCGGCGTGGTTCGGCATACGGATGCGGGTCCTGTACGATGGAGCCGCTGTGAACCAGGTCAGGTGGGGAACCAAGCAGCCTTAAGCGGTGTGCTCTGTGCGTTTCAGACAGCCTGCATCCGTATGCCGAGCTACGCAGGGCGGGGACAAAACCCCGTCATGCGCTGTCCTTTTTTATTGCCGATTTTGTCCGGAAAGGGGAGTGCTGCTCATGTATCGAGCCCTGTACCGCAAGTGGAGACCCCAGCGGTTTGAAGATGTAGTGGGTCAGCGCGGCATTGTGACGGCCCTGCGCAATCAGATCGCCACCGGCCGTGTGGGCCACGCCTACCTGTTCACCGGCGTGCGCGGCACCGGCAAGACCACCTGTGCCAAGATCTTTGCCAAGGCGGTCAACTGCCTGCACCCGCAGAACGGCGACCCCTGCGGCGAATGCGAGATCTGCAAGGGCATCGA
>ULQZ01013414.1_pt1 | contig 15238 bp, 18 predicted proteins | sample 1955011 | NCBI WGS metagenome assembly ULQZ01 (sample SAMEA4835670, study PRJEB28245) | human gut metagenome | biome: gut microbiome; material: fecal sample | place: Denmark | collected 2008 | reverse complement strand
GGGATACATTTACATTGTTCCTCACTCCATTCATAGGTTTCTTCACTGCAGCTGCGATTTATTGCAGGATTTTGAGAGACAATGCCTGTTTCACTATTGCATATGTTGCACGGAGATAAATCTGTAGGACAATCATTTACACAATTACAATCGCTGTTTAAATTTTGACCACTAGGACAGGTTTTGGCAGTACCCGTTAACTTACAGGTGTGTTCATCCCAACCCTGACCGCAAGGTAGTTTACTCGGTTTATTTGTACACGCAGGACATTCTGACCAGTTATGAGCCTTATTACCGTCCCAACAGGTGACATAACCGGGACAATCAGCCTCACTTGTCGCATAACTACCATCCCAGCATTCATAATCTTCTTGAGGCGGCTCAGGACAGGTTTCCCAACTATTTACAACAGTACCGTCGTAACACTCTTTAGTACAAGTGCATGAGCAAGGATCAAATTGATAGTTAAGCGAACATTGTATATTACATTTAGGAGTACAACAATTAAAACAACCTGTACCTTGAACATCATTTTCAGTACACCAAGATAAACCTGCCGTTCTGCAACTTTGTTCGTCAAAAATACTTGGCTGAGAATAACAGCCAAAGTTACATTGAGAATAATCAGGCACCCAATAATCTCCGGCCGCAACAGACGGAAAAAGATAATCCCAAAATGTCTTGCCTGATTTGTTATTAAAAGCCTGCTTGTACTCTGGATCTTTTGGATCCCAATCTGCCAGCATTTCGGTCGATATCTTTCTTAAAGTGGAGTATGCATTATAATATGTATAAGATACAACGTTATCTAACTTTGCCTTAGTAATACCGATCGTTACCGCAACAACAACTGCAATAATTAGCATTACTACAATTATTTCCGCTAATGTATAACCCGAAAACCTTGATTTAGGAGCTTTTAGACTGCCCCCCCCCCGACAGCACTACGTGCGTTGACACCACTAAACAAGATTTGAGAAACTTGATTATACATGGCATCTGTTTTTTTTGCCAATCTTTTCATAAATTGCTCCTTGTCTCTATAGTACGTTACAAGTATAGCATATTTTTAACAAAAATTCAAGTTATTTTTTCATACGGAGGTATGTTTCAACAAAACCGTCCAAATATCCGTCCATAACAGCATCAACATTACCCGTTTCATAATTTGTCCTGTGGTCTTTTACCATTTTGTAAGGGTGGAATACATAAGAACGGATTTGTGAACCGAAGTTAATATCTGAATTTTCTCCTTTCAGTTCGGCAAGTTTTTTTTCGTGTTCAGCCTGTCTTATTGCCAATAATTTTGATGCAAGAATTTGCATTGCATTTTCTTTGTTTTGAAGCTGTGAACGTTCCTGCTGGCATTTTACAACTATACCTGTAGGTTTATGCAAAATTCTTACAGCTGTTTCGACTTTATTAACATTTTGCCCGCCTGCACCGCCTGAACGCATTGTATCAACCTCCAAATCTTCGGGAGGAATTATTATTGTTTTTTCAAAATCTTCAATAATCGGTGTAACTTCTACGGATGCAAAACTTGTCTGCCTTTTGCCGTTAGCGTTAAAAGGTGAAATTCTTACAAGCCTGTGAACCCCTTTTTCTGCTTTTGCATAACCAAAAGCATATTTACCGATAATCTTTACGGTCGCTGATTTAATTCCTGCCTCATCTCCGTCAAGTTTGTCAAGAAGTTCGACCTTCCAGCCGTGACTTTCTGCCCAGCGCATATACATTCTGAGCAAAAGGCTTGCCCAATCCTGAGCGTCAGTTCCGCCTGCACCTGCATTAATTGTTAAAATGGCGTCCGCTTCGTCATAATCCCCGCTAAGCATTTGTTTAACTTCAAATTTATCAAGAGAACGCTCCATTTCTTTAAGGTTTTCAAAACATTCGTTTATTAAATCTTCATCACCTATTTCAAGAGCAGTCAATGCATCATCAATAACGGATAAACAATTATCCGAAAATGCAAGATTATCTTTTATCTCTCTGATTTTAGAACCGAGTTCCGATGCCTTCTTTTGATCTGACCAAATCCCGGGAGATTGCATTTCACTCTCAAGATTACAGAGCTCTTTTCTCAATCCGTCAGCGTCAAAGACACTCCTTTATTTTATCAAATCTGCTTTTTAAATCGTTTAATTTTTGCTTTAATTCTGTTTCCATAATTTAATTTTACTATAAAAAAAGACAACCTTGCAATTGTCAAAAAAACTGTTATAATAAACACTATCGGTAAGGAGATTTCAATGTCTGGTTTAATTGAGAGCTATAAAAAGGTTTACGAAAATAAAAAAGCACATATTTGGCTTGTCACAATATCAATTATATGGACACTGCTGTCAGCATTATGGGATATAAAAACGGGAAATCCCGATAATTACAGGCAAAATCCTCTTGATATTATCTTTAATATTATTATAGGAGCTTATAGCATTCAATTCCTGCATAATGCAATAAATAATACGGATAACGGTGTTTTACCGTCATTTATGAAAATATGTCCGAAAATATACTTAGGAATAATAAAATTAAACATTATATGGGGAATATATGCCGTACTGGTATTGGTTTCCGCTGTTCTTCTTTATATTGCTACGCATTTTATTGCCCTACCTGTAATAATTACCGTATTATTACTGTTTTTTGCAATGTTTGTATATTATATATTTCTTGCCTATGCAGAAGATCTTAACTCAAAAGGACTGGTAAATATTGCTTTATTATTTAAGTTTATAAAACCCGGCTTTAAACCGTTATACATAAAACTGTTATTATTTGTTATGTTCAGTATTGCTGTTGCGGTAATTTACATATTGTTATATATTGCTGCAGGGCTCATCGGATTAGACAAAATCGGGCATATTGCAGATGATTTTTATTTTATGGATATTATTATGAATACCATAGCCGGATATTTTGTTATTGTAACATGGTATTTTGCATTTCCTTATTCATTAATCAATTCTTACGTCAAAAACATAAGACCGCTTATCAGAAAGGATGAAAATAATGACGCAAATGCTTAACGGCTTAAAAAGATTGTATACAGGTAAAAATACATTACCGAGACAGATTTCATTATTTTCAATATGCGGAATTGCCGGATTGCTCAACGGGTATTTTGCATTAGAAACACAGGGACTAACAGAAGCGGGGATTGCACAAAAAATAATATTTGCGATATTTCTTATAATTTTCGCTTTATTTTTTACAGGATTTGAAACACTGTTTATGCACGACAGGGAATTGCCCGACATAGATATGCGGTCTTTTAAGCTGGCTTTAAGAAAAATACCGTTTTTAATATTTCTTGCGGGACTTCCGTTTCTTATTCTAAGTTTATTTACAAAATATCAATATGCCGCATTTTGTATAGAAACAATTATATCAATTCCGTTGACAATGCTGCAGGCAGGTTTTTCTTACAATTATCGTAATAATGATGCGGGAATATTATTCAGAAAATTCAGAGTTAAAGAATATTTTATGCTTTTAATAAAAAGACTGTGGGTAGTAATAGTCAGCCACATAGTAACATTTGCATTTATATTCATAATATTCTTTATTATAGGTATTGTTCTTGCAATTTACTTCAAGGGTGATATTAATACAATAACTCTTACCATTTCGGCACAGCAGACTGCAGTTGCAAAATTATCAAATTATATAACAAGTATCTTACTAATTTATACTTTATCAATCGGTGTGCTTGTTTGGGATTATGAAATGCTTAAAACTTATGAAAGCGAGGAATGATGAACGTTATTGATTTAATGGTTGACGGATTTAAAAGGGTTTATTCAGGAACAGGTAAGCTGACTAAACATATTTTACTGTTTTTAATAACAGGAATTGTTTCAATTTCATCCGTTTATGTTCAAACAGTTGCGGAAACAATGGAAAAAACAAAAGAATTAGGAAGTTTAAACGGGTTACTTGTCTGCCTTTTAATAACTCTTATTATAGGTGTTTATATGGGCGGATATAATCTTTTATTTTCACATAATTCATTTAATAATGAAAAAGAATATTCACTGCCTGAAATTAATATTAAACCGTTTAAAGTTTTTTTTGACGCACTCCCTTTAATGATAGTGTGGACGCTGTATGTTTTTGCCGCAATAGGAATAGCGTTTGCATTTCTGGTAAGCCACTCTTTTCTTATTGTTTTAGGTATATTCCTTATACTTGCAGTTTTGTTTATTTGTGCATTTATTCAATTTATTTATATTGCATACGCCAAAAACTTTAACAAAAAAGGTTTATATAACATTGTTTTACCGTTCGGCTATGTAAAGCATACTTTTTCGGATTTTGTACTATTGGGACTTTTATTCATACCTGTGTATAGTGCAGCAATGACGCCAAGTTTCATTGTCGGTTTAATGATGGGATTGACCGGAGTAAAAAATGTTTCAGCCGCAATGTATGCAGGAGGAATATTAGGAGGATATTTAAGTTTTGTAGTTCAACTTGTATGGTACTACTGCTTAGTTCAAATTTATAAAGAAAAAATTGAACCGAATATGTAAAAAAAGAGCCTTAAAGGCTCTTTTTTAATATGTCATCTCCCAATTATCATTTAATATTTTTCCAAAGCAGCCCCAGCTGCTGCCTGGAGCACCTGCATTACATTGAGTATTAAACATATTATCACGTGCTTCTTCTGTCAGCGGAGCATTATCATTAACATCTCCCGAGTAATCGTCTATTAAACCGTTTTTATAGACTGCGAAAAAAAAGAAATCCCTCCCTAAAATATTCGGACCTTTCTTCCCGTTAATATCAACTCCGATATTAAGTAATTTGTAACTTCCCTCAGGGGAATAGCTGGGTCTTATTGATGCTCCGTTTGCTAGTACAAAGGATCTAATATCTCTGCTATAACTGCTATCAACAGAACCTTGAAGGGATTTATACTCATCAGCAAAGCAATCATCCATAGAATCGCATTCCTGAACAATTTTAAAATATGTTTTCATAAAAGCATCAACCGCATCTTTTGAAATTAAACCAGCTTCTGTCAAATTTACGGCATTTCTATCTGTCTGATATTGCATCAAAGCTTGACTAAACTCATTATAAACTTTATGTAATTGGGTTACATAAGTTTTACGCTGGTGATTTTGCATTAATGTTGGTACGGTCATCGCTGAAACCACTCCAATAATACCTAAGGTTACCAGAACCTCGGCAAGGGTAAATCCCTCTCTAAGAGCTAATGAAGCGCCCCCCCCCCGAGTTTTTTAATAAATTGTTTCATAATCGCTCCTTTCATTTATTAATATATTACCCGATTAATATATTAATCTTATCATTATTGTAAAAATATGTAAACAAGTTAAACAACATACTAAAGTTTTAATGAAACAAGCCGATATATAAAATGTAATCAGAATTAAAACGGAGATTTATATATGCTTAAAAAGATAGTATCACCTTCGTGTAATGTATGCGACAGTGTGGAATTTATATTAAGAGGAGCGAGAAAACGCCGTAATCTGGCGATTGCATCAGCTAAAATGATTAATGCCGATGCAGGTATTCAAGCAAGACTACATGCAGTTAAGTAGTGCTTATTGTTTAGTAAGAATTTGAGAGTTTATATTAAAAAAAGACCGATAAAAACCGGTCTTTTTCTTTTATTAATAGGTCATTTCCCAATTATCATTTAATATTTTTCCGAAACAGCCATGTCCCCAGGTTGGTCTGGAAGAATTACAAGCTCTGTTAAAGTTATCTTCTCTGGTTTCCCTGTCCAATGGAGCAGGAATATTATCTGTTATAGCAATACCCCCTTCAGCATCACCGTCTTTTACGCTATAATCATCGATTACGCCGTTGTCATATAAATACATTCCAAAAAAATCACGTCCGACAATATTGGGTCCTTTACTCCCGTTAATATCTACCATTAATGATATTACTATGTATGAATTGCTGTTTGTTACAGTGTCAAGTCCTATAGATGCTCCGTTTGCTAGTACATAGGTTTCTAAATTATTTTGCGGAGCATTAAATGGATAAGTAGTTCCATCTAACTTTTTATAAACTGAAACAGGAAAACAAGGAACTACATCATGACCACACTCCCTAACTACTTTAAAATATTTTCTGATAAAATTTACAGCTTCATCTTGATTTTTTAATCCTGCTTCTCTTAAATTGACGGCATTTTTATCAGTCTGATACAATATAGCCGCTTGCTGCAATTCATTATAAACTTTATGTAATTGGGTTACATAAGTTTTACGCTGGTGATTTTGCATCAACGCAGGTACGGTCATTGCGGATACTACACCAATAATACCTAAAGTTACAAGGACTTCCGCAAGAGTAAAGGCAGGAGCTGAGCCTAAAGTACGCCCCCCCCCCGAGCACTACGTGCATAGACACCACAACACAAGATTTGTAAGACTTCTAACATTTTAGCTGCTGTTTGATTTAAATCTTTTCTCATAATTGCTCCTTTCATTTATGTATTATTTTAACATATAACGAAATTATCTGCAATATCACGGTTTTATTAAAAATTTAATGGCTTTTCCTTCAATATGCTGCTGCAGTGCCCATTCTACTTTTTCAAGGGGCAACGTATCTGTTATAAGTTTTTCAACTTCAACATCTCCAGATGCTATGTAATCCAATGCCATTCTAAAATACTTAGGAGTATGATGAAAAACACTCATAAGTCTTATATCCCCATAGTGCATTTTCGTAGTGTCAAAAGTAACCGTAGAACCCGATTTGCAACCTCCGAAAAAGTGAACTGTACCGCCGGGACGCACACAAGAAAATATTCTTTCCCAAATCTCAGGCAGCCCTACGCATTCTACAGCCACATCAAGTCCTTTATGTTCTTCCGTATACTCTCTAAAGATTTTCTCAGGATTAGGATATTTGTTTAAATCCACAATTTCGTCAGCGTGAGCGAATTCATCCGCCGCTTTTAATTTTATAGGATTTCTACCCGCTACAATGACTTTTGCCCCTTTAAGTTTTGCAAGACGCGCAAACATCAAGCCTATAGGACCTATTCCGATAATTCCGACAGTCTGACCGGGTTTAATATCTGTTCTTTCTACTCCGTGAACAACATTTGCCAGAGGTTCACAAAAAGCCGCTTTATCAAAGCTTAAATTTTCGGGCAGAACAAGCATATTTTTCTTTACTATACGTGCAGGCACTGTAATATATTCAGCATAAGCACCGTTCAGCAAATCCAAATTTTCACAGAGATTATATTCTTCACGGCGGCAGTAAAAACATTTACCGCACGGAGCGGAGTTAGCGGCAACAACCCTGTCGCCTTCTTTAAAATTTTCAACACCTTTGCCAACTCTGTCAACAATTCCGGCAAATTCATGCCCGAAACCTGACGGGACGGATTTTATCAAAACAGGATGACCGCGCCTGTAAGTTTTTACATCTGTTCCGCAAGTCAAAGCAGAAATGACTTTTACAACGACTTCTCCTTCTTCTGGCGGCTTTACCATAACTTCTTCATATTTTATATTCTGTGGTCCATAATATTGTATAGCTCTCATAGTTTTATATATGCTTTCATTATTTTATTAGACATTGTATCATCAAAAGCTTTCTGAATATCATCAAGCTTATATTCTGTAGAAATCCCCCTGACTTTAACTTTTCCTTCCTTCAACAAAGCAAGAGAATCTTTTAAATCTACAGGTGACGGAGAATAACTGCCCATAACTGTAAGCTCTCTGTAATATATTTCATTGTTCGGATAAGCTGACAGGTCAGACGGAGTGCTTGAAAATACTATTATTTTACCACCGTTGCGAACGTATTTTAATGCCGTTGAAATTGCTTTATCAGCACCCGAAGTCATAAAAATACCGTCAGCTTCATATTCATCAGGCAGTTCCCTGACATCACATGCATCAATTCCGAAAGATTTTGTCAGTTCAACTCTTTCAGCAAGCAAATCACATCCCATTACGTCATAACCGTATGCTCTTAAAGCTTGAGCCGTCAATATTCCGATAGATCCCAAACCTACAACCAGTGCTTTATCACCTTTAATTAAATTTGCACGTTTAACCGCTCTGACAATACAACCCAGAGGTTCATAAAAAGAAGCCTCTTCATCGGTCAGATTTTCCGGTTTAAGATGTGCTACATTTTGAAGATGCTCTTCGCTTAAATATACGTATTCCGAAAAACCTCCGGGGCGTATGTTGGTAGATTTAAAATGCTCACACATGGAAACATTGCCATGTTTACAATAAACACACTCTCCGCAAGGGATATGGTGTGAAGTTACGATTACATCACCTTTTTTAAAGGAAGTAACAGAGTTTATATCAAAAATTTCCGCAACAATTTCATGACCGAGAACAGTTCCGTTTTTAGCAATTTTATGAACAAACTTCACAATATCCGAGCCGCACAAACCGCAGCCGATAACTTTTACTATTGCGCCCTTTCTTCCGTTAAGTTTAATATCATCAACATTTTTTACAATAATTTTGTCATTGTCAATAACAGCTGTTTTCATATTTCGCCTCGCAAAAAAATTTTAGCACAAACTTGAAAAGATTAAAATTAAATTATATAATAAGTATATGGCAGTCATAAGAAGATTAAATTGTTTTGATGCACCCAAAATCAAAAAAATGATTTCTTACTTAGGAAGCGACGACGGCAGTAAATACTCCAGAGCTTTAAATGTCGAGGCTTTTATTATGCTTCATGCAATTCTGCCTTTGAAATACAAGTTTCTCCCGGAAAGTTTTATCCTGCTTGAAAATAAAGAAATTCTCGGGCTTATAACAGTTGTTCCTACAGGGGGCAACCCTTACAAGATAAATATAACCAGATTAATATTTAAACAAAATTTATATGACGCAGGAAAACAGCTTGTCGAATTTGTTATAGCTAGATATGGAGCAAAAGGCGCAACATCTTTTGCCGTTACGGTAGATCAATCACATGACGAACTTATTAATTTATTTATGCAGGGATGCGGTTTCAGACAATGCAGTTACGAAAACTTATGGAAGCTGGATAACTTTAAGCCTGATACCGGCAAAAAAGCAAATTTCAGATATTGCCAGAATTCGGATGCAAAAGCTATCGCAAGGCTTTATAATAACGAATTAAAAAATCTGTATAAACCCTCATTAGAAAGAATAAAAGAAGAATATAAAGAGCCGTTCTTTGCAGGAATGACTAATTTTTATAAAAACAGATATGTTCTTGAAGAGCCGTCAAGACATAGAATTATTGCTTACTTATCCATAACAACAAGCGATAACAACAATTTTATAATAGATATGTCGTTAAATGACGGTTATGATGTTCCGTACGATGAAGTCATAAATTTCGCACTCGGCGAAATTTCAAGAAGAAAAACGAAATTTTACGCATTTTTAAAACACCGACAATACACAAAAAATGCAGACATTCTAGAAAAATATCTGCATGAAAGAAATTTAAACTGTATTCAAACACAGTGTGTACTTATTAAGGATTTTTACAAACCAATTAAACAAACTGAAAATGCCCTGCAAGTATTTTTGTTCGGAGAAAACGAACTTGCTTCAAATTAATAGTCCATATTCCATCCATTTTCAATAATACGTGCAGCACAGCCATTTCCGGTTACGGATTTAAAATTATTTATAGGTTTTCCGACATCTCCACATTGATAAGAAGTTTCTCTCCATCCTTTTCCGTTACCGCCGGGATTTTGATAAAAACTAACATCTTTTCCACCATCGGGATATAAATGTCCATCAGCTGATAAATAAAATCTAAAAATATCCCTTCCTGCTTTATTAGGTCTTTTATCTCCATTAACATCAATATAAAACACCCCTTGATAACTGCATAAATGCCCGCCTTTAGATTTAATTAATTTGCAATCATCATACGATTTCATTTGCTTCTGCGGATAAAAAATCGGATATAATAGCATTGACCCGTCTTTAAAATATATAGTGCCTGACCAGCTGGTAATTTGTACTCCTTTATTAGTCAAATATGCAAATTCTCTGCTTGAATATCTCCCGATTGAAACAATATTCAAATATCGTTTCAAATATTTCTCAAAAGCATCGCCATGCGTGCCTCCAAAAACATAACTGGCGTATTCAGCAGTTCCCAAAGTTTTAAAACCGGATACATCCTCGAGATGTTCTACACCTTCATCTGCTAACATTTTTATAAAAGCTTGTTCTAAAACTGATACTGATTTTTTTAATTGATTAACATACACAATATTTCTATAGTTAGCAACAAGGTTCGGTAAAGTTAAAGCGGCAACCACACCGATTATGCCTAAAGTTACCAATACCTCTGAAAGAGTAAAGGCAGGAGCTGAGCCTAAAGTGCGCCCCCCCCCCGAGCACTACGTGCGTAGACACCACAACACAAGATTTGTAAGACTTCTAACATTTTGGCTGCTGTTTGATTTAAATCTTTTCTCATAATTGCTCCTTTCTTTTATTTATTAAAATTATAACAAATTTAAAGGGGGGTTACAAGATATATTTTTTCTTTGTGATAAAATGATTAAAAGAAAAGAGGCAGGATATGAGTAACTTACATATTTATCTTGATAAAGATATTAACAGAGATTTGATTAAAACAAAAAAAATTGCCGTAATAGGTTTCGGCTCTCAGGGTTACGGGCAGTCAATGAACCTTAAAGACAGCGGATGCGATGTTGTATTAGGATTGCGTTTAGGCGGAAAATCCGATGTTAAAGCAAAAGATTACGGATTTAAAACAATGTCAATAGAAGATGCCGTTAAATGGGCAGATATTGTGCAAATTCTTATTCCTGACGAAATTCAGGCAGAAGTATATGAAAAACATATTAAACCGTATATGAGAAAAGGACAGTATTTAATGTTCTCACATGGTTTTAATATTCATTATAAAAAAATCACAGCCCCTGCTGATGTAAATGTAATTATGGTTGCACCGAAAGGTCCGGGGCATACTGTAAGAAGCGAATATCAAACAGGCAGAGGAGTTCCTTCTTTAATTGCCGTATATCAAAACCCGTCGGGAGATGCAAGAGAGGTCGCACTTTCTTATGCTTCTGCAATCGGTGCCGGACGTGCAGGGATTATTGAAACTACATTCAAAGAAGAAACGGAAACGGATTTATTCGGAGAACAGGCTGTAATATGCGGCGGGGTGTCAGCATTAATAAAAGCAGGATTTGAAACTCTTGTTGAAGCAGGATATTCTCCTTATATGGCTTACTTTGAAGTTTTGCACGAAATGAAACTTCTCGTTGATTTAATAAATCAAGGCGGATTAGCTGATATGAGATATTCAATATCGAATACCGCCGAATACGGTGATATGACAAGAGGACCTAAAGTTATAGGCGAACAGTCGAAAAAAGCTATGAAAGAATTATTAAAAGATATTCAAAGCGGTGATTTCGCAAATGAATTCCTGAACGAAATGCAAACAGGATGCAAAAAGTTTAATGAATTAAGAAAAGAAAATGCAGCTCACCTTATTGAAAAAGTTGGTGAAGAAATTCGCTCCTCATTTATCTGGGGCAATGATAATAAGATTATAGACAGAGATAGGAATTAAAAATGTTTAGTACTGATGTAGATTATGAAGTTGTAATATTTTCGGTAGGCGACACAAAAGCAGGCACAAAAATGGGTAAGCTCCAATTGAAAAACCTTGAGGACAACTCTCTTTTAAACTGTATTTTGTGGGAAGAAACACTAAACCGTTTTGACAGCAAAGTTTTTAGAACAGGAAATATTGTCAGAATTGTTTCGGCGTCTTTTAACGAAAAATTTAATAACTGTCTTGTTTCAGCTCTTTCGGTGGTAAAAGAAGCCAAAACAGGACTTGATGAAAGAGAAAGAGAAAAAGTTTATGCCGAATTAGTTTCATACTTTGATAAAATACAAGATGAAAAGTTAAACCAATTTTTGGTCAGATTTTTCACCGAACACAAAGAAAAAATAAAAATTATGCCTGCCGCAAAACTTATGCACCACAACTACATCGGCGGCTTGATGATACATATTTTGGAATGCCTGAAATATGCGGAAGTTAATATGGATTTATCGGATTATAAATTTAACCGCGATAATATTTTAGCTGCATGTATTCTGCACGATATAGGCAAAATTTTTGAATACACTATTGATACCGAAACAGGTTTAATTGATTATGATGAAAATTTCAGAAAAGAATGGCTGACACATTCACAATACGGTTTTTCAATCTGTATGAATAACGGTTTTAAAGAAATAGCAAGAATGATTGCAGCTCACCACGGAAGAAGCGATTGGGGAGCAATAATCGACCTTGATCAAAAAGATTTGGAGCCCGAATTGTACTTTATTCATATTGTTGATAACTTATCAGCAAAATTCGGAAAAATTAATGTACACCTCTTGGAAGAAAAAGGAGTATAACTTTGTCTAAATTAACGGAAAAGCATAATTTACCGGGAACACTGGTTTGTGTAGAAGGGATTGACGGTTCCGGCAAATCCACACAATTGGCATTGTTAAGGGATTGGCTGAAATCAACAGGACAGGATGTTATTTTTACCGAGTGGAACTCATCTGAACTTATAAGCCAGACTACTAAATTGGCAAAGAAAAAAAATATGCTTTCTCCGCGGACTTTTTCACTTTTGCATGCGGTTGACTTCGCTGACAGACTGAAGCAGGTAATTGACCCTGCACTAAAAGCGGGGTTCATTGTTCTTGCTGACAGATATGCTTATACGGCTTTTGCAAGAGATGTTGCAAGAGGAGTTGATCCGAACTGGGTCAGAAATGTTTACAGTTTCGCTATAAAACCCGATCTGGCAATATATTTTGATATTGATCCGAAGCATTCAATGGAAAGAATTTGTGCTAACCGTGCTCCAAAATTTTACGAAGCTGGTATGGACTTAAAATTAAGCAATGATCCGTATGAAAGTTATATGATATTTCAGGGGCGTGTTATCAAAGAATATCAAAAAATGGTAGATGAATTCGGACTTATAAGACTTGATGCAATGGATTCAATCCACTCAAAACAGGTTATGATAAGAAAAATGTTAAAAGATGTTCTTGCAAGCAAAGGAGTAAACTTATAATGGCACAATTTAAAACAAAACACGGATATGAAGGTTTGCTTATTGTTATTGAAGGAACTGACGGTTCGGGAAAATCCACACAGCTTGAACTGCTGAAAAAATCAATTCAGGCGCAGTCATACGGTGTTATGGTTTCGGAATGGAAAACTTCCCGTTTAATAGCAAACGTTATTGACGATGCAAAAGAAAGAAACCTGCTTAATGCAACAACTTACAGCCTTCTTTATGCAGCAGATTTTGCAGACAGACTTGAAAACCAGATTATCCCTGCATTAAAATCAGGCTTTATCGTGCTTTTAGACAGGTATTACTACACGGCACTCGCACGTGACGTTGTAAGAGGACAGGATATTGAATGGGTTAAAAATTTATACGAATATGCCCCGGAACCTGATTTGATATTCTATCTTGATATGCCTGTTGACGTTCTTTTAAAAAGGATTATCGGCACTACAGGTCTGAACTACTACGAAAGCGGACGCGACATAGGATTTTCAACAGATTTTTACAAAAGTTTTGAAATTTATCAAAACAAATGTCTTGAACAGTATGAAAAAATGAAATCGGAATATAATTTCAAAAGTATTGACGGGACAAAATCTGTTGAAGAAATTCATTCAATTATGAATAAAGAAGTTCAAAAAATACTTGATTCAGGAGTTCTATACTAGTAAATATCCTATTTATATACCCGATTGTTACGTAATTAAATAAAAATTTACGTTATGAAACATTTTGCGTCACAGGGCATGGTTTATGCTACATTAGAAAATGTAAAGAGACACATATATAGTTAATAGGAGATTAATGAATGTCTGAATATTTGAGCAAGGAAGAGATTAAGCAATGGAGAAGCTCATTAGAAAAGATTACATTAGAAGAATACGCTGCCAGATTAGGGAAGAAAATAGAAGAGGCTAAGCCTACAAATGATTTAATAGATATAGTGTTAAAAGGTAAACCTGTTGTCTCAAACGAAGGTGAATGGAAGCAAACACACGCTGAAAGATTAAGTTCTATAGCAGAACGAGGATACGATATTGAAAGAGAAATCGCTCCCGGTCCTTTCTCTATTCATAATCTTCACACAGAAGATGAGGTTAGCGCACAACCTGTAAAACCGAAAACAGAGAAAAAAGCTGCAGTAAAAAAATCTGCTCCAAAAGTGTCTAAAAAAACTGAACCTGTTAAAGCAGAATCTTTGAGAGATGAAGTCAGAATTGTTTTCAAAAAAGCTCTTACAGACAGGGAACAAAAAGTATTTGACCACTTTGCCGCAAATAAAGGCAAAATAGTTTATGCAAAAGATTTAGCTGCACTTCTTGATTTACCGAGAGATTATGTTTATAAGTATATTAAAAACTTAAGAGCAAAAATCGACGGTGAAAATTTACAAAACGCTGACAAAGGCGGATTTATATTAAATTAAAAATTTAGTCATAATCATTTCATACAAAAACAATAAAGCCTCTGCATTATACAGAGGCTTTATTTACTCTAATAGTTCATTTCCCAGTTATCATTCAATAAACGCCCGAAACATCCATTCATAGAACCTTCACAATTTAGTTCTTCTCTTTCCTCCTTTGTTAAAGGAGCGTTATTTGCTCCATTAGATGGTCCATCATCTATTAAACCATTTTTATACACATAAAATATAAAAGCATCTCGTCCAAAAATATTTGGTCCCTTTAAACCATTTGTATCGACAAGACACCAAAGTAAAACGTTTCCTTCATTACCATAAACAATTCTAATAGAAGCACCACTTGCAAGAACAAAAGATTTATAACCAGTGTTATAACCAGCGGCTGCGTTCCCATTAATAAATTTATAGGATGTTTGAAAGCAAGGTGCAGTAGCGGTATCACAAGTATTAACAACTTTCATATAACGGTTTATTAAATCATACACTGACTGTTGATTATTTAAACCTGCTTCACTTAAATTCACAGCATTTTTATCTGTCTGATATTGCAATAAAACCTGATTAAGTTCATTATAAACTTTATGCAGTTGAGTTACATAAGTTTTACGCTGGTGATTTTGCATTAATGTTGGTACGGTCATCGCGGATACTACGCCAATAATACCTAATGTAACTAGAACTTCCGCCAA
>ULQZ01003251.1_pt1 | contig 15390 bp, 14 predicted proteins | sample 1955011 | NCBI WGS metagenome assembly ULQZ01 (sample SAMEA4835670, study PRJEB28245) | human gut metagenome | biome: gut microbiome; material: fecal sample | place: Denmark | collected 2008 | reverse complement strand
AAACACCCCTCCCTACCTCTGGCCCGCGCGGAGCGCAAGCCGCTTGACCAAAAGAAAAACTGCCCCACGCCGCAGGCGCGCCCGCGCGGAGCGCAAGCCGCTTGACCGAAAGAAAAAACATCCCCCGCGCCACCAGCGCGCGATCCCACTTAAAGAAAACTCTAACCCCGCACACGCCCACCCAAAAGCAAGGACCCTGTCATAAATCGCTGCCCAATCGAAGAAAGGATACCCATTATCATGGAAAAAAACATTGCTGTCATCTGGGGCGACTGCTCCAGCCCGGAGATCGTCAAGCAGACCATCCGCGTGCTTGACAAGGTGGCCGAAAAGTACGGCCACACCTTCCACTACACCGACGCCGCAATGGGCGGCGAGGCCATTGACAAGTACGACGACCCGCTGCCCCAGCATGAGCTGGACAAGTGCCTCGCGGCCGACAGCGTCCTTCTGGGCGCAGTGGGCGGCCCCAAGTGGGAGGGTCTGCCCGGTGAGCAGCGCCCCGAAAAGGGTCTGCTCCGCCTCCGCGCCGGCATGGGCCTCTACTCCAACAACCGCCCGGCCAAGATCTGGCCTCAGCTGGCCCCGGCCAGCCCCCTCAAGCCCGAGATCGTGGCAAAGGGTATCGACTTCATCATCGTGCGTGAGCTCATCGGCGGCGTCTATTTCGGCAAGCACGAGACTTACACGCTGGAAAACGGCGAGAAGCAGGCGGTGGATTCCATGCCCTACTCGGAGCACGAGATCGAGCGCATTGGCCGCATCGGCTTTGAGACGGCCATGAAGCGCCGCAGGAAGCTCTGCTGCGTGGATAAGGCCAACGTGCTGGATACCAGCCGCCTCTGGCGTGCGGTCATGCACCGCCTGCAGGCCGAGTACCCTGAGGTGGAGTACAGCGAGATGTTCGTGGACAACTGTGCCATGCAGGTCGTCAAGGACCCCAGCCAGTTCGACGTCATCGTCACCGAGAACATGTTCGGCGACATCATCTCCGACGAGGCCTCCATGATCACCGGCTCCATCGGCATGATCCCCTCGTCCAGTCTGGGCGACGGCACCCGGGGCCTGTATGAGCCGATCCACGGCTCTGCCCCCGACATCGCGGGCAAGGACATCGTCAACCCTACTGCCTGCATCCTCTCCGCCGCCATGATGCTGCGCTACTCCTTTGGCATGGCGGAGGAGGCTGACGCCATTGAGAACGCGGTGAATAAGGTTCTGGACAAGGGCCTGCGCACCGCCGACAACATGAGCGAGGGCTGCACCTGCCTCGGCTGCACCGCCATGGGTGACGCTATCCTCGCGGAGATTTGAGTTTACCGGAAAGTAATAGGATAAAGTGGTAATACCCCGCCGCTGTTCACTGTTTGGTGAATGGCGGCGGGTTTTTGCGTCAAGATGGTATATTGGACAAAATAGAGGAAACCATTTTCGGCACAATGCTGAAAAAGAAAATGACAGAAAAAATATAAGCAGAAGGGCTTGACAATTTAATAGGGGGGGGGGGGGGAAAATTCAAATAAGAGGTCGGCGGAGCGAATATACTCGAGTTCGTCCGGCAAAAAATGAGGAGGAAAAACTTTATGAAATGCGTAAAGAAACTGGCCGCAGTCCTTCTGACTGCGGTAATGGCTCTGTCCCTTCTGACCGCCTGCGGTGGTGGTGGCGGTGGATGGTCGGGAACAAGCAATGCGGATGTTGGCCGCAGACTTACATCAAAAATCAATTCCAAACTGAGCGGTACAGGCATTAGCCTGACTTATAGCGATACATTGACGAATCAAATCATTACATTTGGACAGTTATTGCAGGCCGGTGTGGATGAAAACACTGCAATGGTACGAGCTGGAATCAATGGAGATGATTATGAGGTAGTGCAGGTTGAAATCGACAAAGACGGTTCGATGGAAGATGCCGCAGGGCCGCTTGCGATTCAAATTGCCGCCTTGAAAAATTCTTGGGGAACTGCAAAACAAATTGGTTATGCGTCCGCTGAATCTATTCGAAATACCAGATTTATTTTTGCTCTTGTACGAAAGTAAAAGAAACCGCCGTGCTGCGAGATACCAGCACGGCGGTTTCTTGCTGCCCGGGCTTGTGCCGGGGCGGGGCAGGAAGGGATGTGGGACAAGACGATAAAAAACGCAAGAAAAAATGACCGCCTCAGAGTTCCAAGCCGAGCGGTCATTTTCTCTTGACTGATCTGGTAAGGAGCTAGTCGTTTGCAGACACAGCGCCTTTCTAATTGTAGTATAGTCAAATTTCCCCGGCTTGTCAAGCACGGCGGGGCTTGCGCAGACAAATACAATGTCAGCAAATTCCGCTTTCCGCCTTAAAGTGTGAAATAGATTCATTTGACAAATCAATTTATGTAAACTATACTAAACCCTGTCTTTAACAATAAAAATAGCCCGTGTGCCGGGATGGATAAACAGAGATAGGATGGGAAAAACGATATGCTGACACTGGATAAGATCTACCACGCCGCCTTTGTCCTCAAGGACGTAGCCCGCAAGACCGACCTCATCGAGGCACCCCGGCTCTCCAAAGACTGCCAGCTCTACCTCAAGACCGAGAACCTGCAGGTGACCGGCAGCTTCAAGGTGCGCGGCGCTTATTATAAGATCAGCCAGCTCTCCAAGGAGGAGAGCGACAAGGGCGTCATCGCCTGCTCGGCGGGCAACCACGCACAGGGCGTGGCGCTGGCCGCTACCCGCCGCGGCATCAAGAGCATCGTCTGTATGCCGGACGGCGCGCCCATCATGAAGGTTGAGAACACCAAGAACCTCGGTGCGGAGGTCTGCCTCGTACCCGGCACCTACGACGACGCCCACGACAAGGCCGTGGAGCTGCAGGAAGAGACGGGCATGACCTTCATCCACCCCTACGACGACGAGCAGGTCATCGCCGGTCAGGGTACCATTGGCCTCGAAATTCTCGACCAGCTGCCCGATGTGGACGCTGTCATCGTGCCTGTGGGCGGCGGCGGACTCATCTCCGGCGTGGCCTTCGCCATCAAGAGCCTGAAGCCCGACGTCAAGGTCTACGGCGTGCAGGCCGAGGGCGCACCCAGCATGTATCGCTCCCTCCATGAGCACAAATATCAGACCCTTTCCGCCGTCTCCACCTTCGCAGACGGCATTCAGGTCAAGACCCCCGGCGAGCTGACCTATAAGCTCTGCGAGGAGTATGTGGACGACATTGTCACCGTCACTGAGGACGAGACCGCAGCCGCCATCCTCTCCCTGATGGAGAACCAGAAGCTGGTGGCCGAGGGTGCAGGCGCAGTGCCTGTGGCGGCAGCGCTCTTCCACAAGCTGCCCATTGAGGGCAAGAAGGTCGTCTGCCTCGTCTCCGGCGGCAACATCGACGTGAACATCCTCAACCGCGTCATCACCCGCGGCCTCGTCATGAGTGGCCGCAAGGCCAACCTGACCATCGCGCTGGAAGACAAGCCCGGCCAGCTGCAGCAGGTGGCCGACATCGTCTCCCGCTGCGGCAGCAATGTGGTGTCCGTCCTCCACGACGGCTCCGACCCCAACATGCCCATTTCCAGCTGCTTCCTCAAGCTGACCCTCGAGACCCGCGACAACGCCCAGATCGAGCAGATCCGGCAGGAGCTCACCAAGGCAGGCTTCCAGCTGGTGGCCGAGCGCGTATAACTTTATCGGTAAATGCAGAAACGCCGCCCGAATGGGCGGCGTTTCGTTTTGTCAGCCGATGATCTCGTACTGGAAATATTCGCACTTGAGCTTGCTGCCTACGTCGATTTCCGGCGGCAGGAGCGCCAGTGCCACCGGGTTCAGCTCGTCGCTCTCGATGTCGGTGCGGCGCAGGTTGACGTAATCGCCGTCAAAGCTCACGACTTCGTAATACCAAGGCCCCATACTGTTTCCTCCCGTGATTCATTCCTGTGTGTTCTCTTTTTCCTGCTTCCGCCAGTGGTAGTACGGCCCGAGGATGCAGACGGCGGCGAGTATCATCACCGCGAGGATGATGCTGGTGACGGTCTGATTGTCGGAGAAAAAGTAGAACAGCAACTGCCCGCAGCCCACGATGAGCTCCAGCACACCCAGAAGCCTCTGCCAGAAGCGGCGGGCCTCGGCGCTGGCGGATTCCAGCCGCTTGCCCAGTATGCCGGGCAGCTCGATGCGGAGAACGTCCGCAACGCCCCAGAAAAGGAAGATGATGCCGATGACAAGATGGTGTACCATAAGCTCCGCTCCTTTCTGCGTCACGCGCTGAACAGGAAAAAATTTTCAACATAAGTATATCATATCGGTGAGACCCCGGCAAGGATGGGATTTGCCTGCCCGGCTCAGAAAATTTGGGTGGAACCGCCCGGCGGGCTTGTGGAATTTTGAAAAATATGCTATACTATTTTCTACTGATGCGCCATCGCCAAGCGGTAAGGCAGGGGACTTTGACTCCCCCATCGTAGGTTCGACTCCTGCTGGCGCAACTGCACAAAAGACCTGCACGAAAGCTGAGATTTAGCAAATCGTGCAGGTCTTTTTGTGTGCAAAAACAGGAATGGGGGACGGCATCGGAACCATCTCGCTGAGACGCAAAAAAGCCGCCCGGCTTCTGTACCGGGCGGCAATGGAGAAGAAAAATCGCAAAAGCGATGAAAATATCGGTTTTACAGCAGCTTACAGGATGTCGATGTACTCACCGGCCAGAGCCTTGTTCATGCTGCGGACGGCGCAGAACTTGCCGCACATGGAGCAGGTGTCGCTGTGGTCGTCCTCGGGCCGGCGGGCGTCACGGATGGCCTTTGCCGTCTCGGGGTCGAGGGCGCAGGCGAACTGCGCATCCCAGTCGAGGACGCGGCGGGCGTCGCCCATCTTGTCGTCGATGTCCCGGGCGTGGGGGATGCCCTTTGCGATGTCGGCGGCGTGGGCGGCGATCTTAGAAGCCACGATGCCCTGCTTGACGTCGTCCACATTGGGCAGAGCCAGATGCTCGGCAGGGGTGACGTAGCACAGGAAGGCTGCGCCGCTCATGGCCGCGACAGCGCCGCCGATGGCAGCAGTGATGTGGTCATAGCCGGGGGCGATGTCGGTGACGAGGGGGCCGAGGACGTAGAAAGGTGCGCCCATGCAGATGGTCTTCTGGATCTCCATGTTGGCGGCGACCTGGTTCAGAGGCACATGGCCCGGGCCTTCCACCATGACCTGGACGTTGTGCGCCCAGGCCCGCTTGGTCAGCTCACCCAAACGCACCAGCTCTTCGATCTGGCAGACGTCGGTAGCGTCGGCGAGGCAGCCGGGGCGGCAGGCATCGCCCAGAGAGATGGTGACGTCGTGCTCTTCGCAGATGTCCAGAATCTCGTCAAAGTGCTCATAGAAGGGGTTCTCGTTGCCGGTCATGCACATCCATGCAAATACCAGCGAGCCGCCGCGGCTGACGATGTTCATCTTCCGCTTATGCTTGCGGATCTGCTCGATGGTCTTACGGGTGATGCCGCAGTGGAGGGTGACGAAGTCCACGCCGTCCTCTGCGTGCAGACGCACCACATCGATGAAGTCCTGTGCCGTCAGGGTGGCGAGGTCGCGCTGATAGTGGATGACCGAGTCGTACACCGGCACAGTGCCGATCATGACGGGGCATTCGTGGGTCAGCTTCTGACGGAAGGGCTGGGTATTGCCGTGGCTCGAGAGGTCCATGATGGCCTCTGCGCCCATGTTGACGGCGCTCATGACCTTCTGCATCTCGATGCTGTAGTCCTTGCAGTCGCGGGAGACGCCGAGGTTGACGTTGATCTTGGTGCGGAGCATGGAGCCGATGCCCTCGGGGTTCAGGCACTCGTGGTGCTTGTTGGCCGGGATGGCGACCTTGCCCTCAGCGACCAGCTGACGGATCTCTTCGACGGTGCGGTACTCCTTCTTGGCCACCGTTTCCATCTGGGGCGTGACGATGCCCTTGCGGGCGGCATCCATCTGTGTGGTGTAAGTCTGCATTTGAAAATCCTCCGAAAATACGCTCTCTTTATTTATGAACAGCGTCCGGGACGCCGTGCATCCAGTTTTCGACCCCGACGCCACCCAGGGTGTGGTCCAGCGGGCCGGAGCCGCGGCCCAGATCGAGCTGCGCGTTCAGCGCGTCGGTCAGGTAAGCCTTGGCCCGGGCGATCGCTTCTTCCAGCGCAAACCCTTTGGCAAGGTTGGCCGCAATGGCACTGGACAGAGTGCAACCCGTGCCGTGGGTGTTGGGGTTTGCGATACGCTTACCCGGAAACCAGATCTCCGTGCCATCCGGGAAGGTGAGCAGATCGTCGGCGTCGGTGTCACTGTGGCCGCCCTTGAGCAGGACGGCACAGCCGCAGTCGGCGGCGATGGCCCGGGCGGCGGCGCTCATGTCGGCACGGCCCGAGATATGCAGGCCGGACAGCACTTCGGCCTCGTGCCGGTTGGGCGTGATGACCTCGGCCAGAGGGAACAGCTCCCGGCGCAGGGTGCGCACAGCATCCGATGCGATCAGATCAGAGCCGGAGGTGGCTACCATCACGGGGTCCACGACGATGTGCTCCGCCTTGTAAAAGCGGAGACGCTCGGCGATCGTCTCAATGAGCGGGGCAGAGGACACCATGCCGATCTTGACGGCGTAGGGGCGGATGTCGGTGAAGACGGCGTCTATCTGCTGGGCCAGAAACTCGGGGCTGACCTCGAAGATGCCGGATACGCCGGTGGTGTTCTGGGCCGTCAGGGCAGTGACAGCGCTCATGGCGAAGACGCCGTTCATGGTCATGGCTTTGAGGTCGGCCTGAATGCCGGCGCCGCCGCTGGAATCGCTGCCCGCGATGGTAAGTGCAGTTTTCATAAATTGAAATCTCCTTAAATAAACCTCTCAGTCTCGCTATCGCTCGACAGCTCCCCTACCGAGGGGAGCCTCTGGCGAAGAGATTGAGCTTTACGCAATGCCAAGGCCTCTCCTCGATAGGAGCAACAACGACGACCGCCGCCAGTGGCGGAAACAGGGAGTCGCTGTTGGGGCCGCGGCCAGCAAGACGCAAGCAAAGCGCTGCGGATGCTGGGTGCCGCAACCCGGGCAGTGGCAGCGCGTCAGCGCTGACGGAGAGGTTATACAATTACTTCTGTCAGTGCCTTCAGCTCTTTGCACTCAGCCTCAATGTCCTCGGCGCTGAAGATCGCGCTCACGAGGGCCACGCCGTCCGCGCCGGAGCCTTTGAGTTTGAGGATATTGTCTTTATGGATGCCGCCGATGGCCACGACCGGCACATCCACGGAGTCGCAGATCTCTTTCAGTCTGCCCTCCGGCAGAACATCCACATCGGTTTTGGTGTGGGTGGAAAATGCCGCACCGACGCCCAGATAGTCCGCGCCGTGGGCCACGGCCAGCTGTGCTTCCTCGACGGAATGGGCCGACACACCGATGATCATGTCAGGGCCGACCTTGGCACGGACGTCCGCTGCAGCCATATCTTCCTGCCCGACATGGATGCCGTCGGCATGGCATTTTATAGCGATCTCGACGTTATCGTTGATGATGAAGGGTACGCCATAGCTGCGGCAGAGGGCGGAAAGCTCCATGGCTTCCTGCAAAAATGCCGCGTCGTCCAGCTCCTTTTCCCGCAGCTGGACGCAGGTGACGCCGCCTTTCAGCGCGTCTTCCACCTGCTGGCGGAGGGTCTCGCGGCCCGTCCACGCCCGGTCGGTGACGGCGTAGAGAAGCATGGTGTGTTTATCGCATTTCATAGCGTGCTCCTTCCTCGAGCTGTTCGGGGGTCATGTTGTAGATCGCGTCGATGATGTAATTGCGGTAGGTGGCGTTGCCGTCCAGCCTGGAAAGGCGGCTGTGAGCTGCTTCGCCCGCAAGGCCCATGGCGCAGACCGCTGCAGCAGCGGCTTCCAGAGGCTTGTCCGGGTTGGCCGCACAGAATGCCGCCGTCAGGGCCGAGAGCTGACAGCCAGTGCCGGTGACGGCGCTCATCATGGGGTGGCCGTTGCGGATGCAGAAAGCCCTCTCTCCGTCGGCCACGATGTCGATGGCACCGGTGACGGCGACGACCGCCCCTGTGCGGGCCGCAAACGCTTTGGCGAATGTCACGGTCTTGTCCAGCGTCTCGTCAGTCACTTTGTCGGCGGTGTCGGCGTCCACGCCTTTTGTGGTGCCGCTGCCTGCCGCCAGCGTCCGGATCTCGGAGATGTTGCCCCGGATGACTGTGAACTTCACTTCCCGCAGGAGGCGCAGTGCCGTTTCGGTGCGCAGATGGGAAGCGCCTGCGCCCACGGGGTCCAGCACGACAGGACGACCCAGCCGGTTGGCGGTGTGTCCCGCCAGCAGCATGGAGGGGATGGTGCGGCTGTTCAACGTGCCGATGTTGAGGTTCAGCCCGGCACACAGCGAGGTGATGTCCTCGACCTCGGCGGCATCATCCGCCATGATGGGGGATGCCCCGCAGGCGAGGACGATGTTGGCACAGTCGTTGACGGTGACGTAGTTGGTGATGTTATGGACAAGCGGGCTTTTGGCCCGGACGTTGGCAAAGAGGTTCCGAAACATGGCTTCTCCTTCGAATCAGCTCAGGCTGGCCTGCATGGCGCGGAGTGCGCCTGCGCGGGAAAGTGCGGCCAGCAGTGCGCCTGCAATGATGGCACCGCCGGCGGTGGAGACGAGGAAGGGGACGATGTAGGCGTAGAACGCGATGTCACCGGCGCTCTTGCCCATCAGCAGGATGGCGACGGGGTAGGCGCACAGACCGCCGAGGATGGAGGTGCCGAACACCTCGCCCACGAGGGTGGGCAGCAGCTTATTGGTCTTGTGGAAGACGATGCCGCAGAGCAGTGCGCCGAACATGCTGCCGGGGAAAGCCATCAGACTGCCCAGACCCAGCAGGTTGCGCAGCAGGGAGGCAACGAAAGCCACGCCCACGCCGTAGTAAGGCCCCAGCAGGACAGCGCAGAGGATGTTGACCATGTGCTGCACAGGGGCGCATTTGCTGCCGAAGACCGGGAAGGAGAAGACGCTGCCCACGACAGCGACAGCGCAGAACATACCGGCAAGGGCCAGCTTTTTGGCAGAATAGTGTTTCATAGTGAGTGCTCCTTTTCAATAAAAAATAAGTGCAGGAGCAGACCGCCGCTCCCGCACACGAACAGACCCGGCACCCGCGCAGAGATGCCGGAAACGGAAGAAGCGGTCGAGGCTCACTGGCCTCCTCTCACGCCGGAACACGGCTTCCCATCGCATACAAAACCCCAGACTCAGGGCGCTCCCCCTCAGTCGGCAACAAAAAAACAGGAGACGCCTCGAGCGGTGTCTCCTGTAAAAATCCATAAACAGTGTTATGACTTCCTACGGCGGCATTATCCGCATCAGGTGCAGAAACTGTCCAAAAACAATTTCTAAGGGTCGAAGTTCGAGAACTCCCTCTCAGCCTGCTTCTACAAGCTCCCCTGTATTTGTTTGTCGGGAGTATTCTACACCCATCGGGGATAAAATGCAAGGGTTTTCTTTTTTCGCGGCGCGTTTTGTGGTATACTGAAAAAAAGCCTGCATTTGCAAAAACGGGCAGATAAAGGAGATATGGCTTATGGGTCTTGTCAAAGCGGCATTGGGCGCAGCATCCGGCGTGATGGGCGACCAGTGGAAAGAATACTTTTACTGCAGCGCTCTCCCGGCGGAGGTGCTGGCTGTCAAGGGACAGAAGAAAGTCTCCGGGCGCTCTTCCAACCGCCGCGGCACCGAGAACATCATCACCGACGGCTCCATCGTGGCGGTGGCCGAGGGCCAGTGCGCCCTCATCGTGGAGCAGGGCAAGGTGGTGGACCTCTGCGCCGAGGCCGGCGAGTACACTTATAACACCGGCACCCAGCCCTCTCTGCTGAGCGAGGGTCTGGCCAAGAACATCGACGAAGTCTTTGCTGAGATCGGCAAGCGGTTCAGCTTCGGCGGTCAGGCTGCCACCGACCAGCGCATCTATTACATCAACACCAAGGAGCTGATGGGCAACAAGTACGGCACCCCCAGCCCCGTGCCGTTCCGCGTCGTGGACCAGCGTGCCGGCATCGACATCGACGTCAGCATCCGCTGCTTCGGCGAGTACAGCTACCGCATCGTCAACCCCATCCTGTTTTACACCAACGTCTGCGGAAATGTGGAAAACGAGTACACCCGTGACGCGCTGGAAGGCCAGATGCGCACCGAGATGATGACCGCATTGCAGCCCGCCTTCGCCCGCATCAGCGAGATGGGCATCCGCTACTCGGCTCTGCCCGGCCATACCACCGAGCTGGCCGAGGCCCTGAACCAGGAGCTGTCCGGCAAGTGGAGCAAGCTGCGCGGCATCGAGATCGTCTCCCTCGGTGTGTCCGGCGTCAAAGCCAGCGAAGAAGACGAGCAGATGATCAAGGAGCTGCAGCGCAGCGCCGCCTTTATGGACCCGACCCGCGCCGCCGCCCACATGGTGGGCGCACAGGCTTCGGCGATGCAGGCAGCGGCTTCCAATACCTCCGCCGGCCCGGCCATGGCCTTTATGGGCATGAATCAGGCCGCTGCTGCCGGCGGCATCAACGCCCAGGCCCTCTACCAGATGGGTACACAGCAGCAGCCTGCCGCTGCTCCTGCCCCCGCAGCCGCCCCGGCGGCTGGCAGCTGGAGCTGCTCCTGCGGCCAGACCGGCAACACCGGCAAGTTCTGCACCGCCTGCGGCAAGCCCCGCCCCGAAGCAGGCTGGGTGTGCAGCTGCGGCGCACACAATACCGGCAAATTCTGCTCGGAGTGCGGTAAGCCCCGCCCGGCGGCCAAGTGCCCGAACTGCGGCTGGACCCCTGCCGACCCGGCCAACCCGCCCAAGTTCTGCCCCGAATGCGGCAAGCCTTTCGGAGCCTGAAAGGGGAGCTGAGATATGGCAGAAAACACCACGAATTACCAATGCCCGGCCTGTACCGGCCCGCTGCGGTTCGACAGCGCCAGCGGAAAGCTCTGCTGTGATTACTGCGGCTCCACTTATGATGTAGCACAGGTCGAGGCTCTTTACGGCGAGAAGCAGGCGCGGGCCGATAAGGCCGCCGAAGCTGCCGAAAAGGCAGCGTCCAGCGGCCCCGTCTGGGGGGAGATGGAGACGGGAGAGCTCAGCAGCCGCACCTGCACTTCCTGCGGTGCAGAGCTGGTCTGCGGCCCCGAAACAGCTGCCACCACCTGCCCCTACTGCGGCAACCCCACCGTGCTGGGCGGACAGCTTTCCGGCAAGCTCAAGCCGGAGTACATCATCCCCTTCCGGATGGACAAAAAGACCGCCATCGAGAACCTGAAGAAGTATTATAAGGGCAAAGCCTTCCTCCCCAAAGCCTTCAAAGAGTCCAACCACATCGAGGAGATCCAGGGCGTGTATGTGCCGTTCTGGCTCTACGATGGCCGGATGGAGGCCCGGGGCGCTTACAAGGCCGAGATCAGCGAGAGCCACCGTGAGGGCGACTACATTGTCACCACCACCAGGCACTTCGACGTGGCCCGCGTGGGCGACGCCGACTTTGTCCGGGTGCCGGTGGACGGCTCCAGCAAGATGCCGGATGCCCATATGGACGCCATCGAGCCCTTCGACTACAGCGACCTCAAGCCCTTCTCCACGGCCTACCTGCCCGGCTTTCTGGCGGACCGGTACGACGAGGACGACAAGAAGTGTGCTGCCCGCGTCCTGACCCGGATGAAGAACAGCACCGCTGCGGCCCTCCACGATACGCTGGGCGGCTACACCGGCGTCCAGACCCTCTCGGAGCAGCTCGACCCGCGGACGCTGGAACCCCACTACGCCCTGCTGCCGGTCTGGATGCTCCACACCCGCTGGAAGGAGCAGGACTTCCTCTTTGCGATGAACGGCCAGACCGGCAAGCTCATCGGCGATCTGCCCGTGGATAAGGGCAGGGTAGCTGCATGGTTTGCCGGCATCAGCATCCCGCTGATGATACTGACGGCTCTCATCATGCTGCTGTGAGAGGGGGAGACGGGAATATGAAATACTGCAAAAAACTGTTTGCCCTTCTGGCTGCGGCCCTGCTCTGCATGGCCCTGACCCTGCCGGCCGGGGCAGCGGCCCCGCTGGTGCGGGACGAGTGCGGCGTCTTTGACGCCGACACGCTGGCCGACCTCGAGGAGCAGGCCGAAAGTGCTTCCGACGGCCACGGCGTGGATGTCTACTTCCTCGTGGTGGACGACATCGGCGATGCCGACCAGCGCGACTACGCGAAAAATTATTACATCTCCAACGGCCTCGGCTACGGCGACGAGCAGAGCGGCATCCTCTTCCTGCTGGCGGTCGGCTCCCGCAAGTACGTCACCATCACCTACGGCGAGGGCGTCACGGCTTTCACCGACTACCGCATCGAGCAGCAGGAGGACGAGATCGTCCCGCAGCTCTCCGATGAGGAATGGGCGGATGCCGCCTATACCTATATCGATATGTGCGACTATGCACTGGACTACTATGCCGACTATGGCGAGCCCATCGATGTGGATAACGACATCGGCCTGGAAGACCTGCTCATTGCCATGATCTTCCCTCTCGGCATTTCGGCGTTCATCTGCCTCATCCTCTACCGCCGGATGAAGACGGCCCGGCAGAAAACGGAGGCCGACGAGTATATGCCCGGCTTCACCCTGCGGGTCAAGCGTGACCGCTACACCCACACCACCCGGGAGCGCACCTATGACCCGCCCCAGAAGGAGTCCCACTCCTCCGGCGGTTCGTCCGTCGATTCCGACGGCTTCGGCGGCTCGTCGGGCGGCTCGTTCTGAAGCATAAAAATAAAAACACCTCGCTGTATGACACAGCGGGGTGTTTTGCTTTTACAGTCTCAGCCGAGGCTCACGCCCATCCGGCGGGCGACGGTGAGCAGCTCACAGCCCTCGGGGATGTTGCGGGTCTTACCGGCGATGTCCTCGAGGCGGTTGGCGACGACGCGGTTGTTGACCATGGCGACGGTGACGCCGTAGCGCTCCACTTCCACCAGCTTGGCGGCGTAGCTGCCGAACTCGGTGGCCAGTACACGGTCGTAAGCGCTGGGGCTGCCGCCGCGCTGCATGTGGCCCGGGATGCAGACGCGGGTCTCCATGCCGGTCTTTTTCTGGACGGCGGCGGCGATGCGGTTGGTGGCGGTGACGCCGTAACCGGCTTCGGCGCGCTTTGCCATCCACTCTTTCCGCTTCATCCTGGCCTCTTCGGTGTTGATGGCACCCTCGGCCACGGCGATGATGGAGAAGTTGGAGCCTTTGCGGGCGCGGCGCTCCACAGCGGCGCAGACGCGGTCGATGTCGTAGGGCTGCTCGGGCAGCAGGATGATGTCAGCTCCGCCGGCGATGCCGGAGTAGAGGGTCAGCCAGCCGGCCTTGTTGCCCATGATCTCGATGCACATGACGCGGCTGTGGCTGCCGGCGGTGGTGTGGATGCGGTCGATGACCTCAGTGGCGATGTCCACGGCGGTGTGGAAGCCGAAGGTAACGTCGGTGCCGTAGATGTCGTTGTCGATGGTCTTGGGCAGGCCGATGATGTTCAGACCCTCCTGGGAGAGGAGGTTGGCCGTCTTGTGGGTGCCGTTGCCGCCGAGGCAGAGCAGACAGTCGAGCTTGGCGTCCTTGTAGGTCTTTTTCATGGCCGCGACCTTGTCGATCTTGTCCTCTTCCACCACGCGCATCAGCTTGAAGGGGGTGCGCTTGGTGCCGAGGATGGTGCCGCCCAGCGTCAGGATGCCGCGGAAATCGTCCTCGCACATCTCCTTGTATTCGCCGGTGATGAGGCCGTGGTAGCCATTCAGGATGCCCACGATCTCGACATTGTCGCCGAACCGTGCATACAGGGCTTTGGCCACGCCGCGGATGGTGGCGTTCAGGCCGGGACAGTCGCCGCCGGAGGTCAGGATACCAACACGTTTTTTCATATCGAACAACCCTCGTTTCTTCCGTTCTCCCTCAGAGGGGGCAGGTAAATGATACTATAAGAGTATTCCCAAAGGGGGCGGGTGTCAAGAGCCGGGGACGAAAAAAGGCGTGAAAACGCAGAGGCAGGGAAGACAGAAAAAACATGGACGGAAAAATCAAAAAAAGTGGTTGACAAATGGAGGCGGAGGCTGTATAATATTCCTCGTCAGCAGCGCTTCGGTGCTGAGGGCGAAACCGAATAGTGGGGATTTGCATAGTGGTAGTGCGGTAGACTCTGACTCTACTTGTGGGAGTTCGATTCTCTCATCCCCAACCAGACCGCAGCCCATTGGGTTGCGGTATTTTCGGGGCATAGCGCAGTTGGTAGCGCGCCTCGTTCGGGACGAGGAGGCCGTGGGTTCAAATCCCGCTGCTCCGACTGAAAAAGACCGGTACACATTCGTGTGCCGGTCTTTTTCTATCTCCGCAGCGGGATTTGAAAGGAACCCGGGTTGCGGCTCCCAGCGTCTGTTTCGGCCCTTGGGCGGGCCTCACATCCTGCTGGCCGCGGCCCCAACAACTCCTCCCTGTTTCCGCCGCGGGCGGCGGTCGTCGTCGTTGCAGTTGGTGACTGCCGCTTCACATTCGTGTACTTGCTTTTTTATTTATCGCAATTTTCAAAAATAGTGCCTATCGAAACGGCATATTTGCGATATGCAGTTTGCGGATGTTGCTTGTGCATTAAAAACGCAAACTGCTATAGTCGGGCGCGGGATTTGAACTATTCACACAAATCTCTATCTCTTTCTTCTGAAATATGCTAAAATAGTACCACTACGACACAGGAGGTCTTTCTATGCTCAAACGTCTGCGCAGCGCCCACCCGATGCTCTACTGCCTTGTGGCCGAGGTGCTGTTTCTGGGGATGCTGTTCGTGGCATCGCTGCTGTCGCTTCTGCTCATCTTGTTCGTCGTGCGGGATATTGATGCCGTCGATGATTATATGCTGACCTTCATGCAGGAGGCAGCAGGCGTGCTGGTGGCGTGGCTCTTTCTGGCGCGCACCGGGAAGAGCGGCCTGCTCCGCCGCCGGGGCAGCGGCTTTTTCAACGGTCTGCTGGTGGGCCTGTACCCCATCGCGCTCATCAGCTACAACGCCTACAATACCCTGCTGTTTGGCAGGCCGGAGGGCGATATGCTGCCCGCGTGGCATGTCGTGTGGTTCCTTATCGGCATGACCAGCGTCGGTGTGGCAGAAGAGTTTCTGTTCCGGGGCGTCATCGCCCAGACGCTTCTGGAGCATTTCGGCACCAGCCGGGCCGGCGTCTGGAAAGCCTGCCTGCTGTCGGGCCTCTACTTCGGTGCGGCCCACCTGACCAACCTCACCGGCAGTGCGCCGCTGGGCGTTCTGATGCAGTGTGTCTTTGCGGCCTCGCTGGGTACGCTGCTGGCGGCGGTCTATTTCCGCACCGGAAACATCTGGGTGACGGTGTTCATCCACGCCGCGATGGACAT
>ULQZ01004372.1_pt1 | contig 15665 bp, 17 predicted proteins | sample 1955011 | NCBI WGS metagenome assembly ULQZ01 (sample SAMEA4835670, study PRJEB28245) | human gut metagenome | biome: gut microbiome; material: fecal sample | place: Denmark | collected 2008 | reverse complement strand
CGCCGCAGACTTGGCGGGGCGCTTCTTATCAAATCATCAATCGTACAATGACTTTCCATGTGCTATACGGCCGTAGATCTTTTGTCCGATCACGACAAAAGCATAAACTGTCATATAGATACAAGATGCAGCTCCCAAGCCTCCGCAGATAATAAAGTAAATGTACATTAAAATGTTACCCATGATGAAAGAGCTCCTTTCGAAAAACGTTAACGTATTACTTTTTATTGTAACTATTCAGGACAGCCCCTCCGCACATTCGCATTTCGGACACTTCGTGTCCTTTCCCGCCTTTGACAAGGCTAAAAATGCTCATATGTGGAGGGAGCCCTATTCGGATCTAAATGTACAGAAATCAAGGTCTTTTACGTGCAAGCACGACGATTCATTGATTTCCGCACATTCGATCCGGAATAGTTACTTTTGGTTTAATCTATTTATTATTTGGTTTTTGGATTGTCAGTGATCGCATCTTTTTTCCCTGAATTGTCGATGCGAAAACTGAAAATACAAGCGCCGATTAAAAGGATTGCTGCCAATCCGATAATAATATATTCTAACATATGTTCCCTCATTTCTGTGCCTTTTGCCGCGTCTGCGGTGCACTTTAATAAACCACTGAAAAAGTGGAAAAATTTTACAACTCTAAAATGAAGGGGATTAGCGCTTTTTTCCGTCCTTTAGATAGACGCATTGAATCAGAGAAATGTGTCCGCTTGTATTATGTGTCACATTGGAAATCTGTAAAAACAGAGTGGAATGAAACGTGCGTGGAAGATATTCCACAGTCGAAAGGCAAGCAGACAATCGACGAATACAAGACTGCAGGGTACGCTGTTCACTTTTGCAAAAAGATTCCGCACCGGCATCCGGAGTTTTAGAGATACGTTCTTCATAAACAACCTTTGAGCCGTCGCTGATCTGTGCGTGAGTGACATGCTTGGTGGATTGTGTAGTCTGGACGCAAAAAGAAGATGTGTCTGCTGATTGTAAGAAGAAACACATTTCACACAACAATATGGCTAAGATTAAAAATCCCATAAGGTGTTTTCTGGTCCGTGAGCTGCACATCGTAATCCCTCCCATGCAATCACTGGGTCTAAAAAGAATCGTTACTTGCTTGCACCGTCATTATAACGCGGGAGCGGTGCAAATAGCAAGTTAAGATTTGGTAAAGAGAATGTTAGCCGACGAACAAACTCACGACAGGAATGGAGAATAAAGACACGATCGTTGTCAGAACCACGCCGGCAGAGGCAAGCTGGACATTGCCATTGTATTCTTCCGTGATAAGAACCACCATGCTTCCCGAAGGAAGCGCAAGCATAATGATAAACAAAGTAAGAATCACCGGGTCAAATGGCAGCAGCCGAATGACAAAACTTGCGACAATCGGGATTGCAAACATTTTGATAAAGGCAAATCCATAAAGACGTACTTCTTGGAAAATCCTGGAAAGTGGACTGGCGGCAAGCGAACAACCGATAAGGATCATGGAAAGAGGCACGCAGGGATTTCCCATGTAATTGATGAATTTTTGCACATTTTCCGGCAGAGAAATGCCCGTTACAAATAATACGATTGTGATGAGAGAAGCCAGTACACCGGTATTTCCAAAGATCTGGCGAAGTCTGGCGGACATGCTGAGAGCCGGTGCGCTGCCATCCGAGAGTGAGCGGCGGACCAGCGAAATTCCATAAGTATATATGATGAGGTTAAACACGAGCATGTAGACGGCGACGTAAATAATGTACTGTGCGCCAAGCAGGGAACTTACGATAGGAATTCCCATAAAACCGCAGTTCGGAAGCAATGTCAGCAGTTTGTAGATTGGGGCCGTTTGACTCGTTGGTCGGAGGACAAATACGATAAAAAATCCGGCGAGGAAAAGAAGCAGGTAAAAAATGCCGACAAGAATCAGATTTTGCCAAAATAAAGGGCCGCTTTGTTTTAAACTCTGGCCGAAAACACTCGAAATCATCAAAAAAGGATTGAAAATATTAACCACAAGACGGGAAAGCGCCGAAGACAGCGAGTCATTGATCCAGTCTCTGCGGGCAAGGAAATAACCGGTAAACATCATGGCAAAAAGAACCAGCATTTGACCGGCGGCAACAAAAATATCCATACTCAGACCTCCTCCTTATAAAAATCGTGAAGCGGGGCGAGGTGGCGTTCAATCGCACGGCAGAGCCGTTCCCGGTCTTTCGTCTTCACCGCCTCAATGATATCCGCATGATCCGACTGCGAAAATTCGATCGCAGAAACCGGATCTTCCGAATTCATAATAATATTTTTCTGCGTCATACGATATAGTGTGGACAAAAATAAAGTTAAAATACTGTTTTTGGAACAGCCGATCAATTGGAGATGAAATTTTGTGTCGTATTCCCAAAACAGCGCGTAATTGCCGCGGGCAGCCTCCATTTTTGCGTATAATTCCTCCAGCTGGGCGATTTCTTGCTCTGTAATAGAAAGAAGATATTTTTCCATCACACTGATTTCCAAAAACTGGCGTGCATTCACGATCTCCGAAGCCGGAACATCGGATAAATGAATGGCATTTTCCAATTTATCTGCAATACTTGACTGGGTCGGACGGGAAACGTAATTTCCCTTTCCCGGGATATTGATTACCAGATTTTTCTCGACAAGCATTTTGATCGATTCGCGGATGACATTGCGGCTGACATCGTATTGGGAAGCCAGGATACGCTCTGACGGAAGCTTGTCATTTTCTTTCAGTTCGCCCGACTGGATGCGGGCGCAAAGTTCCGACGCGATTTTTGTAGATAAAGCATCTCTCATAAGAAATTCCCCCTTTCAACTTATAGCCTAACGATTCAATTACAGTATAGCATATCTTCTAAACTGGTTCAACTGGTAGTACCAGTCAGACCGCAAAAAATGGATGATTTTGTACAAAATGCACAAAGAGACAAGAAAAACGCCGAGAAAGATAGATATAATAGCCAAACAAAAACAAGAGTAATTCCTATTTTGCCATCATTTTTTTGTATATCTACTAAAATGACAGGTTGATATTTGTGGAGAACTCCGTATTGACAGATGGTATTTTGTTCGCTATGATAGGGGTAACAAAAGCAAAGGCGCTGAACCCTTCGGGGTGCGGCGCTTTTTTCTATTTACAGAAAGGTGGTTTTATTATGAAAATGAGAAAGAAGAAATCAATTTTTATGAGTTTGGTATTATCCCTGGTGATGTTATTATCACTCACAGGCTGTGGCTCTTCCGAGCAGGCCGGTTCCTCTTCCGATTCCACTTCGAGTGAGAAAAAGGTTTTGAAGGTTGGTATGGAATGTATGAACGCTCCATACAACTGGTCACAGACAGATGACAGCAATGGTGCCGTTCCCATCGAAGGAACAACCGAATATGTAAATGGATACGATGTCATGATGGCAAAGAAGATTGCCGAGGAAAATGGCTATGAATTGCAGGTATACAAAATTGAATGGGATGGATTGATCATGGCAGTTCAGTCCGGAACCATCAACGCGATCATCGCCGGAATGTCAGCAACCGACGAAAGAAAACAGAGTGTTGACTTCTCTGATCCTTATTATAAAGCAACTCACGTATTGATCGTGAAAAAGGACAGCAAATATGCAAGTGCTAAAACTTTGGATGATCTGAAGGGATGCAACGTAACTTCCCAGCAGGGAACAACGATGTATGACAGTTCTGCAAAACAGATCAAGGGAGCTACCATACAGGAAGCTTTGCCGAATATCCCAAGTTTGATCGTAGCCGTAAGTTCCGGTCGTACCGATGTGGCAATTGTGGAAAAACCGATGGCACTTGCAGCGATTGCGACAAATAAAGATCTGGCAATGGTAGAATTTCCGGAAGGTTCCGGATTTGATGTAGATTCCGGTATTACAAATATCGCAGTCGCAGCCAAAAAAGGCGATTCGGCTGTCGTTGATGCCTGCAATAAGACATTGAAAGGCATTTCCGATGAAGAGAAAGATAAGATGATGAAGGAAGCCATCGCAAATCAGCCGGCAAGTGATTCTGAATAATCCCTAAGTTTGTGCCTAAGCGCCGCTTGGCAGCAAACAATGGATACCATAGCGGCGCAGAAATGGGGGACATACTATGACAATGTTTGTTGCACAGGCGGCATCCTTTCCCGTAGATGGTTCCTTTTGGGACTGGGTTGGATACCTCATCATGGAATATAAAGGCGTCTTTTTGAAAGGCGCAGGCTGGACACTTGCGCTGGCAGTGACCGGTACTATTATCGGATGTATCATCGGATTTATCGTTGGTATCGTTCAAACCATTGAACTGGAAGCAAATTGCAATTATGCAAAGCGTGGTCTGGTAAAAGTAGTAAAAGCAATCGTCCGCATATATGTGGAAGTGTTTCGAGGTACACCAATGATCGTACAGGCGATGGTTATCTACTACGGTTTGTCTTATCTGGGGATCCAGTGGGGCGCATTGACATGTGGTTTCATCGTTGTTTCGATCAACACCGGTGCTTACATGGCTGAATCGGTACGAGGCGGAATCAATTCCGTCAGTACCGGTCAGTTTGAAGCCGGAAAGGTCATCGGACTGAGTCATTTTCAGATCATGTTCCACGTGGTGCTGCCGCAGGCATTGAAAAATATCATGCCACAGATTGGTAACCAGTTGGTAACGAACCTGAAAGATACTTCCGTATTAAATGTTATTTCCGTGAATGAACTATTCTTCAGCGGAAAGACGGCGGCATCCGTATATTATAAATATTTTGAAGTATTTATCATAATTGCGGCAATTTATTTTGTATTAAACCTGATCGTAACGATCTTGCTCCGGTTTGTGGAGAAATTGATGGCTGGAAAATCCGATTACAGCTTGTCAAAGTAAAGGGGGAATTACCATGAGTGAAATCAAAGAACCAATTTTGGAAGTATACGATGTGACAAAAAATTTTGGTGACCACGAAGTGCTTCGCGGTGTAAATTTCAAGGTATTTCCAAAAGATGTAATCTGCATCATCGGGGCTTCCGGTTCCGGAAAAACGACGATGCTTCGGTGCCTGAACATGCTGGAGACACCGACATCCGGAAGCATCTACTTTGACGGCGAAGAGATTTCAAGATACCGCGCAGATGTACGGTCATCCAGGAAAAAAATGGGAATGGTTTTTCAGCAGTTTAATCTGTTTCAGAATAAATCAGTTCTCGATAACTGTACATTGGGGCTTCGCAAGGTGTTGAAAATGCCAAAACAAGAAGCCGAAGAGAAAGCCAAATATTATTTGGAAAAAGTGGGAATGACACCTCAGCTGCTTGCCAAACCGGCACAGCTTTCCGGTGGACAGCAGCAGCGAGTTGCGATTGCAAGAGCGCTCGCGATGGAGCCGGAAGTGCTTTTGTTTGACGAACCGACGAGTGCTCTCGACCCACAGATGGTCGGCGAGGTGCTCAATGTCATGAAGCAGCTGGCAAGTGAAGGTATGACAATGGTTATCGTAACCCATGAGATGGCATTTGCAAGAGATGTCTCGACGCGGACCATTTTCATGCACGAAGGTGTGGTGGCAGAAAACCGCAAGTCAAAAGAACTTTTTGCCAACCCACAGCATCCGAAAACACAGGAATTTTTGGCCAGATTTATGGCTGGTTGACGTTAGGAGGGTTATTATGAGTAAAGAATTTAAGACAAAAACAGAAGGACTTACCATCCGTTATGTCGAGGATGGTGAAGAGGGGCTGGTACTTCAGCTGATCAAGGAGATCGCAGAATATGAAAAAATGTCAGATTGTGTGAAAGCGACCGAAGAAGGGTTACATAAAGCATTGTTTGAGCAGCACGACTGCAATTGTCTGATCGTAGAATATGAGAAAAAACCGGTAGGCTTCTGCTTGTATTTCCATACATTTTCTACTTTCTGCGGGCGAACAAACCTGTATCTGGAAGACATTTTCGTACGCGAAGAAATGCGTGGAAAAGGAATCGGAAAAGAGATTTTCCATGTATTGATGCAGATTGCCGTAGACGAGGGATGCGATCGTCTCGAATGGGTATGTCTTAACTGGAATACACCGTCCATCGCCTTTTACAAAGGCATGGGAGCATTTCCAATGTCAGACTGGACGACATTCCGCATGACAACCAAAGAAATGACCGAAGCACTCGAGCGGTTCTAAGGCAGCCGCAGAGAGGAGGGCAGGATGAAATTACTGATTTATGGGATGACGGAGGACGAGAAAAAGACTCTCGCCGAGATCCGGCAGCAGGTAGATGTTGAAGAGATTGCATTTGCAGATGGTATTTTTACCAAGGACAGGATCGCAGAAGTCGATGGATTCCGTGCAATCTGGATTATGACAAACAGCATGATCGGTGAGGAAGAAGCCAGACTTCTTTCTGAGCATGGAGTGCGTTACATCGTCTCCAGGGCGGCCGGCATCGATCATCTTGACCTCGAAGCATTGCGGAAGTACGGCATTAAGGCAGCCAATGTGCCGTCGTATTCACCCAATGCGATCAGCGAGCATACGTTGATGCTTTTGCTCAATGCACTGCGCCACATGCGGCGTAGCGAGGCAATGGTTGCCCGACGGGATTTTGGGATTGCAGGATTGTGTGGAAGAGAGATCCGCACAATGACCATCGGTGTCATCGGAGCCGGGCGTATCGGAACATTGACGATCAAGGCGCTGGCGGCACTCGGAGCCAAAGTGCTTGTGCATGCGAGACATGTACACCTAGACCTTGTCGGGATCGCGACGCAGGTTTCGCTTTCCGAAATCTGGGAACGCAGTGATGCCATCGTGCTTCATTGCCCCCTTACAAAAGAAAATACGCATCTGATCGGGAAAGAGACATTGGAACAGTGCAAACCGGGTGTCGTGGTTGTAAATACTGCGCGAGGTGGTCTGGTAGATGGCAAGGCGATGTTAGATGCACTGAAAAAAGGAAAGGTTTCTGCGTTTGCAATGGACGTTTATGAGACGGAAGATGATTTTGTACGGGTCGATTTTGAAGGAAAGCCGACCGGTGATCCGGTGTTTGAGGAGCTGCTTGCAAGAGAAGAGGTAATTTATACGTCACATATCAGTTTCCTGACAGACCGGGCATTGTACGAGATTATGAGAATTTCGCTGGAAAATGCGTCGGAATATGAGAAAAATGGCATTTGCCACAATGAAGTGACGACGGGGAAAGGTCAGTGATAGTATGTATGCAGAAAAATTGTATAAAAATGGAAAGTTCTACACGATGGAACAAGAGGGACAGGCGGTAGAGGCCGTCGGTGTCCGCGATGGAAAAATCGTATTTACGGGAACGAACGAAGAAGCAGAGAAAATAGAGAGCGACGAAATCATTGATATAAAAGGAAGGGCAGTATTTCCGGGATTTATCGACTGCCACCAGCATACATTGGCTTACGCGAGGACGACAAAAGAAGTGAATCTTGTCGGGACAAAAAGTGTACAGGACATATTGGACCGCCTGAAAGAGCGTGCGAAAGTGACGCCGCCGGGGGACTGGATCAAAGGAAGCGGCTTCAACCACGAGGAATTTGACGAGGTGCGGATTCCGACAAAAGAGGAACTCGACAGTGTCAGCAAAGAGTGTCCGATTCTGATCAGCCGGTATTGTATGCATGTGCATGCGGCAAACTCAAAAGCACTTGAGATCGCCGGAATTGATGAGAATTTCAAACCAATCGTACCGGATTCCGTGGAGTACGGAGCCGATGGAAAGCCAAACGGCATCCTGCGTGAGAGCGCGGTAACGCCGGTATTAAAGAGTATTCCGGATCTTCTGCCGACACCGGAGGACAAAAAAGATGCCCTCGAAGCGGTGTGCCGCGACATGAACCGTTATGGGATCACCGGCATTCATCCGATTCAGGGAAAATTTGTCGATGCAGACGAGTATATGAATCTATACCAGGAACTGGAGGAGGAAGGGCGGCTTCCGGTCCGCGTGTACCTGTCATTTGACGAATATCCGTCCTTTCATATGAAGACAGGATTTGGAAATGAAAAATTGCGCTACGGCTTTTACAAAATATACAGCGACGGATCGCTTGGTTCGCGAAATGCCGCATTGACGGAGGATTATTCGGATGATCCGGGAAATAAAGGACTTTTGAATCATTCGCCGGAAGAAGTCATGGAAATGTGCCAGAAGGCCTATGACATGGATCTGCAGATCGGCATTCATGCAATTGGCGACCGTGGTGTCGAGATTGCGCTTGACGCATTGGAAAACTGCTACCGAAAGAATCCGAAGCCAAATGTTCGATTTCGCCTGATTCACGGCATCGTGCTTCGCAAAGACCTGATTGAGAGGATCAAAAAGATGCCAATCATCGTGGATATCCAGCCGAGATTTACGTCGAATTATAACATTTGGTGGTCGGAAGACCGTCTCGGACCGGAACGGATCCGATATGCCTATGCTTGGAACACATTGATCAAGGAAGGCATCATTCTTACCGGAAGTTCGGATTCACCGGTGGAACCGTACAGTCCGATGCTCGGTGTATATTCCATCGTGTGCAGGCAGGATCTTACCGGAAAACCGGAGGGCGGATGGTATCCGAAGGAGCGTGTCAGTGTATACGACGCCATCAGTATGTATACCAGAAATGCCGCGTATTCTTCTTACGAAGAAGACATCAAAGGCACGATAACAGTGGGAAAATTGGCGGACTTCGCCGTGATGGAAGAAGATCCATTTACCGTTGACCCATTACATATAAAAGACATCCGCGTCATGCAGACATGGCTTGGCGGAGAAAAAGTTTACGAGGCAGAGTAACTGCCGGATTGGAGGACATTATGTTATTAGATGGAAGCGTTACAAAACAAGAAGCGATTAATGATTGTCTTACTTACTGGAACCCAAACCGTACGCAGACCTGGTTTGATATGGGAATCGATATCATCATCGGCAAACGCGAAGGTTATTATTTCTGGGACATGGATGGAAAAAAATACATGAACCTTCATCTGAACGGCGGAACATTTAACCTCGGACACCGTAATCCGGAAGTGATCGCAGCCCTCGAAGAAGGAGTCAAAGAGTTTGATATCGGAAACCATCACTTTGGTTCCGTGGCCCGCGGTAAATTGGCAAAAAGCCTTGTCACTACGGCGACTCCGGGTATGCAGTACGCCATCTTTTCCAGCTGCGGCGGCGAGGCTGTCGATGTGGCGATCAAGAGTGTGCGTTATGCGACAAAACGCCGTAAGATCGTATCTTTGCAGAAATGTTACCACGGTCATACCGGACTGGCACTCTCTGCCGGCGATCCATTTTTCAAGGATGCATTTTTGTGCGATGGTGCCGACCAGTACTATGAGCAGGTGCCGATGAACGATGTGGATGCAATGGAAGCCGTATTGAAAAAAGAAGATGTCGCAGGCGTTATCATTGAGACCATCCCGGCAACCTATGGATTCCCGATTCCGGAGCCGGGCTACATGAAAGCGGTAAAAGCGCTTTGTGAAAAATACGGAACGCTCTACATCGCCGATGAAGTGCAGACCGGCCTTATGAGAACCGGAAAAATGTGGGGAATTATGCACGAGGGCGTAAATCCGGATGTCATCGTCAGTGGAAAAGGCCTGAGCGGCGGTATTTATCCGGTCGCAGCGACGATCATGACAAAGCAGGCAGGAAAATGGGTCGAGGAGATCGGCCGCAGCCACACATCGACATTTGGAGGTTCTGAACTCGGATGTGTCGTAGCCAATAAAGTGGTCGAAATGGTAACCCGCAAGGAAACCGTTGACAATGTACATTTCCTCGAAGGCTACTTGAAGAAAGGACTGGATGAAGTTCACAAATTGTATCCGGACTTCTTCACAAGTTATACACAGCGAGGCATCATCTTTGGATTGGAATTTGATTTTGAAAATGGTGGACAGCATGCGATGCGTGCCCTCTTCAACAACGGAATTTGGGCAATTTACGCAAGATTCAATCCGAAAATCGTACAGTTTAAGCCGGGTCTTCTCTGCACCAAAGAGTATTGTGACGAGCTTTTGGAGAAATTTGAGAAGAGTGTCAAAGAAGCAAAAGAGACGTGTGCAAAGTTGAAATAAAGTCAGGACTCATGTGTGAGAAACAACACCTCATGTGCTTGCACAAATGAGTGTTGTTTCTCACACATGAAGCCCCCCGCCCTACATGAGCATTTTTAGCCTTGTTAAAGGCGGGAAAAGAACACGAAGTGTTCGAAATGCGAATGAGGCGGGCGGGGGGAGTCCTGAATGTAAAGTCAGGATTTACAATATGAAACCAAGGGGGAATTGACATGGGAACGTTGTTAGAGCCGGATGATATCCGAGAACAGCTGCAGTCACAATTGCTTTTGCATTATGATCTGCCGGAAGATACGAAAGTATATCATTTGAAATATTCGGAGAATTTTACCTATCGTCTCGAAAGTGAAATGACCGGCGAGAAATACGTTCTCCGTGTCAACCGCCCCGGTTATCATGATCTGACGGAACTCGAAAGCGAACTTTCGTGGATTCGGGCAGTGAAACGGGATACGGATATACGGACAGCGGATGTTCTCCCGGGAAAAGATGGAAAATTTATCCAGCAGCTTGCGTTTGCCGGAAGCACCGACAAATATGTATGCAGTCTGTTTTCCTTTGTGGAAGGCATCGGAATCCGTGGGATGTCCACGGAAGAACTGATCCCGTACCAAAAGCAGATCGGCGCGATTACGGCAAAACTTCATCTTCACGCGATGTCATGGAATGCCGACAATTCTCTGCCACGGTTTCACTGGGACATCGAGGATATGTTTGGTGATACGTCGCGCTGGGGCGATTGGAGCAAAAATCCGGCGTTGACGGAATCACAAAAAGAAATATTTTCTCAAACGGTAGCGATTGGCTGCAAGAGATTGAAAAAATATGGAAAGAAGCCGGACCGGTACGGATTGATTCATTCGGATTTAAATATCAACAATATTTTGGTCGATGGCGATCAGGTAAAGATATTGGATTTTGACGATTGTGGATATGGCTGGTTTTTATTTGACTTATCCACAGCAGTTTTGGAATACGACACCAACCTTTCTGAGATGACGAGGGCATGGCTGGACGGCTACCAGACCGTCCGCCCGCTCTCGCCTGAGGATCTGCAGGAAGTAGACACCTTTATCGTGCTTCGTAAGATCGTCCGCATGGGATGGATCGCGTCGCACTGGGACAATGACACGGTCAAACGCGTGACAGACCGCTATTATACGGAGACAGAAAAACTGGCACGCGCCTACTGTGAAACGAATGGAGGATGCTTATGATTTCAAAAGAATATACAAATATTGGAAGTAAGAGTTCGGCGATCCGAGAGATGTTTGACCTTGCCCTTGAGCGGAGCAAGGTTGTCGGCGAGGAAAATGTTTACAATTTTTGTATCGGAAATCCCAATGTTTCGACGCCGGAATGTGTAAAAGAAGAGTTGATACATCTTTTAGAAACGGAAAATCCATTTCATCTTCACGGTTACACGACTTCTGCCGGCGATGAAGAAGCGCGGGATGCGATTGCCGGAGGACTGAATGACCGCTACGGCACACATTTTACCAGAGAAAATCTGTATTTCACCGTTGGCGCTGCGTGCGCGCTTAACATTTGTTTTCGTGCGTTATGCAATTCGGGAGATGAATTTATCTCGTTTGCCCCATATTTTCCGGAATACCGTTTTTATCTGGAAACAATCGGTGTCAAATTTGTCGCCGTGCCTTCGCGGACAGAAGATTTCCAAATCGACCCGGACACATTTGAAAAGGCAATTACGGAGAAAACGAAGGGCGTTATCGTGAACTCGCCAAACAATCCGTCCGGTGCCGTTTATTCGAAAGAAACGATTGAAAATATATGTGAAATACTGGCAAAAAAAGAGAAAGAATACGGCCACGCAATTTATATTATCGCAGATGAGCCGTACCGTGAAATCGCCTACGATGTGGAAGTTCCGTATATCCCGAACTTTTACCGCAATACACTTGTGTGCTATTCTTACAGCAAATGCCTTTCCATCCCCGGCGAGCGAATGGGATATCTTGTTATGCCGTCGGAGATTGATGAGTTTGATTCAATCAAAAAGGCAGTTTCCGGGGCAGCGCGTGTCCTCAGTTACGTCAACACCCCGACAATGTTCCAGCTTCTTATGAAGAAGTGCCACGAGGATGTCGCAGATATGAGCATTTACCGCAGAAACCGTGATCTTCTCTACAATGCTCTTACCGACCTTGGATTTTCCTGTGTGAAACCGGATGGTGCTTTTTACCTGTTTCCGAAATCTCTTGAACCGGATGACTATGCTTTTTGTAAAAAAGCGGTCAAACACAATCTGATCCTTGTACCGGGAACAGAGTTTGGCTGTCCGGAACATGTCCGCATCTCCTACTGCGTATCGACGGAGCAGATTGAACGAGCTTTGCCGGCATTTAAGACTCTTGCCGAAGAATATAAAAACTAAGGCAGCGATTCAGCATATAATGAGCACATAAGAAAAACAAGCGACTGCAAAGCAGGCATTTGTTTTTCTTGTGCCATTATTGAGTGAACAGCCGGTGTAACCGGCGAGAAAGCACGAAGTGCGAGTTCACGATATAATGAGCGGGAGGGGCTGAATCGCTACAAAATCAAATGTTAAATTTTACCATTTCGAAATGATTTTTTCGATATCGGATCAACCCTTCGTCCTGCATTTTGCCAAGTTCTTTGGACAGCGCACTGCGGTCAAGATTGAGATAATCTGCCATCTGCTGGCGGTTGAATGGTATGTCAAATGCCGTACTTCCGGTACGTGTAACTTGTTCTGAAAAGTAAATCGCCAGCCGCTCGCGGATTGTCTTTGGTGAAGTGCAGAATATGCGGCTGGACAAGATAAGGTTTTTCTGCATGGAAATAAAGAGAAGATTGCGGGTGATCTTCTGTGCAAGCGAAGAATTTTTCGCATTTTCTAACAAATTCCGTACATTAAAAAATACAATTTTACATGCCTGCGCAGCGACGACATCGACCATCATGGGAGTGCCTGTGATGGCATAAGTTTCTGCAAAAACATCGTCTGTTTCCAGCTTATTTAATATGGTTGAATTTCCCAAAATATCGTTGTTTTCAATGACTACACTACCCTCTGTTACGATGCCTATTTCACTGGTATTTTCTCCCATGGAAAATAGAATTTCTCCCTTGTCAAAAGATTTCTTTTTTAATAAGGAAAGAGACTCTAATTCACGCCAGTCATTTTCGTCAAAATCCCGAAAAATCGCATTGTTCGATAGTTGTCTGATAAATTTTTTCAAGTTTTTCCCCTTTCGTTGTTATAACCACCGATTTTTTATTTTTATTTTACTATAATGAAATCACAAAATCAACAAAAAGGAAGGATGAATGTACAAATGGTACGTAGAATTATTCAAATTAATGAAGATAAATGTAACGGATGCGGTGCTTGCGCTTCTGCTTGTCACGAGGGCGCGATCGGAATGGTGGATGGAAAAGCAAAACTTCTCCGTGATGATTATTGTGATGGACTTGGCGACTGCCTCCCAACGTGTCCGACGGGAGCGATTAAGTTTGTTGAGCGTGAGGCAGCGGCATACGACGAAGAAGCCGTAAAAGAAAATATGAAAAAACGCGCCGCACAGGGAAAGAATGGAAAAGCGGCAGTTTCAGAAACGGCGGTAGGTGCGGTGGCTTCCGAACATGTGGCACCTCAGGCGGGCGCAGCATCACAGCCAACCGGCGGCTGTCCGGGAAGCCGGATGCGGATGCTTCGCCAGCAGGCAGAGAAAGAGGATGTTTTGGCGGGGGAAATTAATTTTGTTAAAGCACCTGCTTCCCAGCTCGCCCAGTGGCCATGCCAGATCAAACTTGTACCAACCAATGCTCCGTATTTCAATAGCGCAAAGCTCTTGATCGCGGCGGATTGCACCGCTTATGCTTATGCTAATATGCACCAGGAATTTATGCGTGGCAAGGTGACAATTATCGGCTGTCCGAAACTGGACGATATTGATTACAGCGAGAAATTGACGACGATCATCCGCGACAATGACATCAAAGAGGTGACAATTGTACGCATGGAAGTTCCTTGCTGTGGCGGCCTAGAAATGGCGGCAAAAAAAGCAATTCAGGAGAGTGGGAAGTTTATTCCATGGCAGGTCGTAACGATTTCAATTGACGGAAAGAAACTGGATTGATGGAAACTGGCGCCACGAAATGCGAATGTGCAGGAGGGGCTGAATAATTACCATGATGTTTACTGTGAGGGAGAATTTATGCAGAAAAAAGAGTTACAGGATCTGCTGACAGGCGCGCTAATCGGTTTGGTAAAGGCCTGTGGAACGAATCCAAAAACCGAAAATACAGATGCAATCGTGGCGGAAGGGCTGGCTATGACATCGCCGGATTTTCCCGGAGAGGTTACCGAGCCTGAGTTGGCGTCGTTTATCGCCAAAGTCCGCGACGAAAAATATACCGTTTCCCCGGGGTGCCGCCTTTGTGCGGCACCTTGTGGCAATACTTCGGATTTTGACATGAAAGAAATCGCCGGCGGGGAAAAAGAGAAAAGTATGAAGAGAGAACTTCTGGCACTGATCCGGGCAATGGCTGTAAAAATATGGAAGCATAGCGGACGCGGCACAACTGGGAACGACGGTGCAGGCGAGGAGGCGAGTGACACATACGGCGGCGTGGGTGCTTGTGCTTTGGCGGCGGACCCGGAGCAGTTGTTTTTCTTTTATAAGGCGTTGTCGATTATCAGTTATGATTTTACGTGCGAAGAACTTGTGCCTGTGCTGGAAGAAGCCAAGAGTTTAGGCGAAAGGCAATCTGCGGCGGGAAATAAGGAAAAATAGGTTGCTTTTAGGGCGGGCAAGAAGCTAGAAAAGCAACGTAAAAGGGGGAAAGAGCTGGAGTGGGTTGTCTTTGCTGCGATGCACCCCGGAGAAAAGGAAAAGCATGTTGTTCCGGGGTGGGCTGGCGACTAGAAGAGAAGGTACCCACCCCGGAAGTAGGAGAAAGCAAGTTGCTCAGAGGTGGGGTGGCGAGCAGAAGGGAAGGCAGGCACCCCAGAAGAAGGAAAAAGCAAGTTACTCAGAGGTGGGGGGGCGAGCAGAAGGGAAGGCAGGCACCGCGGAAGCTGGAGAAAGCAAGTTGTTCAGTGGTGAGTCGCCGCCGCAAGGGGAAGGCATGCACCGCGGAAGAAGGAAAAAGCAAGTTGCTCAGTGGTGGGGTGGCGAGCAGAAGGGAAGGCATGCACCCCGGAAGTCAGGAAAAGCAAGTTATTCAGTGGTGCAAGGTAGTGCTCCCTCTAAAGTAACGCCCCCTCACATAAGGAAACGCCCCCTCACACAAGGTAGCGCCCCCTTGGCTGCGCCTCGGCGGCAGGACGCAGCCGGCAATAGAGTTGTTGACTACGTCAACAAAGCCGGCAGCTCCTATAACCCGATTTCCCGGGCGAATTTTTGAAAGTCGCAGATGTTTTCTGCGGTTTTTTTGATGTCTTTGCCAAGTTGGGCGTTGGCCTCGGCTGTGGTTATCGTGTAAGTTTTGGTTTGCGCCGAGGTGTCACTATACTCCCAAGTGATGGAATCTACATTATCGATCAAAGCAAGGATAGCGTAAGCGTAAGTTGTCATCTTTTTG
>ULQZ01013501.1_pt1 | contig 15944 bp, 15 predicted proteins | sample 1955011 | NCBI WGS metagenome assembly ULQZ01 (sample SAMEA4835670, study PRJEB28245) | human gut metagenome | biome: gut microbiome; material: fecal sample | place: Denmark | collected 2008 | reverse complement strand
ACATCAGTTTGGAGGTTTACACAAACTTTAGGATACTCCCACTTGGTTATACAATCAAGTCTACAGGAGCAGATGATAGTATTGTTCATATTGTTCAATAATTTAAAAAAGAGTTCTCAATTGAGAACTCTTTTTTATAAATTATATTTATTTAAGCATCCCATTCTGTTACATAAACATAATTTTCATCACTACCAGTGATTTCTATATAATATCTTCTATATGGATTTCCTACTCCATCTCCCATATTATAACTTGCCATATCATTTGCAATATAAGAAGCATTTAATTCATCTTTGCTTAAAGGAATCCATCCTGTTCCCCAAGAGGCTTCAGCTTTAATACTAGGGTCCCATTGCATTCCTTGAGCTTCAACTTGTGAACGATAATAAGCAATGGCTTCTTCTGGTGTATATTTATTGCTTGTAGTTGGTTGTTCTTGTGGTTGAGTTTCTTCCACTTTAGGTTCACTATTTGTAGGTTGTGCTTCATTTGTTGTATTAGAGGTATTATTGTTGCTTGTGTTATTGTTAGTATTAGCACTCTCATTTTTTGTGCTTGTTGTATCTTTTTTAGTTGAAGTATCTTTTTTAGTTGTTTCTTTTGTTGTAGTATTAGAAGTTTGTTCACTTTCTTTATCTTGAGTATTTGTTTCAACTTCTTCATTTTCATCTACCAATTTAGCATCTTCGACATCTTTTGTCTTCATTAAGAAATATTTATGTTCTAAATTTACATAACAATAATCATCATTACTTGTGATTATTTGAATATCAATATTTTCCTTAGTATAACCACACTTCTTTTCATTTAAATAATAAAGGTCTACACTCTTTGTCAAAGTATATTTTTTATCACTTGGTTTCATTGTATTCATATCATATTGATTTCCTTCAGAATCTACACCATTTTCAAGAAAATATGTTTCATATTCTGTATATTTAGGTTCTTCATTTTTTTCTGTTTCTTGTACATTTTCAGTATCTTGAATTTCTGTTGCAACAACATTTTCTGTATTATCTTTTGTATTTGTCCTTCCACATCCCATCATTGATAAAGAAATGCAAAGTACTAAAACTAATGCTAAAATATTTTTATTCTTCATATTATAATCATCCTTTCCTTTTTTTTATAAAATAATAAAGAGGCATTAAATCTAATACCTCTTTATTCAATTTTTTAATTATTAGTTGTTTGACTATTTTTATATTCTTCTTTTAATTGGTCTAAATCAAAAGCATCTTTGTAATACACCTTATATTCAATGCTTGTATCATCTTCATTAGCAAGTTCAATATAATATGTACTCCAATTTAAAATATTATCAGAACCATCTTCTGGATAATATAATTGATTTTGAACCATTTCTACATAAGAAGCATCATTTTTACTAACTTTTACTGTAACAGAACCTTCCATATCTGATGGTTTGGAATCTAAAATAGTATGTTCTACTACTGAACTCATTAAACTATTTTCAATTGCTTCTTTTACCATATCTTTAGTAACAGTGGCTTCATTATTTCCATTACTTGAAGTATTGTTTTCTTCATTTGAAAAATCTTTTTCTGATACATAAAGATAATCATAATCAGTTCCACTTACTGGATTCTTGAAACGATGCCAAATACTATTTACTCCATGTTCAGTAATTGTAATTGTGGAACCTTCTTTGATATTTCCTACAAAATAACCATCAACTGAATATACAGGAATTTTTGAAGTTGCAATAACATCAATTGATTCATCTTCAAATTCCATATTTGTAAAATCATATTCTGAAATAGTACTTGAATCATCAAATTCAATGATGTCATTTTCTGTAGCTGATGTATCATCTTCTCCAGCAACTACTACCTCTTCTTTCATAGTATCTTCTTCTGTAGCAGGGGTTTCCTCTACAATAGCATCATCTGTTGCAGATGTTTTAGTTCCACATCCTGTAAGTGCAGTCATTGACATTGCCATAGTCAAAGCAAGTGTTAAAAATAAAGTTCTCTTTTTCATCATTTATTTTCCTCCATAATTCTATTATTGATTATTTTCCTGATTTCTCTTATCTGCTCTATCAATGAGTAAAAAGCTGATAAATATACATGCAATTCCAAGTGCTCCGAGTGCTGGTTTAAATGTAATTATCCAGACTGGGAGCAGAATAATTGCTGCTATTGCAAAAACTGTTGAAAGTTTTGTATTGGCTACAAAACCTGCACCCCATGCTAATATTCCAAAAAGTATGACAAGCCCTTCTCCCTCTAATACAAGTGGTATCATAGTCATAATTGCAAGCACAATTGTGATAGCCCATGTGATTTTGTTCTGTGTACTGACCCTCTTCTCATAAGCATTTGCCATCTTCACATTTTCTTTCAGGTATGGGATATATTCTTTTACCCACTTCTGTAAATATCTTGCCCTGTCTGCATTTATCTTGACCGGGAAATCATTTGGGTCCAGCTTATTTTCTTCAAATGCATCAACTATCTGCTGTTGTGTCTCTTCATCAATGGCATCCTCAAAGCATTTCACTAACTCTCCAATCTGCTGTGCCCTGATAACTATATGCTTCTGAGGATTTTCATTTTCTATCTGCACATTGTTATTGGCAATTATGATAACAGAATAGATTGGAACCTCTATTCCCAGATGGTCTTTGATGAAGCTCCTTGTTGCATTGCAATGCCTCTCATTCTGTACAAATGCAGATGGCTTGTTTGCAATCAGCCTTCCATGCTCATTAAACAGTTTCCATTCTCCATTATCTGGCATATAAAGTACCTGACCAGAATCACCATAGTTCTTTACCTCACATACAAAAATGCCCTTGCTGTTCACTATATACACATCTGTTTCTGATGTATCACCAGTCTCTTCATATGCTGGAATAACTATATTTTCCAGAAAATGGAATTTGTTTCCATACTGCCTTAACACCTGCCCTACATAATCTTCCCCATCTTTTCCCTTCTGGGCAATCCTTACATGTTTGTCTGTATCATCAATGAGATTTTCAAAATTGTTAAAGATTATCTGGGTATCTAACTGAATATCTCTGTTTGATTCTGCTCCATACAAAAAATTCCGGATATCATACAGCAGCCTGTCCATTGGTATTTTTTTAGGCTTTTTAGTCTGGAATATTACCTCTATTGGCTGACATGTAAACAGCTGGATGGTCTTGAAAAAATCAATCCAAAAAATTTCTGGAACCTCTTCATTCAATAGCTGCTTGGTTTCACCCTGTATAGTCCACACATCCTCCTTATCCTTATCATATAATTTGACATGGTCTTCATTTTTGGCTTCAAGAACAGTCTGCACTTCTACAGGATAACCGCTGACAGTTTCCCATCTTGCATTCCAATCCTGCTCATTTAGCCCACTTTCCTTTTTTATTTGGTTAAAGTCTTCAATAGCTTTTCTTTCGGTGTATAGCTTTCTTACTCCAGTGCCTATGGCATCTACAATTCCCATTATGCTCTTCCCCTTCTTTAGTTATTTTCCATAAGAGCTCACTCATTCCTTTTTATATATTCAATATATTACCCTTATGTCTATGGTACCATTATAGCGCACCTTAGGGATAATGTGCAAGGCTTATATATTCAACATCTTACCCTTGCAATATTTAACTAATTTTCAACTAATTGCTCATACACTAGAATAATATCAGCAATTTATTGCACATATTTTCTAAAGGAGGCGATTTGGCATGATAAACTATGAGCCATTTTGGACTACTATGGAAAAAAGGGGATTGACCGCTTATCAGCTCATCTATTATTGGGGTATCTCAAGCAACACTCTAAGGAGAATGCGGCATAATGAAGCAATCAGCACTCCAACTCTTAATGAGTTGTGTCTGATACTTGACTGCTCGGTGGAAGATATTTTAAAATTTGAAGCTTCTAAAGAAGAACAGGAAGAGCTTGCTCTTAGAAAGCAGGAAATTGTGGACCGAAAAAGCAGGCACAAAAAAAATAAGCCCTAAACTTCTCTTCTTGAGATTGTTTAAGGCTTATTTTACATTTTCAGCTAACCTGCGCCGTCTAAGGCAGCATGAAGTGAATCCTTTTGAATTGTGACTGTTTAGGTACTGTCACCACCAACTATCTACTTTTTTGCATTACAGGTTGCAGCCCTTACCGGGCTCCCCCTCTTTGTGGGGTTACTATATTATAGATAGTATTGAAATAATTATTCCAAAATATGAAAATAAATTATGGACATTTTTCTAATCTTCTTTCTTCCCTTGTATCAGTCTGAATTATCACAGAGCCATACTTGCTCCTGATATAAGACATTCCTACAGGCTTCTTATGATATTTATAGTAATCATCAAAATGAATTATCCAGCACCTCTTATAAGAATTAAATCTAAGGCCTAAATCCTTCAGTTCTTTCCTGTATGGATAGGTTTCACCCCTGACATATACCCATGTGCCACAAAGTTCTATCTCAAGACCTGCAAATTTTGACAATGCAACTATGACTGCTCTAAGTTGTTTGTCTTTCTCCCAATCATAAGCCTGTTTCTGGCGGTCTGTTTGTTTTTCATAACTCTCTGAATGCTCATAGGTGTCTTTCAGCTTCTGGAATAGCAAGTCATACTCTGCATTTATCTCCTGCATAATACCAGTTGTGTCTTTTGCATTATTATCAGGATGATATTTTATCAGCAGCTTCTTATATGCAGTTCTAAGCATATTGACATCTTTTAAATCTTCCGGTCTGAACCACTTCATAACATCCCCCTCTTTCATAACATATCATGTTCCCTAAAGCTGAAATAAGATGCTCCACCAATTACTATATGGTCTAACAGAGGAATCCTCATAAGTTCTCCGGCATCTCTCACTTTCTTTGTACCATCTATATCTGCTTGGCTTGGTGCACAATCTTTGGATGGATGATTGTGACAAAGGATAATACTCGATGCACCTGCTAATAGAGCTCTTACAAAAATTTCTCTTGCTCCCATAAAGCTTGCATCTATGGTTCCCTTGGATAACAGGAAAATACCAAGCACCCTGCACTTTGTATTAAGTGCAAGCATATAGCAGTGTTCTTCTCCCAATTTGTCAATATCCAATGCTTTCCTCATCAGCTCTGCTATATCTTGTGGATTGGTCATGTTATCTTTGGCATACTCTAATGCTTTTTCTTCCACCAGCACTGTCTTGTAATCATCTGTAATTCTTGTATCATACAATGTTACTTTCATTACCGGTACCTCTCTTTCATAATAATAAGGGACAAGCACAATTGCCTGTCCCTTCCCTGTCCGGCTTATAAAAGCCGTTATCTATATTAAATTTTTATGCAGGCATATATCAAACCGCATCATGAAGGGAATTATTTTCCGGGGAAGTTTCTGATCCATCAGAGTTACACTCTGATGGATTGGAAGTTTCTTCCTTATCCACATCAAGATTTCTTTCTTCTGTGTTGCCCGGAAAATCCTCCACCGGCATCTCATCCTCTGGATTCCCTTGCATTTCTTCTGATGGCTTCTCCATCACATCATCAATCAGCATTTCCTCACTTTCCTTTTTAGCAGCAAGTTTTTCTTCCACATCGGCAACCATGTCTTTAAGTTCCTCCGGAATTTCAATCTCATGGTATAAGCAGAATGATTTTGTCATCACTGCAAGTCTGCCCTTGATTTTTTCTATCTTAGTTGAACCACTGGAGCAGAATGTTTTATATTCTTCCATCAGTGCATCTTCCTGAGTGAAGTATTCAAACCATTGTCTGAAAAACATAGGCTTAATCTCTTTATCTTCTGCAATGTCAGCCATATAGGCAAGCATTGGGATTGAAATTTTTCTAAGCTGCTTGTTCTTCTCTGGGAAAGCATCTGTAAGGTACTGAATTGCAGATTTCAAGATATTGCACTGCTTATCACTGTACTTTTCCCTGATACTTTCAGAATACTCCAGAATGGAGTTCTCTGAGAAGTCTTTAAGTTCAAAATCTGACACATTGTTTGTATCCAGTAACATCATTCCCTGGATAAGCACCTTCTGGTCATCACTTGCCTTAAGCTGTGCTTTGGAGAAGTTACAGCTTGTGGTAAAAAATTTAGTAGTAAGAAGCTCATTGATAAGTTCTGCAATCTCCACACCCACTTTTGCTTTTGCCACCTGACTCTTTGTAAGAGGTGTGCTGTTATTCAGTCTGAAAAAGATTTCTTCAATCTCCCTGTTGCTGCACTCTTCAAAGGCAATGATTTCAAACTTGTATCTTTTGATTTCATACTGAACAGGCTCCTCCAAATCACAGAAGTATTTTCCTGCTATCTCATATTCTGTATCTTCAATAATGATTGCTGGAATATTTTCATCAAGTGGAAACTCACCCCAGATGTAACTTAATACACTTGTAAGTCTTTGTTTGCCATCCATGACAAAATAATTAAAAATTGGCTTATTCTTCTCATCCAGTTCCTGGCTGTCTTCCCTTAAAACATAAATGTTTGGAACTGGATAATTGGCAAGCATACTATGAATTAATAAGCTTTTTTGCCTGTCACTCCACTGCTCTGACTTCCTCTGAATAGGATGCTCAAAGGAAAGCACCTTTTTCTCCTCACTCATTTTGTCTATGTTGGCAACTGTCCATGATAACTTTGTCTTGTTCATAAAAATTCTCCTTCCACAAAAATATGCTTCTAAGAAAGAGAGATAAGAACTGCATTCATCATCCCTTACCTCTCCCCTGCAATAAAAAAGGAACTGATAAACACAAACCCTTGTGTCACCACTTCCATACCTGTTTTAATATGTAATTTTTCCTACCTGAATGGCAGCTCATCATCTGGATAATCTGGCATATTCATAAACTCTTCTTCATATGGCATCCTTGATTCAGATTTCTTTCCACAGAACTCTATCTCTTCCACCCTCATCTGAAGGGTATAAATCTTTTTGCCATCCCTGTTTATGTAGCTTCCACTCTGCATCTTCCCATACAACAAGACTTCCTTGCCCTTGCATAGGTTTGCTCCAGCTATTTCAGCGGTCTTTCCAGCTGCAAAGCATGGGATATAGTCTGTATGGTAAGAGCCTTCCTCTTTCCATGACCTGTCATCTACTGCCATATTCCACATGGCGAGTGCTGTATGATTGTCATTTTCGGCATACTTCACATTCACATTGTTGGTAAGCCTTCCTTTTAAAATGATTTTGTTCATGCTTTCCTCTCCCTGTTTCTTAAGCAAATCTCAAGTTCAACTCTCTTTATGCTTCCATCTTCTGATATTGCTTTTCCATGGACCACAATGGTATCTGAAATGATGTTTTTCAGATACTGCATCCTGATGTTCATCCACAACAAGATAAGAATTGAACCTGTTACCACAATCAATACAAATCTGATAAGCATAATGTCTCTCCTCTCATGGAAATAGTGTTATCAGCTCTCCTATACACATAAGCATGGTCTGATAATACATCCTCTGATTTAAGCTGTGTTGCATTCACTTCCTTCACCATCTGTGAGAGTGATTCCATATCATCTGTGAACAATGGAAGCAGTATCATCTCATGGACACTTGATGGCAGAATATAGAAATCACTTTCCATCCTGTCTGCAAAATCTTTAAGCAAATCCTTATAAAGGACTGCACCAGCTCCATTCAGATTGTTTTCCACTGTGAGGACATACATGCTGCATATACCATCTAAGATGTCATTCCCCAGCTTTTGTCCGGTCAGATACTCAATCACTGAATTCATTCCTGTTAACTTCTCTTTCTGGAAGTAAGGTGTGTTTTCCATTGCTGTATGGAACAGCTCTTCCTCTCCAGTTCCCCATAATTTTAAATGCTGATTATGGATAAGGATGGTTGCACTTCCTGTGATGCCATTTTCTACAAGGCAGCTATATACCATTGCCAAATCAAGGATTCTTCTGTGAGGCACATCCTTTAAAAGCTCCCTGTTTGCTTCATAGTTCACTATCTTGTAGATTATCCTCTGTCTGGCATTTTCCCATTCTGTAAAAAATGAAATATCTACATTGTGGTCTGTTTTGTTTCTCCTGTATGTTTCCATGATTTCAACCTCACATTGTTCAAGGCTCTTAGCACCTCTTACATAGTTTTCATAGAAGCCATTCAGGTAGATGGTTGGGGAAATGTTGCTTTCCTTTGTCATAATTGTAAGACCACACAATGTGACTCCATTGTTTTTGAGGTAATTATGTGTCATCACCTGGCATGAGTACCCTAACCTCTGCTGTATGCCATTCTTGATATAGGTACAAAAGCCTTCAAATGACATGCAATCCTCTCTTTTTAATTTTTCCTGCATAAAAATTCTCCTTCCTGTGCCTTTGGCACATGTAAATTATGTGGCATATGCCACTCCCTTAGTAACCTGTCAATGCATAACCTGTAAATCAGAAACAACCTGTATCTTTTCAACCTGATTTTGGCTTTGCATAAGCCTTTTGCATTGATGTTATATTATAGATGGAAGGGAAATTTTTATAACAAGCATGACTATGATTATAAAATAAAAAAGATAGCAGTTTTTACGCCACTATCCTTGGTTATTTTATCTGTTAAATACTTTATCTCTCCAATAATCATTAATGTCATGGCATGTATCAGGGTATTTGCACACACTATATTGATATGGGTATTTAGGATGCTGTTGGTTATAGGTCTGAAAAAAATCCAATAGTTTTTGCTTTGCTTTCCCTCCACCCTCATCATGGTCAAAGGAAATAACCCACTCCCATTTTTTCATTCTTTTATAATGCTTATCAAGATAATCCATGAATGAATTGATATTTGAAATGCTGTTCAGGCTCACTGCTCTCTCATTATTTTGCACATAGGAAAGTGCATCTTCCATGCCTTCACAAATGTATATCTTATGATTTTTATTTTCTACCCCCTCTGCAAGCCATGTAAAATCAGATGTTCCAAGAGCCTTTTTCATATGTGCCCTATCAAGTGTTTTCTGGATTGCCATATGTCTTTCATCATCAAGAAAGACTGCATATTGCTGTAATTCATAGTCATTGTCATAATCATAGTCAATCAGATATATGATACTGTTCACTCCCTGCCAGTAGTTATGCTTTATCTGTATTTTGTTCTTTTTTAAGATTGTGGCAATCCCTTCAAAAATTTTTCCATTACTCTGAATTGCATTTAACTCCTGTATCTTCTGTGCATCAGTTTCACTTTGAAGAGCCTTGTCAATGCTTTGCTTGGTGTAGACCTTTCCATTGTAAACACAGGAATCATATAGCATAATTCCTCTCTCATGGAGGTAATTAAGCTCATATCCTGTCAGTGGTCTGCTGTTACTTAAAATAGTCTGATATGCATTACCCTTTGCAGAATTATTACAATGACTATATTGGGTTGTGCTTGATTGCGGGGCTGCATTTCCCTGTAAAGGTGCCTGATTATCCAATGCAAGCACCTCTTTTACTGCTTTAGGAAATGATACAACTCTCCCATCCACCTTTTCACTCAATGCCTGGTAAAGACCTATGGTATCAAAGGTCTTGCCACACCCAAAGCATCTGACTGTATTATTTTTTGCATTATAAGAGCAGCTTGGTGTGGAATCCACATGTTGTGGGGAAGGACAATGCATCATGTTGTCATGTCCTCTCTCCCAATTGAAGTTATCTAATATTTTGTTTATATCAACATCCTTTGCAGACTGGATGGTTGCTTCATCTATCATATAAATTTTCCTCCCTGTCATTAAAATTTCTGTAGACAAACTTTTGTCTACGGCAAAAACTCTCTAAAGCCTTGTTTTTACTAGCTTTTGAGCATTTTTGTCTTGATTTTTACCCCATAAATTTGTATATAACAAATATATGTTTTTTGAAACAAAATCTGCTTCTAAAAGAAAAAGGAAGATGCTCTTTTTCTTCTTTAGAAGCCACTTTTATTTAAAATCAGATTTTATCATTTTAAAGATTTCATCCTCTTTTAAATACAATTCATTTCTGATGCTGTCTTTACCCTTAGGCTTGTACATCTGTTTCAGCTTCATCTTTACCTGTCTTTCAGTTGGTATCTTTTTGCTTGATGGAAATGCTTTTTTATATGCAGCTATCACTTCTTCTGCAAGTGTATCATTAAGCTTGTAGCATGTCTGCTTTCTTGAGGTGAGCAGACAATAGATTACCACCTGTAATTTATCCTTTAACTGCTTACTGTATAATGGGATGCTTCCAATATCTGTATATTTCATTCTGTCTAACATCTGGTTATTGATGATGACCTTGCACGCATTCTTGTACTTTGTGACCTTTGCCTTCTTGCTGCTGTTTTTCAATATTCTAAGGCATATCCCTTTGGAAACTCCAGCCCTATAAAGGTCATCTGCAAGACTGGTGATAGTTCCCTGCTCTCTTATCTTTCCCACCATTTCATTTCCATCTGGTGTACGCACATAGACACTGTAATGCTCATACATAAGGGAATCAAAATAGTCATCATCACAGGCAACACTTTTCCTTATCTCATCTGTAAGTCCAAACCAAATCTCATCTATTGACATCTTTCCAGGTCTCACATTTTTTGTATTGTTCTCTATAATGTCAACTGGAAGTCCCATTCTCTGCTCCAGTTCTTTTTTAAGCTCCCTTGTACTGAAAAAATATTGTCTCTGAAACATCTGATAGCTTAAAAGGAATAATATTCTTTTGTCTGCCACCAGTTTTCCATCCTCATAGCTTAAGCATTCCTTCAGTTCTCCCATGGAATCTATTGCAGCCCTTGTAACCTGTGCCATCAGCTTCTGGTCCATCAATTCTATCTGCCACATGGCATAATCTCCATTCACTTTTTCCTCTTCTGCCCTGATGGAATTTAAAATATCCAGTTTCTTCTGCATAATGTCATGGAAACACATTATCTTCTTATAATTCTCTGATACAATATCTGTGATGCTTTTAAAAGGGCTGTTTGGAAACATCATTTGTTTTCCATCTCTGCAATAAGCATTATCCCTTGTAGTTCCACCAGTCTCCATATACATATGGTCTTCCAGTATCTTTCTTCCTACCTGAATGCTTACCTTATAGATGCCATCATTTAAGGAATCCAGCTTGTCTGTATCAGAAACAAGAATGACATCATCTACCACTTCCACCTGACTTAAGCTGCACACAATTCCATTTGCATCTGATATGTCCACCTTTGCTTCCTTCATCTTTGGAAGTATGATTGTTGCACACTTAATGGATTTTGATGCGGTCCTTCTTGCCCTGTTTAAAAACTGTTCTATCAGGTCAACACTTATGTTTCTGTCTGTCACTGCAACAAACATCTGTGCATTATCCGGGTAATCAACAATATTGACTCCCTCCCCAATAACAGAGGTGCTTAATATCCCTTTCAGACCTTTGCTGTCTATCTTGGAATTTTCTGCAATATCCTGATAGACCGCTGTCTCCTTGTCTTCATTTGTAAGTCTTACAATACCATCATCAAGGCTTTGCATCAGGTAGCCTATCTTTTTCTTGCTGTTTAAAAGGATGATTGGGAATACCTCTGAAAGATTGATGGTCTTGATATATTCCAGCACATCATCCACAAATAAGATTTCCAACCTATCCATTGCAGGTTTCTTCTGTCTGCTCATGAACTCTATTATTCTGTTATAGTGGAAAAGAGCCATAGCATATGGTGTTGCTGTGATAAGTATGGTATTTTGGAACACTTTCTTTTCAATTCCATGAATCATGGTTCTTATGCCATCTTTTCTGAACAATTGCTGATTTGCAAGATTATGGCACTCATCAATGATGAGGATGCATTTTTTATCCACTCCCAAATCATTTTTTAGATGGACTATCCAGCTTTTGACATCATCCACCTTCTCATAGGTGCAGCATATAATGCTGGCATTCTTATCCAGGTCATCACCACCGATAAATCTGCTTACATCCTTTTCATTTCCAACCTGTATGGCTACTGTTCTGGTTGGCACTGCAAATACCACCATAATGTCATGTCTTCCTGCAACCAGCTCTCTTGCCCTCATAAGAAATGATGCTGTCTTTCCAGACCCAGTAGGACTAATGCACAATTGGATTCCTTCATCATTTAACATTCCATCCAGTACCTGCTCATTTGCCTTGTTATCAAGGATATAAGTGTCATACTGGTATTCCTCTACCTTTTTGCAGGCATATCCATCTTTATAAAAAATATCTCTGATTACAGAGGCATCCTTTTTTACTCTCTCACCTTTCATTCCCATTGCTTTTTCTCCATTCTGATAAAAATAAAAAAGGCATTACAATAAGTACACTAATCCAAAAATATCACTACATACCAGCAGCAAATATCCATAGGATATTTGCTGATCATGAGTGCATCTTCTTTTCATATTGTCAAAATGATAGCTTCCATGATAATTCATGGAGTATACATTATGACTTACCTATTGTAATGTCTCTATTCTTTAAGACTAATTGTGAAAGCTTATCCGCTTTATAAGCTTACAATACCGCACACAAAACATCTTGTCAATATTTTTTGTGCACTATCTATAATTATTTTCCTGTATAACTTATTATTTTTTGTATAATAAGTACATAGTTTCTATAACCATAAACTATTTTCTCATTATGAATGTAAAAGCATTTTTGCTATCATTTCCGCTATATCAGAATCTATTACCTCAAGATGTGGAAGGCTTGCAATCAGATTATCCTTTCGCATATTGGTAAGCCTGCGCACTTGATTCTGACTGACTTCCTTTCCGTCTTTCTCTAATTTATTTACCGCCCACACTACTTCCTTTGCCCAATACTGCTCCTGTGTTTCATAATACTTCATAACCACTTCCGTACTTTTCGGTAGTAATTGCAGTCTTTTATCAGGGAATCCTAAAATTTTTGATACCGCAGCCATATTAACCCTTCTTGGCCTATCTCCCTCCTGTCCCTGTAACTCTTTAATTGCCTTTTTCACTAATGGCAATGTAGCTTTATCAATCTCCGCCCAATCCTGCTTTTTGACACCACATTTTCTATGTGTTTCTTTTTTATGAGAATATTTTCCATAGCTGTTCTCACCAATAGGCTTGACCACATTGTATGAAGCATTTAATCTTTTTGCTATTTCCGGGTATTTCAAGCCTTGACTCTGTAATTTCTTTACCTTTTCATCAAATATCTGCTCCTGTGACTTATCTGGTAATTTCATGTTACACAAATCTTCAATGGAAATTCCTTGGAACATAGCCATCTGGCATACTTCAAAACAATTAAATCTATATCCATTAAAAATCTTTTGCATCTGCCATAATTCACTTAAGCCCTCACCAGATAAACTTTCATAAAATGCAAGAAAATCTTCTGCAAATAGTCTTATATTTCTCTGCTCTCCTCTGACCGACACATACTTTGTTCCATATAACCTGCTATGAAGAAATTTACCAGCTTCAACATCATTTTCCATAGCCATATCAGCCTGAAACACTTCCCATATATATTGGACCAGCTTTATCTCCAACTCATTTCCATATGTAATATTACCAATTTCCTTTATTTCAAATTCTGCCGTTGTCAAATTAGGACTTGCCTTCGCATTTATCATTATGGAACTATTCATCAGGCTGCACCCATGCTTTGGGCAAAAATTCACTCCCATCATCTGATGAGCCCTATGCCAATAAGTTTCTCCATAAACATTTCTGTCCTCTTTTGCACACAATGGACAATACCTTAAATATCTGGCTTCACCATTCCTCTGTTTTGAAATTGCAAGCAGATTACTATAATCACCACTCATATTACAAAGTGCTTCAAATCCTTTAATCCTTCTTTCTTTTGGCAGAAATCTGGCATAATAGGGAAACATTGTATGTTTTTCTATTAATCTCTCAATACTCATATCTTCGCACACTAACTGTAATATCTCTGGTTTTAATTCATTGATAAATTCTATCTCTGGCCTTGCTCTTTTATTTATAAACAAATCTTCCGCGCAAAATATATAATTGGAATAACCGCAGCCCTGATGAAATCTTGCAAGCAAACTATAAATCAGTTCATCTGGATAAATTTCAGGAAAATATGCAATCCCCATGTTTTTACCCCCTTTCCTATACCGCAACTTCTGTAATAGATATTTTTCCATGTAACAAATCAACCATATCCACATTACATTTTTTTGCCTCTTTCATCAGTTCCACAAAAGACCACTTCATATCTGTTCCATTACCTATCGGATGCACTTCTGCAAGATCAGTTTCCATTACATTTTTTTCTTTCTTCTCAATATTCTCGCTAATACCTTTCATGGAGGTATGCTTTTTTCTCTTAGAAGCAATCTTTTTCATGCTTACTTCTGGCTGGACATGCATATGTAACATTTCCATCCTCTGATATGCAGATTCCAATGCCTGTATATCAATTATCTCCCTTCCATCCAAAATGCTTATCTCCTGTGATGTATAAAACAAAAATATTACATGTGCCAATATACCAGATGAATGCTGATATAACCAGTTAGTGACAGATTCTGTAAGTTCTTCATATTGTTTCGCATATTGAAACTTCCACAAGGTATTACAAAATCTTTTAAAATACGCATTATATTCACATTTGGAATAAGAAAGTCCAAGTGTTCTTCTTGCCAGATAATCTTCACTCTCAAAAAATGGTTTTATCTCAGGAGTACCAACAAATACGATGCTGATGCCACTTTCATTCAGCAGTTCCGTTAACATGGAAACTAATTGCATCCCTGCTCTATGTTTGATTAGATTTTGTATCTCATCAATGCAAAGCACTGCTACATGATTCAACAGCACTTGTGCTGTTGAAATAAGCATGGTGTTTATATTAGCTTTTGCCTTTACCATCTTTTCGTAATAAGAAGTTCCAAGAAAAGTATCAATTCTTTTTAAGATAGAAAGCAGCATACTCTTTGCCGAACAGTCAAATGGGCATTGCACACTGATTATGGGAATAATTCTGCAAAAAGGATGCTCCATTTCAATTATATTTTCCCCACCCATAAGCTCTATTGCCTTTTCAATTGCACTTGTTTTTCCTATTCCACTACATCCAATAATGCTAAAGCTGTCACTGCCACCTATGATGCCGCCAAAAGAAGGGGGAGTACCATTGGCACAGGCTCTCAGATTCTCACCATTAAGATTCCTCTGCTGAATTGCAAGTTTGCTCTCTTTCTTCTGTATTGACTTCACCATGGCAAGATAAAGCTTTGTATAAATCTCCACACTCATATCAGATGGGAGATAAAAAGAATTTATTTTATTCAATTCCAGCAATCTGATACTCGCACTTTCTTTCCTTATATTTTCCTCATAAACAGGGAAAATGGTCATTTTATCCTTTAATTGTTTGTCAACCAACATAGGTTCTAATTTTTCCATGATATTCCACTTACTCTTATACATTGGATGCCACCTCTTTCACATGATTTATATGTGTTCTCATCTGTTCCCTCTGCCTGTTGTTCCTGATACCCTTTATGGATGGTTTTGCACATTCTGTAGAAGTTTCTGCTATCACCTGGATTGCCTTTGCCAAATCCACCTCTGCTTGTGTTTTCTGCTTCTCTTCTGTTTTCACCAGTCTTCTTTGCTTTGTTTTCATTTGTGATACTTCATCCAGACCTTTATCCCTGTATCTGCTCTCAATCAAATCAAATTGTATGTATGCTCCATTTTCTATCAGCCATACATGATTGGAACTATCCATGTCATATGCAACCTCACATTCTTTTCCCTGTAAATATTCTTCCTTAAACAATGGATTGTGATAATGCATCCCATTCACTGCAAGTCCATATCTGCTGAATTTTCCTATTGTTCTTGGAAGAAGCACCTGTATGAGTTTTTCTTCTGTCACATCCATAAAATTTGCTCCAAGATTATCACATGCCCATTTCCACACATGACATGGAATAGGTTTTACCC
>ULQZ01029261.1_pt1 | contig 16174 bp, 16 predicted proteins | sample 1955011 | NCBI WGS metagenome assembly ULQZ01 (sample SAMEA4835670, study PRJEB28245) | human gut metagenome | biome: gut microbiome; material: fecal sample | place: Denmark | collected 2008 | reverse complement strand
AAACTTTTGGTGGGAGTTCGATTCTCTCATCCCCTGCTGATAATAAGCGTCAGAAAACTTGAATTTACAAGGTTTCTGGCGTTTTTATTTATATAAGAAAAGTTGACTTAGCCGTACGGCTTATTGTATAATCAGAACTATACAAAATTAGCCGTACGGCTTATTTGCAAAGCGTATATATATAATTTAGCCGTACGGCCATATGATGCGTATGAAGTTATGTGTTGATAATTTGATATAGAAAGACGAGGAATATGTATGAAAATAATAGATTCAAAATCTTTGGGTGAGGCGATCAGAATAAGAAGAAAAGAACTGAAATATACTCAGGCTTATATAGCAGAATTTACAGGATTTAGTGTAAGTTTTATTTCGGATTTGGAAAGAGGTAAGGCTACAGCAGAAATCGGAAAGGCAATTACAATTATCAATTTACTGGGAATGGATATTCTCGTAGAAAAGAGAGGTTAGAATATGAGAAATTTGGGGGTTTGGATAGAGATTGGTGGCTTGCAGACATATGTAGGTCGTATAATTGGAGAAAAAGAAGAAGATGCTAGATTCTCATATGCAGAAGAGTATATATCTGGTAACATAGCCAGACCGATATCAATTCATTTGCCATTATCTGAAAATGCATTTTCCGTTGATGATACAAGGAATTTTTTTGAAGGTTTGTTACCTGAAGGATTTACCAGAAGATGTGTGGCTGGGTTATTGCATACAGACGCAAATAATTATCTGTCATTATTAGCCGGGTTAGGTAATGAGTGTCTGGGAGCAATAAAAATTACAGATGAGAATAACGAAGTAGTAAATGCAGATTATCAGAAATTGACAATTGATGAGGTTAGTCAGTTGGCAAGAGAAGGAGCAATGGAGACTGCGGAGTTAGTCACAAAGTCACATTTGTCACTTACAGGAGCATCTGGAAAGGTTGGGTTATATTATGATGAAAATAATAAAGATTGGTATTTGCCCAAAGGGTCAGCGCCAAGTACACATATAGTAAAGCAGAGTCATGTAAGGCTTGACGGAATAGTTACAAATGAGCAGTTGTGTATGATGACGGCAGGAAATATGGGAATAGAGATTCCTGAAAGTTTTATAGTCAATGTCGGAGATGGCAGAGATGAGGAAGTTTTGCTAGCAACTAAAAGATATGATCGTGCAATAAAGGACGGATTAAAAAAAATCAATGGGTTAAGTGTTCCGTACAGGTTACATCAGGAAGATTTCTCTCAAGCGATGGGAATTTCGGCGCATAACAAATATGAGAGTGATAATGCCGGATATTTAAAAATGATGTTTGAGATCATAAGACAGAAATCGTTCAACCCAATAGCAGATCAATTGAAAATGTGGGATATATGTATATTCAATTACCTAATAGGCAATACAGATAATCATATCAAAAATGTTTCATTGCTTTATGATGAAGAGTTGAAAACAGTACGCTTGGCACCGGCATATGACATATTGAGTACGGTAATATATACAAGCAGTACCAGAGATATGGCATTTAGTATTGGGAATGAGTATGATATTAAAAAGATCACCAGAGATTCATTTAGAAGAGAAGCGGCTAACATTGGACTAGGAGAGCAAATGGCTATGAAGCGGTTTGATTATTTGGCAAATGCTTTTCCGGATGCGCTGAATAAAGCATGTGATGAATTACTGGGCAAGGGATTTAACAAGGCGATTGATATTTATGAGAGAATTAGGGACAAGAGGAGAGAGTTTATTTCATGAGAAATATAAGGTCGATGTCTAATTTAAGGGGTTGATAGATATGAAAATGGACAGTATCTATGATGGAAAGGCATTTGACTGGGGGCGTATTTCTAAGTATTGTGCGAAGTACAGGGATATATATCCAGAAGAATTCTATCAGTATATATTAATGCTTGGAATATACAAGAAGGGACAGAACGTTTTAGTAAAATACGACAAAAACATAATAAGGATTTTGTTATGGGTTATGCGTTTAACCTTTGTAAAAATCAGATTTTGATTGTACCATGTAATTACAAATTCAGGTAAAGAGGGTATGGATATGATACATAACAGGGTTAGGATTGTGGATGTCGCAGATGCACTAGGACTTAGTACCGCAACTGTCTCAAAAGTGATTTATGGAAATACAGAAAAGATTTCAGATGAAACAGTAAAACGTGTTCAGCAGGAGCTTGAAAGGACAGGATATATCCCGAATATGGCAGGCATTCTGCTTGCGAGAAACAACTCAAGAATCATTGGAGTGGTGGTGAATGACCATGTGAAGTATGAAGGGAGGGTTTTAGAAGATGGATTCGTGATGGCATCACTGGTGAATGGATTATAATACCAGGCAATACAAAAAAGTATCATAAAGCGACTCCCTGGAGTGAAAAACAAGAGAAAATAATCAATTCTATTTTGAAGGAACTAGGACTGGAAAAAATGTATGCCTTAGACTGGAATCATGATTGTTTTGAATTCTCACCAATGGAAGATATTTCTATGAATTATAACTATTATGATCCTGATAGACAATGTCAAGTGTATTTTCCAACATATTATCCAGATGGAGATTATTATTTTTTCATTGATAGTACATGGAATTGTGGAATCTTCGGTCATCCCTGGCGAAATGAAATTATAGTAATGGGAAAAGAATTGATTAAAAGGTTTGAAAAAAACAAGGAAATACTAGGACTTTAAAGATATGGAATTAAGACTATTACGCTATTTTCTGACAGTAGCAAAGGAACAGAGCTTTACAAAAGCAGCAGAACAATTGCATATTACCCAGCCAACGCTTTCAAGACAAATGGAGGCATTTGAAGAGGAGCTTGGAGTAACATTATTTATTCGTAGGGGGAAGAAAAGCTCACTTACTGATGAGGGAATTCTATTAAAAAGGCGAGCCTTGGAGATTCTTAATCTTGAGGAAGTAACACTAGAGGAACTTAAAGGGAAAGAAACGGTAGTAGAGGGCACTATAACCATTGGATGCGGTGAATTTGCGGCAATGGAGACATTGGCGAAGATATGTAAAACGTACAAAGAAAAATATCCGCTGGTTCAGATTGCATTGCATACTGCAACAGCAGATGCAGTGTATGAGATGATGAGCAAAGGACTTGTAGACATTGCATTGTTCTTGGAGCCAGTGGACACCGAAGGTTTGGATTATATCCGGATTACGGATTGTGATCACTGGTGTGTTGGAATGCGGCCAGATGATCCGCTGGCCCAAAAAGAGTTTATAAAAAAGGAAGATCTCATAGGAAAACCATTGATCCTGCCCGAAAGAGGAAATGTTCAAAGTGAACTCGCCAATTGGTTTGGAAAAGACTTTTCGAAACTGCAGATTGCTTTTACGAGTAATCTTGGAACCAATGCCGGAGTCATGGCAGCAAATGGATTGGGGTATCCGATATCAATCGAAGGTGCTGTAAAGTATTGGAGAGATGACATTCTTGTACAACGAAAAATTTTTCCTGAAATTACGACAAGTACTGTGATTGCCTGGAGACGAAACATTCCATATTCCCTGGCGGTCAGTAAGATGATAGAAGAAATAAATGCATTTCAGGCATAGGAGAGAATTTAATTGACAAGACTCTTGAATTTGTATCCAGGTGGTAGGGGATGAAATACCAGTTATTGACAAAAAGCTATAAATGATATAGTATAGCAACAATTAAAAAGAGCTTGTCTCGGCACGTAAGAAGACTATAGATTTTGCTGTTTCTGAACATAACAGTTTTATCTATAGTCTTTTTATTTGGCAACAGGAGGTTGTATGAGTAAAAGAGAGTGGATAAAGAAGATAGCTGTTATAATAATTGGTTCAGTCATTGCCGCATATGGTATAACCCTGGCATTGTATGCCGGATTTGGCGGTGCAACGCTTGCGGTATTATGGCAGGGAATATCCGGTACGTTTCATGTGAGTATCGGGGCCGCGTCGTTTATCGTGGCGGTGATTATGATCTTGTTTGTTCTCATATATGACAGATCGCAGATACATATAGGAACGATACTTTACCAGATCGTTTACAGCTTGTGTGTTGATCTGTTTGCGCAAATGCATGTCTACAGCAAATACATGTGGCTCAATATGTTGATCATGCTCGTCGGAATTGTGCTGTTTGCGGTGGGAACAGGACTGTATGCGGCAGCAGACCTTGGGCGTGGTTCATATGAGGCCGTGACATTTGCGCTTGCTGAGAAGAATCACTGGCAGGTGAAGGTAGTCAGAATGATACTTGATGCCGCCATGGTTGTGATAGGTGTGATCCTCGGCGGGAAGTTCGGTGTGTGTACGGTTGTTACAGTGATTGTATCAGGACCGATAATTCAGTTTACTGTTGGGAAAGCGAAGAAGGTTATAAAGCTATAAATTCTGCTTCCTATGGAATAATTCCAAAATGTACAGGCGGAGGTTGAGTATAATATAGAGAAAACAATGAGATGTATAAGGTAATTTGATATGGAAGAGGGATGACGCCCTAGCTTAGGCTGGGGTGTTATTTTTGTGGAAAAGAAGTGAAAAAAAGATATAATAGAAAACATATAAAGGTGAGTTTGGGTTGTAGAATTATTATGATAATTGCATTCATTTAAAGATATTGATGAAGATAGCGATGATACATTTTATAGTTAATGCATTATTTGAACCAATGAAGGATATGTCATTTGGAATAGGTGGAGATGAACGTAAAGGTATTATTACATCAGATAAAACGGTGTATGCTAGTGCAGAGTGTTTTCCTTGTGATGAGTATGATGAAATAAAATATTGAATAACAATGAGAAAAATATATAAGGAAAGTAATATAAAATATGTAATGTAAGAAGGTGAATGATATTTGGCAAAACTAGTTGTTGGTGAAAATGATTTAAAAACATGGTGTGAGAATAATAACAAAGACGATTTGTTAAGTGAATGGGATTATACTTCTAATAGAGGCCTAAAAAATAAATTTGGATGGGATGTTTCGGTTCCTAGTCTTGTTACGCCTAATTCAAATATTACAGTGGGGTGGATATGTGACAAAGGCCATAAATATGAAGCAGCTATAGTAAACAGAACAGCTAATAATTCAGGATGTCCATTTTGTTATGGTAGGAAGTTGATAAAAGGATATAATGATTTTGAAACATGGTGTAAAAAAAATGGTAGAAAAGATTTATTAGAAGAATGGAATTACGAAAAAAATAATGGCTTGAAACCTTGTGATATTATTCAGGGCGGAGCGGGAAAGAAATATTGGTGGATTGGTACATGTGGTCATGAATGGGACTCTGTTATTTCAAGTAGGATTAGAGTTAGACAGGGAAAAAAACAACTTGTAAAATCCGCAGGATGTCCTTATTGTAGTAATCCCCCAAAAAGAATTTTAGTAGGTTTTAATGATTTAGAGTCGTGGTGTAAATCTAATCACAGGGAAAATCTCTTAAGTGAATGGAATTATGAAAAAAATGGAATTTTACCGACGGATGTGACATTTGGAAGTGCGAAATATGTATGGTGGAAGTGTAATAAAAATCATGAATGGAAAACACAGGTACATAATAGGACGGGACGTTCAAAAACAGATTGCCCTATATGTGCTAGGACACAGACATCATTCCCAGAGCAGTCTGTAGCATTCTATTTAAGAAAAGAATATGAAGTGTTGCAAAGATATAGAATTAAAGGGCGCGAAGTAGATATATTCATACCTCAGTTTAATATCGCCATAGAGTACGATGGTTACTTGTGGCATTCGGGTAAAGAGAAAGAAAAGAAAGATGCGGAAAAAACTAAGAAACTTATTTCGGAAGGAATAACACTAATTAGATTAATAGAAACAAAAGACAAGACATCTATCGGTGAATTTGATGGGCAATATATTATAGAATTTATTGCGATGAATGGTAAATATGTCACAACAGAGTTTGAATGGGCATTGACAGAACTTTATAAAATTATTAATTTTATTACTAATCGTAAGATAATTCCAGATATAGATATGAAAAAAGATGAATTATCTATAAGGGCATATTATATGAATGTTCTTAAAGAAAATAGTGTTGCTAGCGTTTTTCCAGAACTGATAGAGGAATGGGATGTTGATAAAAATGAAGGCATTACACCAGATATTTACTCGGCCGGAAATAATAAAAAAGTATGGTGGAAATGTGAAAATGGTCATTCATGGAAAGCATCAATTAACACACGAGGTGTGCGTAAATTAGGTTGTCCTTACTGTGCAGGACAGCGCGTAATAGCTGGGGAGAATGATTTTGAGTCGTGGTGTCAAAAGAATAATGTTAAGTTACTGGAAGAATGGGATTATGAAAAAAATGTTGTAAAACCTAATGAAATCCCTAGAACCTACAAAGAAAAAATGCATTGGAAATGTTTAAGGGGCCATGAGTGGGAAGCAACAGTATATAATCGTGTAAATGGAACAGGTTGTCCGATATGTAATACTGGTAATAATGTTAAACGAAACAAAGTTTCGTTGGTTGAGTGGTGTGTTGAGAATAATTCTAATCTGTGTGATGAATGGAATTATGAAAAAAATGGTGAAATAACACCTCAATCAGTTACATACGGAAGCCATGCTAAAGTATGGTGGAAATGTTCTAAAGGGCATGAATGGGAGGCTCAGGTTAAAAGTAGAACATATAATCATGGGTGTCCTTTTTGTTCAGGTACGAACAAAAAAGCTATTAAAGGCGTAAATGATTTAGAAACATGGTGTAGGCAGAATGATAAAGTGTACATATTAGATGAATGGGATACAATCAAGAATGGTGAATTGACTCCAGATAAGGTTACATGGGGAAGCCATAAGCGTATTCATTGGAAATGCAGTAAAGGGCATGAATGGGAGGCGGTAGTGAAGGAAAGAACAAAAATTCGGGGCAATCGATGTCCAGTATGTCGAAAAGAATTATAGACTATGGTTTTGTATATACAGGGGGCAAAAATGAATCTCTTTATAGATTCAAATGTACCAGAAGAAATCACCAAAAACAGAGTTCCGATATGAGAAGGTATGTACAAAAATCAATGTTGCTGTGACATTGTAACAATACCTTGTGCAATTTTCGAATACGCAAAATGTGACAAAGTATAGCAAAATTAGGATTGGGGAGAAGAGAAAACATGAAAATACGAGTACTTTTGATCGACAATGGAAATAATATCTAGATTGATAATCCAAATTACCTTTGTAAAGAAAAATGGGGTAATAAGGCTATAGATTATGTTTCTTGTACTCGCTTGTCATGATTGCGTAATGCCTATGAAACAACTAACGGAAATAGCTTGTACCAGAAAATCTTCATGTGTATGTTACGTAGGGTAAGTGTATAGAAGAGTTTTTAAGAACAAAGTTTTTAGCATCAGTAAGAGAAAGTGAATGCGTAGCATTCATAACTGTGCGGAAGAAATTGCGTTAAATGGAATGATATGTACATAATATTAAAGGAAACCGGATCTCCATTTTAATATGGGACCGGTTTCCTTTGTAATAGCTGTATTTCATGATATAATATGAATATATTTCCAATACCACGTGAGGTGTAATTTTATGAAATTTAATTCAGTTAAAATAAAAAACTTTAGGAATTTTGAAGATATATCAATAGATTTGACCAATAAAAATGTTCTTTTTGGCATGAATGATGTTGGAAAAACCAATTTTTTGTATGCATTAAGATTTGTTTTTGATAAAGATATTAGAAAGCAGAATTTCAGCGATACAGACTATTATAAAAAGAAAGTAAATGTGCCAATAGAAATTGATATTGCAGTTGATATTAGTGATACAGGGAATGCAGATAGCCAAAAGCTGCGTGCAAAATTAAAAGGTGCTATTCTTTCAGACCAGGATATAGTATATATAAAAATAAAAGCTGATTATAATGAAAAAGAAATGGTTGGCGTTCCGGTTTTATACTGGGGTGGAGATCTTAATAATTTAGAGGAAATGAAAGTTCATGGTACATTCTTTGAAATTGATTATGTTTTTAACGTGATTTATATTGATGCATATGTTGATTTATATACATTGTTTAAAAGAAATGCTAACAAATTACTTGTTAATGATACAGACCAGGATAAGGATATTTTAGATAATATTCATAAGACATGTGACGAATTAAATGCTCAAATATCAGGACTATCTGGTATAAGGGCATTTGAGGAGAAGATTACCCCAGAATATAAAAAGTTTAGACATGATGATATATCTGTATCTGTAAAATCAGAAATAGCTGTAAAAGGATTATATTCAAATATTGTTCCCTACGTAAAACAGGATACGGAAGATTCTCTATATCCAACTTCTGGTGAGGGACGTAAAAAACTGTTGGTGTATGCTATTTTTGATTTGCTTTCTCAAGAGGAAGAAGAAAAGAAAATAAACATCTTTTTATTTGAGGAGCCAGAAAATCATCTGCACCGTTCTATGCAGATAGCGTTATCTCACATTTTATTTCTTGATGACAAATATCAGTATTTGTTTATGACAACCCATTCACCATATATGTTGGCTGAGATGGATCAGGTAAATTTGGTTCGTATATACAATGAAGACAAAATAGTGAGTAAAAGTGTTCTTTATACAGTACCTACTAAATTTAAAAGCCAGCGAAAGATGTTAAATAGAGGATTGGTAGAAGCTATTTTTGCGGATAAGGTATTGCTTGTTGAAGGTCCTTCTGAAAATGTTTTATTTGGAAAAGTTCTGTCAGAAATAAATCCATTCTATGAGGCTGATGGTATTTATATACTTCCGGTAGGAGGATTTGGATTTAAGCCATATTATGAAACATTGGATGCATTGCAAATTGACATTATTATAAAAACGGATAATGATTTGAGAAAGATAAAGGGTAAAGAAGAATATAGCGTATTAGGTTTTTCAAGATTAAATAACTATATTGGAGAGAAAATTCTTCCGGAAAAATCTATAAGTGAAAGTGGTGTTGAGGCAAAACGAAAATTATATGATGATAATCGAGAAAAACTTGATGAAATCAGAACTCAATATTCATTATATTTATCTAGATGTAGTTTAGAGGAAGATTTGGATGAGGTTATCCACGATAAAATGATTACATATCTTCCAGATGCAGATAGAGATCCAGTTGGGTATTTGCAAGATGCTAAGAATATTCATATGGTTGAACTTGTTGAAAGACTTACTGCTGAGGATTGTAAATGTATCTATGAGCACTATAATTTTGCTTGCTTAAAGGAGGTAATGCTGTAATGCTATCTTTAATACAAAAAGAAATTGTGGAGCAGCCAGGTAATTTGATTGTAAGAGCGAGTGCAGGGACTGGGAAGACGCATACCATGGTTTCTAAAATTGTATATGATATTGAACATCAGCATACGCATAAAGTAGTTGCAGCAATTACTTTTACAATTAAAGCTGCAAATGAGATAAAAGAACGTTTGACAATAGATACAACAAACCATTTCATTGGAACTAATAATAGTTTTGCTATTGAGGAAATTATTAAACCTTTTATGAAAGATGTATTTGGTATGGAATATAAGCTAGATATGAGTACGGATTATTCTACAAAAGTCAATACATTTGCAGAAGGATTAGCTAAAATAAAAGATGAGCAGATTGTATGTTCATATGTAAATAGTAGGATAAATTTTGTGTTTCAGCTAGCATTAGAAATCTTGAAAAAATCTAAAGCATGTCAATTGTATTTACAAGCAAAGTATTTCAAGATTTATGTGGACGAATATCAGGACTGTGACAAAGATATGCATGAATTTTTTATGTATATCTGTGAAACATTACAAATAGATACTTTTATTGTTGGGGATGAAAAACAGTCTATTTATATGTGGCGTGGTGCATTTCCCAAAGCGTTCATGAGTATTTGGGATAGACCAGATTTTTCAAAAAAATTCATGCGAGATAATTTCCGTTCTTGCCAGCAAATACAGAACTATTCAAATTTGTTGTGTAATGAAACCAGAGATTTGTATAAACCAGTAGAAGATTTATCTTCTGTAATACTTGTATGTGCTAAAGCAAATAATTGGGTATCTTCCATAATTCCTTATTTGGACACAGAAAAGAAATGTGCTTTATTAAGATACAGCAAAGCAAATGCAGAGGCGGGATCAAATGAGCTGACAGATGGAAATGTCGGATTTACATACGTGCCGCAAACGCCTATTGCTGATATAACCACAGAAACGGCGTGGTTGTATAGTGCTGTTGCAAAATTTTTTATTTTACCGAAGTATTCAGTATTTGATTTTAGAGATGAAATACCGAACGAAGTAGTTGGAAACAAGAGAGTCTTGAATTATATTAAAAATGCATTCAGTATTTTAGATGAATGTATAAAGCAAGAAGATGATGTAGGGTTTGAAAAACAAATAGTGTTAATGGCTGATTATCTAGGATACGAGACTAGGTCTGATCATTGCGAGCGGTTATATAGAACAATTTGCGATAAACGTTATCATTCAGCGTTTAAAATTGATGATTTGAAACGTATTGCTATCACATTTCATTCATCAAAGGGGTTGGAATTTGAACAAGTAATTGTTTTTGTGTCAGATTATAGGTTGTCAAATGAGCAAGATATATATAACCACTATGTTGCAGCCACACGAGCAAAATCTAAATTGATTATGGTGTATATCAATGATGATTGGAATGCAAAACAATTTGCAAAAAATATAAATAATATTTTAGCAGAATCAAATTTAAAAATGAGTAATGTAGCGACGATTGTGAATTGTTTGTGTTAAGGTAATTTAATATACAATGGTGATGATGCTCTGGCTTAGACTAAGATATTTTTCTACGGAAAAATGTAGTTTATAAGAATATAATAGGAGGTTGTATAGAATTAGGAGATGATATTTTGAAATATTATGGACTGAAAAACAAAATAAGAAAAGAAAATTATTTATATTCATATGCAAAACATAGAGCTAAATTATTATCAATTTTACCAGGAAAGAGAAAGATATTTTGGAAAAATAATTATAATACTATTTATGGGTATGACCACTTTAATTTAAGATATGATAATTCTTTGCCAGATAATGCTTTTTTTGATATGTATTCAGTAGTTGTTTCAGACTTGATTAGAAGAGAAGATATTAAGCAATTGCAAAAAGGTGTGAGGTTATTGCTACAAAAAAGGTGCTCTAATCGTTTCTTGGTGGCTCCTATAGAAGGACTAGATGAAATTTGCAAGAGAATTGAGCAGATGGATGAGTCGCTACTTGCTTGGTATAATGTTGTGGATTGTGGTTTGTTTGAATTCAAAAATCATCCACTTGAAAATGTTATAGATTACTTCACTGTGAAAATATGCAATGTTAATTCCGGATATCTATCTTTGATTTTTGTTATAAAATTAAAAAATGATAAAAAGGAAAAGCTTAAGCGGATTATAGATAATAATTATTATGAAACCAGAGGATATGCATTTCAAACATTAACGGGAAATAGTAAAACAACTGGCGCATTTAAAAATTATTCTGTTACTCGATATAATGATAATTATCTAAAGGCTGATAAAATATATGAATTTATTTGTTATATAGAATGGGAGTTTTTGGAAGAACTTAGTTCATTATTTCCGTTTGTTTTTCATAATAAAAATGTATCTCCACCTAGAATAGAAGTTTATAACACAAATATTGATTGGCGTGATGATAATAGCGTTTTCTGGCAATCATTAGGCATTGAAGATTATCAAGGCCAATTTGTGGATGAGAGACAAAAAATGTTTTTTGAAAATACACTTTCAGGAAGGTATGGTAAGTTATATGCGAATAATAGGCTTATTTATATATTTAAGGATGACGGCATTGAAATAGGACAGTTTGAATCAATAAAGGACATGGTTTATTATCATATTGAAGAGTATGCGATAGATTATTTTAAATTTATGTTTTTGGATATGTTGTCTAGAGAGGCAGGAAAAACACTTGTGGAGTACAAGCATAAATTAGATAATATCAAGTTAAAAAGAAATAATCTAGAATCACTTCTAAAACTTAAATATAATTTCTCAATGGAAATAGATGATTTTAATAGGTATAAAAGAGACGATATTTGGGATAAATCAAAAAAGAGATTTGCTGATGTGTATGCGTATAGTGATAGGGTGGCTGACCATGCATTGAATCATTTCTTTATTTCACATAAAATTTTTTGTGATAATGCCACTTATGAATCAAGAAAAATAGATGAAGACATAGACATGGTACTTGCCGAGTTTGAAGAAAAGAAAATGATTTTACAAAATCTGGCAGATTATAAAAACGCTGCATCCAGTTTGCGATTGAATGTGATAATGACAATCTTCACTGCGGCAACTTTGTTTTTTGTTATTTTTCCTGATAAGGCAAAAGCGATTGCAAATGTTATATCTGCCATATGGAATTATTTTATATATAAATTGTAAAATATAGTGTAAAAATCTTTAGTAGTAACCGTTTTTGATTTGCTACCAACAGTTAGTAATAACATGCCCAATTTTGCTCAGATTCACCAAAAACTGTTGTTTCAGAGCATATCATCATAATCACGAAAATCCTTGCAAAACAGGGCATTTCGGGGAAAAACAAGGAGAAACAAAACTATGATAACAATACTTTTCATCTGCCACAGCAATAATTTCCGACCCGATAATCCAGTTTACTGTTGCGAGGGTGAAGAAGGTTATAAAGTTATAGATTCTCCTTCCTATACTCATTCGGCGTGAGTCCATAATGCCTGTGAAACAACTCACAGAAATAGCTCGTACCGGAAAATCCGCAGGCATAAGCCACATCAGTCACGGACATAGAGGAGTTTCTAAGCATAGCACATCCCTTTTCAAGGCGATAGTTGTTCAGGTATTGCATGGGCGATACAGACAGATATCTCTGGAAAAGGGATGTGCATTTTGTTTTGCAGCAGTTTCCTGCGCTTGAGATATCTTTGAGTAGCAGCTTGCCCGGATAGTTCTTCTGGATGAATCCAATCATGGCAGTGAGTGACAGGAGGTCATCTTGGCGTATATATCAGATGAGGCAGTCATGGAGGAGCAGGCTGGGTGCAGAAAGATATTGCAGAAGCTGAACTTTATGGATCGCTCGGATTTTGATGGCATATCAGCGGTAGTAAATGAATTGTTCGACAAGTCTGATGGAGCCTGTGTCAACTCGCCATTTTACTGCGATTACGGTTCACACATAGAGGTGGGCAAGAACTTCTTTGCAAATTACAACTGTACGATCCTTGATGTTGCAAAGGTGACCATAGGTGACAATTGTTTCATGGCGCCAAATGTAGCGATATACACAGCAGGTCATCCGATATATCCTGATGTGCGCAGTGCTATGTGGGAGTATGGCAAGGAAGTGACCTTTGGGGACAACGTGTGGATAGGCGGCAACACTGTGATCTGCCCTGGCGTGCATATTGGAAGTAACGTTATAATCGATGCGGGCAGTGTTGTTACAAAGGATATCCCTGATTGGGCAGTTGCAGCGGGAAATCCATGTAAGGTGCTTCGCATGATCACAGAGGATGACAAGAGAAGACTTTTCCGCGATGAGGAGATAGACGATGAAGCCTGGACTGAGATTTGCCAGAAGCTGGGATGGTAATGTTACACCACAGGTTCATTGAATTTTTCTGGGTGTCAGTGCATAATGAGAACAACGTGGGCTGACACGATTCAATCCGAGGTTACATTACTTGTGACCTATCCTGTTGCGAAAGATACAGGACGCTGGCAGGCAGCGAAAAACTTTGCTCCAATGCCGAACGTAAGGGTCGGTCTCGTTGTTCGGACAACAGAAAAATCAGTCATTAGAGGGTGGGAGTATTACTGAGGCAATACACCATCCTCTTAAATTTGTGCTGTTCATCATACTTAATATAACTTATGAATTTGTCTGATTGAATTTAAAATAATTAGTGCTAAAATGAAGTTGGTTAGGAAAAACTAACTAGATGAGTATACAGACGAAAGGTGGTTATATTTGTGATGAGCATTTTACTGAGTATAGGTCTTGTTGTTTACATAATATTACTTATAATAAGCTGTAAGAATAAGGGTAATAAGAAGATACAGATTGCAACGCAGTTGGTTCAGGGCGCACTATGGACTCTGCTTGCGGTGGACAACTGGCAGAATGGACACTTGATTACACTGATCGTATATGTGGTGATCATTGTACTTTCATTTGCAGGGGCCGTGCATTTGGTTGTTAAGAAGTAGGAGAGACTCAGATTAATATTGATTTGAGGTTGTGTCAGAGGAGATGATGTGGTTATGTCATATGAAGAATATAAAAACATGAATGTTCGTATAGAACTGCTAGAAATTCTGGCTGAGGCAGAAGATGATGTGAGAAATGTCAGGGTTGCCCCTGCATCCGAGACATTGGGCGATTTGAGAAAAATGCTTCAAGAGGGGTGATCTGTTTTAAAAGTCTGCTCAGGCGGTTGGCGGTGCTGTTGGTCACAATCCAATATCAATCGTCATCCCGTGTCACAGAGTAGTCGGTACAAATGGAAGTCTGACCGGTTATGTAGGTGGAATAGACAAGAAGATCAAGCTGCTGGAGATAGAGAAAACAGATATGAAAGATTTATTCAGACCTAAGAAAGGAGCAGATCAGTTTATGCCGCACACCCTGCAGACCTCATGAACCCAACGGTCTGCGTCAAGCAGTAGTTCTTCGTGCTGCAGATCAAATTCACAGATATCCGGATCGGCGAAACACTTCCTGTAACGCTCAAGATATTTCTCACCCATTTTCTTGGCGTAGAATACGTGGATAGTAGTTCCGGGTACGCTTATGTGTTCTCCAACGCTTGTGTATAGGTCGGTGCAGAACTGATTCTTCATGGACTCCTTGGATATGAATGAAAAGTCTATTCCACTTCCTTTGCCCATGATCTCCATGAATTTCTTCATATATTCAGAACTGTCATTTCCTTCGTTCATTTTCTTCTCAAATACTTTTTTCAGAATACCGCTTTCCTTGCCGGTGATAAAAGGATAGAACATAGGCATCATGATGGCTGTCTCAAGTTTTGCCAGCCACTTTGGCGCCTGATCCATGTCGCTTGAACCTATGATTCCATGATCTATATGTATATCCTGACGCCCAATCAGGAGAGAGACAAATGAACCTCCGAGGGAACAGCCGTACGCTGCAAACAGCTTTCCGTCAAGCTTATCTTTGATGTAGTTCTCAACCTTCAGAACTTCGTCAAGCTCTGAAATAAATGTAGAATTCTCCGTATCGTCAAATCCACTGTAGCTGACAACCAGAGTATGAAAGTGCTCCTGAAGCCCATCAAGAACGTGTCCAAAGTTGGTTTTCCAATAGCAGCAGGTGCCAGGAAAGAGCATGATGCTCGGTTTATTTTTATCCCCGAATTCGTAAATTTTCATAAAAATATTCTCCCAATTGTTTGTTAATGTGCTAAAATCAAGCACGTTAGACATACCTAACTAATGCAGATACTAGCACTGGCGAAAGCGACTGTCAATGTAAGTTCCTAATTGTCCCATATCTCCGGAATCAATGCCCTTGTCTTGACTTCAATTAAAACATAACGGTGTTTTTGTATGTTGTAGAACAGCATATCAATAAATTTTTTAGCATCTCCGACAAAAAAGGGTATTCTTTGCTGACAAAAGCAAATTCACGATCTAATTCAAGAAGAATTTTTGGGGAATTATCCATGATTGCATCTTTCAATTCTTTTTCATCATACCCTTCTCTGAGATTAAGAAAATGCAAAGAGGAAAGTCAGAGAATGAGAATTATTACTATTTTCTTGACAATAAAATAAAAATAGAATATAATCCTTATTAAGAATTAATCCCAATAATGAGCGGCGACAAGCAGGAAAAATGCCATTCAAAAAAATCTTGATATATTGGTAGAGGAAGGTGCGTAAAGTGCAGTGAGATTTTTGATGCGGATATGGATGAAATTACCGAATTTGCTGGAAAAAATTCGTAACATTCATGGAATTGAATTTTTGGATTATGATATTTCATTTAAAGGAATTTGCCCGAAATGCAGGGAGAAAAATAGTAAAGAAAACGGAGGTAAACGAGATGGCAGTAAACAAATATGCAGGAACACAGACAGAGAAGAATTTACAGG
>ULQZ01028161.1_pt1 | contig 16762 bp, 13 predicted proteins | sample 1955011 | NCBI WGS metagenome assembly ULQZ01 (sample SAMEA4835670, study PRJEB28245) | human gut metagenome | biome: gut microbiome; material: fecal sample | place: Denmark | collected 2008 | reverse complement strand
CCCACATGCTGCAAAAGGGGCGGCGCAAGCCGGGCTACCTGGGCGTGACCCTGCTGGACAAAGCCGTCGGCCTTGCCCGGCGCGAAGGCTTTGACAGTGCGCTGCGGGATGCAGGTCTCGTGCCCCAGCCGCAGCGGATGAGCATTGCCAAGTTCAACATGGAATCCGGCTACCACCAGGCGGAGCAGCTGTTTGGCCGTGCGCCGGGGCTGGACTGCCTGTTCTGCGCGACCGACTCCATCGCCCTGGGTGCGCTGCAATACTGCCGCAGCCACAGTCTGCGGGTGCCGGAGGACATCATGATTGCCGCTATGGGCGACAACCGCATTGGCCGCGTTGCCTATGTGCCGCTGACCAGCGCCCATCTGCATTACCGCACCGCCGGGGACAAAGCCGCCCGCCTGCTGCTGGACATGCTGGCGGACCCCCATGCCGAGCCACAGATGATCAAGCTGGATTATGAGTTAAAATGCCGGGCCTCCACCGGGGATGACAACTCAGATGAAAATGTCTGGTCGCTATAACAGGCATCCTTTGCGCCACACTTCCCTGCATCACTGCGGGGAAGTTTTTGTTTTGTGCACCCTTTCCATGCAGCCCCCTGTTTTTTGTGCATTTTACCAAAGAACGGTGTGAAACTGTGTGAAATCGATAACAGAACCTTTGCAAGTTGGGTCGTTTGGTCAATAGAAAAAGCACTCACCTTCGTATATAATAAAGCTGTCAAATGAACCAGGCCCCGGAACCTCCTACCGGGCCAACAGATAAAAGAAGGAGCGTGCAACATGGATTACAAGAAAGCAGCCCAGCAGGTACTGGACAACATCGGCGGTGCTTCCAACATTGTATCGGCCGCACACTGCGCAACCCGCCTGCGCCTGGTGATTGCGGATAATTCCAAGGTGAACAAAAAAGAGCTTGAAAATGCTGAGGGCGCCAAGGGCGTATTTGAAGCCCAGGGCCAGCTGCAGATTATCTTCGGCACCGGCATTGTGAACAAGGTGTATGACGAGTTCACCGCCCTGGCCGGAATCACCGGTGCCAGCAAGGAGGAAGTCAAACAGGCTGCCGCTTCCAAAGCGCCATGGTACCAGCGGGCCATCAAGACGCTGGGCGATATCTTTGTTCCCATCATCCCGGCCATCGTGGCTTCCGGCTTTTTGATGGGCATTATGGAAGCGCTGAACTTTATGGTCAACAACGGCTTCCTGAACATTGATACCAGCGGTTCCATCTATGTGTTTGCCCAGCTGTTCTCCAACACGGCGTACACCTTCCTGCCTATCCTGATCGCCTTCTCCGCCGCAAAGGTGTTTGGTGGCAACCAGTTCCTGGGTGCTGTCATCGGCATGATCATGATTCACCCCAACCTGCAGAACGCCTGGACCGTTGCTTCTGAGGGCGTGCAGACCTACCAGTCGGTGTTTGGCGGGCTGTACAAAATTCCGCTGGTCGGCTACCAGGGCCACGTTATCCCCGTTATTATTGCCGTGTGGCTGATGTGCCAGATTGAAAAGCGGCTGCACAAAGTTGTGCCTGCCATGATCGACCTGTTTGTTACCCCGCTGGTCTCCGTTTTCGTTACCGGTTATCTCACCCTCGCTGTCATCGGCCCAATCTTCACCACGCTGGAGGACGGCATCATCAACGGCGTTCAGACCCTGATCCAGCTGCCATTCGGCATCGGTTCCTTCATCATGGGCGGTTTGTACGCCGTCACCGTTGTGGCCGGTATCCACCATATGTACACCCTGATCGACCTTGGCCAGCTGGCCAAGTTTGGCTTCACCTACTGGCTGCCCCTGGCCAGTGCCGCCAACGTTGCCCAGGGCGGTGCCGCTTTTGCCGTTGCCCTCAAGAGCAAGAACGCCAAAGTTAAGTCTATGGCCCTGCCCTCCGCCCTTTCTGCCTGCATGGGCATTACCGAGCCCGCCATCTTCGGCGTCAACCTGCGCTACTTTAAGCCCTTTATCGGCGGTCTGGTCGGCGGCGCCTGCGGCGCTTTGTATGCCAGTGTGACCGGCCTTGGTGCCACCGGCACCGGCGTGACCGGCATCTTCGGCATCCTGCTGCATCTGCACATGCCGCTGCAGTACCTCATCATGATGGCAATTTCCTTCGGCGTTTCCTTCGCTGTGACCTGGGTGATCTGGGCCCCCGAAGCCGAGGAAGCCAAAGCCTGATGTTTTCCCCTCTCAATCAATAAGGAGCTACCTGTTATGAATGCCTTGCAGCGTGATTTGAAGCGTCTTGTCCCCATGGTGGAAGCCGCCGGGGCCGCCCGTGTGGCGGCGGATCCCCACCGGCAGAAGCTGCATGTTCAACCCCCTGTGGGCTGGCTGAACGACCCCAACGGGCTGTGCCAGATCGGCGATGAATACCATGTATTTTATCAGTACGGCCCGTTTGACCCCACGGGAGGGGTCAAGCACTGGGGGCACGTGCGCAGCCGCGATTTGTTCCACTGGGAACGCCTGCCCGTAATGCTGTACCCGGACGAACCGTTTGACTGCCATGGCGTTTATTCCGGCTCCGCTCTGGTGGAGGACGGCATGCTGTACCTGTACTATACCGGCAATGTCAAGCACCCCGGCGAATATGACTACATCAAGCAGGGGCGCGGGCACAATGTCTGCCTTGCCACCAGCCACGATGCCATCCATCTGGACAACAAGCGCTGCCTGATGTACAACCAAGATTATCCCGCCGGGCTGACCTGCCATGTGCGCGATCCCAAAGTGTTTGCACTGGATGGGCGCTACTATATGGTGCTGGGTGCCCGAACACTGGACGACCATGGCGAAGTGCTGGTGTTTGAAAGCGCCGACAAGCTGCACTGGAACCACATCAACACCATCACTACCCCCAAAGCCTTTGGCTATATGTGGGAATGCCCCGACCTGTTTGAGCTGGACGGCCAGTGGTTTTTGGCGGTATCGCCCCAGGGCATTGCCTGCCAGAACGTGTACGGCTGCGGTTACTTTGCCCTGCAGGGTGACTGGCGCACCGATTGCACATTGAGCGAATTCCACGCCCTGGACGATGGCTTTGACTATTACGCGCCCCAAAGCTTTGCCGCCGCGGATGGCCGCCGCATCCAGTTTGGCTGGATGGGCATGCCGGATGCCGATTACACCAACCCCACCGTGGAGTATGGCTGGCAACACTGCCTGACTCTGCCCCGCGTGTTGACCCAGGACGGCACTGGCCGCCTGCTGCAAGCCCCCGCCGCCGAGCTGAACGCCCTGCGCGGCGAAGCCCGCCAGCCGGCAGACGGCGAAACGGTTGAAACGGACCCCTGCTTTGACCTGACCGCCTCCCCCGCCGGGGATTTTGTCCTGACCATTGCCAACGGCCTGACCCTGACTTACACTGAAGCGGACCGCACCTGTACCCTGCGCTTTACCGATGCAGCGATTGCCGCCGGGCGCACCGAGCGCAAGGCTGTGCTGGATGCCCCCTGCCGCAGCCTGCGTGTTGTGGGGGATGCTTCCTCGCTGGAAATATTCCTGAACGACGGTGCCGCGGTGCTTTCCACCCGGTATTACCCGGCAGCGGGCAAGGTTGCCGTGCAGCTTTGCGGCGCAGGCAGCACCCTGTATTCCCTTTCGATTTAACGGAGGACATTCCATGGCACATGATACCTTGTATGCGATCGGCGAAGCGCTGATCGATATGATTCCGTCCAAAACCGGCTGTTCCTTTGCCGAGGTTCCCTCTTTCAGCCCCCGTGTGGGCGGCGCGCCCGCCAACGTGTGCGGTGCTTATGCCCGCCTGGGTGGGGATTCTGCCCTGCTGACCCAGCTGGGAGATGACCCGTTCGGCCACAAGATCATTGATGAACTGGCTGTCTGCGGCATTGATACCAGCCACATCTGTTTGACGGACAAAGCCAACACCGCCCTGGCCTTTGTTTCGCTGGAAGCGGACGGCAACCGGACGTTCAGTTTTTACCGCAAGCCCTCAGCCGATTTGCTGTACGCCCCGGAGCAGGTGGATACCAGCCTGTTTGCCAACGCCTATGCCCTGCATTTTTGCAGCGTTGCCCTGGTGGAAAGCCCCATGCGGGAAGCCCACAAAACTGCCATTGCCGCAGCCCGCAGCGCCGGGACTATCATTGACTTTGACCCCAACCTGCGCTTTCCGCTGTGGCCGGACCGTGATGCTTTGCGCCGCACGGTGCTGGAGTTCCTGCCGCTGGCCGATGTGGTCAAAATCTCGGACGAAGAGCTGGAATTTCTGACCGGCACCAGTGATATTGAAGCCGCCCTGCCCAGCCTGTTTGTGGGCCATGTACAGCTGGTGCTCTACACCTGCGGCAGCGCCGGTGCCCACGCTTACACCCGCACCGCCCACGGCTTTTCCGCCAGCAAGCCGGTAAAGGCCGTGGATACCACCGGCGCCGGGGACGGGTTCATCGGCTCGTTCTTGTGGCAGCTGCACAAAAACGGGGTGGACCGCGCCGCCCTGCCTGCTCTGCAGGCGGACCAGCTGAACCAGTGGCTGGATTTTTCCAACCGGTTCTGCGGTTACAGTGTGCAGCGCTACGGTGCCATTGACAGCTACCCCACCATCAACCAGCTGTAACTTTCTGCCATTCTCTGCTATTTCATCATAAAGCAGCCGCCCGGTACAGGATTTGTACCGGGCGGTTGCTTTACGGTATAGATTTTTCTTTTCTATATTCGCTTTATTTTATTAGCTAAAAGTGCTAGGATATTCAAACAATAAGGAGATGATATGTTGGAACCCAGTTTAGAAAAAATCAGTCACTATATCACATCAAATAGCATTGCTCTTTTATCTGTTATCATTACAGTATTGCTCTATATTTTTACCCGCCATTCTGAAATTTGATATAAAAAATATGAAGACAAAAAAATTCAGTATTTGAAACTTATAGAACTCATGCAAAAAACTCTTACTTGTTCTAAAATAGATAAAAGTGGAGATTCTATTCTTTCTGATGAAATAAGAAAATTATTCTTTGACACCGGCACTTCATTACTCTTATACGGATCTATAACCGAGCTAAAAACGATACAATTTAACGAACTTCCACTTTTGGGTGCATAGTAAATTACTTTGGTGCAAAATCCAATTCTTTGGTGCAAAAGTTCTTGCAAGAAAAGAGTTCTGTAATTTATGTAGGCATAGCTTTCTTTCGCAACAACCATGCTATCACCTCCTATACAAGTCTTAGGATTATAAACTTCAACGTTGCTTCATCCGCAACATTTATTCATCAATTTTAGATTCCAAGCTCTTAAGTGTATGTCCATCAGCATCCTTCCAGCTTGTCAGTCCATTCGCACTCTTGCCAATCACAAACATTGCAGCATAGGAAGGACTGGTAAACAGCAAATTCTCTATCAGTTTCCCGTCAGCATCAAGAGTAGTCTTCTTTCTTTTTTCTTTGATAACTTCCGAAATCGTATCATCGTCCGATGGAGAGATGTGGCTTCCCGCCAAAACCACAAAGCCTTCTGCAGTCTGCATTCCAACGGCTTCGACCGTACCGATTGTTTTAATGGTTCTTTTCAGATACAACTTCCCGATATCATCCGCCTGTTTTTCTTCAACTTCCGTTTTTACTTCAACTGGCTTGGTAATAGGTTCAAACAGCTTATGTCCCAAGGTTCCCATGATTACTTTTGCATAATCAATGAACTCCTCCAGTTCGCATTCTTTTTCTTCTGTAATATTACCCGGCGTAGGATCATTTCCATTTTTGACCTCATAGCGATTCGCTTGCAGTGCCAAATTACAGAAACGGTTTTCAAGATAGCTTATCTCAGTGGGTCCAAATGAATTATTGGATGTGGTAAATACGACGGCTTCTGTCCAGTAATCTTTTTCTGGATTTCTCTTATGCTCCTGCAGGCGATTCAGAATACCTTCACCGTTTTTCCTTGCTCCAGCCTGTCCAATATAAACAACACCTTTTCCAGTGGTGTCTGAAGTACCAAAGAGGAAATAAACACCACTCTGTTTTAAATCCTCTCGTTCCTTGCAGCGGTCAAGCTCTGTCCGAGGAATTTTATATGCAATACCTGTCCAATTCGCCAGTGTACATTTTATTCTGCCACCGGCCTCACCATCCATCAGAAACAGATTTATACTTTTGCCTCGCATCACTGTATCCTCCTCGCCTTATATTTCCTTTTCACATAGGTCAGTTCTACATCATAACCAAGCTTTTCTAACATCTGCAAAAATGTGTTATTTACAATTCCGTCTTTCTTCTTTATCAGGCGATTTACATAGGACGGCGTGGTTCCAACTTCTTCAGCCAGCTTTGCCTGCGTGGTCGCAGCTTCTATACATTTTACCTTTACATCGACCTCTATATTATTTTTCAGCATACTTCCACCTCATCTGTTTGAAATATATTTCACTGCAAGTGTAATTTATTATATCGCAAGAATTGAGTTTTTTCAATCGCTTAGAGTTATTCCGTTTATTCCTATTATTACAAAGTTATTTCCAAAAACAATAAATAAAATTACAACCAAAATAAGTTCCCCTCAAATACATCAGAATACCCCCTCTATAATTCAACCGTTTCATTTATCTTAGCAACAAAATGAGGCGTATCCATATATCGTGGATACGCCTCATTTTGTTTATTCTATTATCTTTATACGTTTTACAGATGCAGCACGCGGTCCTTGATTTCGGCGGTGCGGCCCTGGTTCCAGAACTGGGTACCGATGTAGCCGCAGGTGCGGCGGGCAACGTTCAGCTTGCTCTGGTCGCGGTTATGGCAGTGCGGGCACTCCCACACCAGCTTGCCGTCGTCCTCCACGATCTTGATCTCGCCGTCATAGCCGCACACCTGGCAGTAGTCACTCTTGGTGTTCAGCTCTGCGTACATGATGTTATCATAGATGAACTGCATCACTTTGATGACAGCTTCCAGGTTATCCTGCATATTGGGCACTTCCACATAGCTGATGGCGCCGCCCGGAGACAGGCGCTGGAACTCGCTTTCAAACTTCAGCTTGGTGAACGCATCGATCTGCTCGGTCACATGCACATGGTAGCTGTTGGTGATATAGTTGCGGTCCGTAATGCCCGGCACAATGCCAAACCGCTTTTGCAGGCACTTGGCAAACTTGTAGGTGGTGGATTCCAGCGGGGTGCCGTACAGCGAGTAATCAATATTTTCAGCGTTTTTCCACTCGTTGCACTTATCGTTCATGTGCTGCATCACACTCAGGGCAAAGGGCTTTGCGGCGGGATCGGTATGGCTCTTGCCGGTCATATATTTGCAGCATTCATACAGGCCCGCATAGCCCAGGCTGATGGTGGAGTAGCCGCCGTACAGCAGCTTATCAATGGGCTCGCCCTTTTTCAGGCGGGCCAGAGCGCCGTACTGCCACAGAATGGGTGCCGCATCGGACAGGGTACCCTTAAGGCGGTTATGGCGGTACTGCAAGGCGCGGTGGCACAGTTCCAGGCGCTCATCAAAAATTTTCCAGAATTTATCCGGCTCACCGCCGGAGGACAGGGCCACATCCGGCAGGTTGATGGTAACAACACCCTGATTGAAGCGGCCATAGTACTTCGGCTTGCCCGGCACATAGTTCTTGGCGTTGGCCACGTTGTTCCAGCCAGTGCCGGAACGGTCGGGGGTCAAAAAGCTGCGGCAGCCCATGCAAGTAAATACATCGCCGTTGCCCTCGGTCTCACCCTTAGACAGCTTGTATTCCTTCATCTTCTTTTCGCTGATATAGTCCGGCACCATGCGCTTTGCGGTGCATTTGGCGGCCAGCTTGGTCAGGTAGAAATAGGGGGTGCCTTCGCGGATATTATCGTCTTCCAGCACATAGATCAGCTTGGGGAACGCGGGGGTGATCCAGACGCCCTTTTCATTCTTAACACCCTGGTAGCGCTGGCGGAGCATTTCTTCCACGATAATGGCAAGGTCAGATTTCAGGCGCTGGTTTTCGCCCGCTTCGTTCAGGTACATGAATACCGTGATGAACGGTGCCTGGCCGTTGGTGGTCATCAGGGTAACGACCTGGTACTGGATGGTCTGCACACCGCGCTTGATTTCCTCGCGCAGACGGGCTTCAACGATCTGGGAGAGCTTTTCTTCACCGGGATCAATGCCCAGTTCCTTCATCTCCGCTTCGGTATCGCGGCGGATCTTTTTGCGGCTGATATCCACAAACGGTGCCAGGTGGGTCAGGCTGATGCTCTGTCCGCCGTACTGGTTGGATGCCACCTGCGCAATGATCTGGGTGGCAATGTTGCAGGCCGTGGAGAAAGAATGCGGTTTTTCGATGAGGGTACCAGAAATAACCGTGCCGTTCTGCAGCATGTCGTCCAGGTTGACCAGGTCGCAGTTGTGCATATGTTGGGCGTAATAGTCAGCATCATGGAAATGAATGATGCCATCCTCATGTGCCTTTACAATCTCGGCAGGCAGCAGCATACGCATGGTCAGGTCCTTGCTGACCTCGCCGGCCATATAATCGCGCTGAACGCTGTTGACGGTCGGGTTTTTATTGGCGTTTTCCTGCTTGACTTCCTCATTGTTGCACTCGATGAGGGACAGAATGCGGTCGTCGGTGGTGTTATGGGTACGGCGCAGGCTCTGCACATAGCGGTAGGTGATATATTTGCGGGCCACCTCATACGCTTTGGTCTGCATGATGGCGTCTTCCACCAGATCCTGGATCTCCTCCACGTTCATGGCGTGGTTGCGGCTCTGGCATTCCTGCGCCACATCGTCGGCAATGGCCGTGATCTGTTCCTTGGTCAAGCGCTGGTTGGAGGCAACAACGTTGTTGGCTTTGGTCACCGCTGCAATAATTTTGGATATATCGAAAACGGCCTCGCTGCCGTTGCGCTTGATGATCTTCATGAACTGTTATCTCCTTACCTCAATAAAAGCTGCCGGGTTGATTCCCCACACCAAAACCGCTCCATGATTTTGGCGAGCGTATTTATCTTACCGCATCGACCCGGCAAAGTCAAGCCAACACACCACAATATATTGTATATAATTTGCTAATAGCACCCATATATGCCATATAGCGCGATGGGACGTTCAAAAAGATTGCAAAACAAAACGCCGAAAAAAGCGCTGGCTTTTTGGGTAAAATAGGCACTTTTTTCAAAGCTGCGATGATATGTGATTTTATTATTCCCTGGCCGCTTGCTTTTGCCCGGCACGGCTGGTATACTGGTGCAAGGCATCTGCCTATTGTGATGATTTGCCGTAGCACTATACAAGATATAGTGTTGCATGTTATAAGGAGGCTCCCCGCGTGAACTACGCAACCATAAAATACTGTGATATTGCCAACGGCACGGGCGTGCGTACCAGTCTGTTTGTTTCCGGCTGCCGCCGCCACTGCCCGGAATGTTTTAACGCCGTTGCCTGGGATTTTGGTTATGGCCTGCCCTTTGATAAAGCCGTGCGCAATGAAATTTTGGGCAGCCTTGCCCCGGATTATATTGATGGGCTTTCCCTTTTGGGCGGCGAACCCTTTGAGCCAGAAAACCAGCGTGCGCTGGTGCCGTTCCTGCACGAAGTACGGGTGTTGTACCCCCACAAAACCATCTGGTGCTACACCGGCAATGTATACGAAACCGAACTTTTGCAGCCCAGCCACGCCCGCTGCGAAGTGACGGACGAGATGCTGAGCCTGATCGATGTGCTGGTGGACGGCGAATTTATCCCCGCGCAGCACGATATTTCGCTGCGGTTCCGCGGCTCCAGCAACCAGCGCATCATTGACTTGAACGCCACCCGCGCCGCCGGGCACACCGTACTGTGGCAGGATGACCCGCTGTTTGCTGACCACAAGATGTAAGGCAGCGAGTTCGCGTTTTTGGATTTTGTGTAACTTTTAACAAATTTGACTTGTATTTCTGCCCCGCAGGGTGTTATACTGACACTAATTTAAGGTTGTGCCAATTGTTCCAGGCACAACCGCCCCAAACAGCTGCCGGGCCAGTTGCCCGCGCACGAAAGGAGAAATTACTATGGCAAAATTTCATCTGATTCCCATTGTGCTGGGCGCAGCCATCGGTGTTGGCGTTTATGTTGTCAGCAAGTATCTGGCTCAGGACGAAGAAAGCGAACAGATTGTGGATGACTCCGCATTTGACGACAGCGAAGCTTCCGAAAGCACCGAAGATGCGGACGAAACCGAAGAAAATGCCGACGAGGACCCCCCCGCAGAAGAACCGGCGGCAGAGCCTGCCCCGGACGAGGAACAGCCCGCACCGTTTGAGGAGCCTGCTGCCCCGGTGGAAGAACCCGCGCAGGAAGATGACGGCGTTACCATTCCCATCCAGAACGGTGGCGATGTGCCGAACGTAAACCCGGTACAGGACAAAACCGAACCCGTTAAGCTGACGGAGGACGGCAAGGTGGACCCTACCACCATCGCCAAAGCCGAAGATTTCGGCGACTGGGAAGAAGAAACCGGCTGCAGAGGCTGAAGGCGAGACGATATAAATGACAACGCCGCAGGGAGTGCGTGATGCTCCCTGCGGCGTTTGTTTTTTGTTTTGGGGGTAAATTTGTATTTGGAGGGAGAGCTTTTGCGTGCACGGCAGGGTTCTTCCCACGTTTTGGGGGTAGCAGCGTGGCAAGGCCCGGCGGGCGGGACGATGCGAGCATCGTCCCCTACAAATCATTTGCAATGTTCGCGGCAATAGGGCAAGGTTTCTCCGCGGCGGGGTGAGGGCACCCCGCTCTACTGCGCACAAACAAGCTCACTGTTATTTACACGTCCGTCGGGGACGCCGCCCCCCTACAAGCAATTTGTTGGTTCATCACAATTTTTCAACATGCAATGGGGCCAGGTTTCGGCGGGGTCGGTTGACCCCGCTCTACCGAATGTTTTATGTTCTATCACCCACTATAAAATGCTCCGTAGGGAACGGTCTTGACCGTTCCGGAACCATACGGTAGATGTCACAATAGAATTTTATCGCAAGCCTTGGCTACAACATCCCACAAAGCATATCAAAGGGGACGATGCTTCCGCATCGTCCCCTACTTATTATTTTACGGGTTATGGCCGCCGGCAGCTCTTACACCACCCATTGCAGCAAAATACCGCAGCAGGTGCCGCAGAACCAGAGCAGCCCTGTCATGAACAGGTTTTGTTTCCAGCTGGGGTTGACACGCCACAGCACAGCCAGGCCGATACCTGCGCCGGAGCACAGCCCCGCAAAAAAACTGCCAAAGGTAATAGCCCCGCCCATATACAGCTGAGCCAGCAGCACGCTGGCACCGCAGTTGGGTACAAGACCGATCAGCGCGGCCATCATGGGCTGGAAAATGCCCAGACTGCCCAGAAATGCCGCGGCGGAATCTGCCCCGACAAAGCCAAAGATCAGCCCAATGATAAAGCTGAACACCAAGATGAACACAAAAATTTCCAGCGTGTGACGCAGTGCCGCCAGGAAAATGCTGCTGTGTTCCTCGTGTTCTTCGTGGCAGTCCACCTCATCGGCATGGCCCTCATAGCCGCCATACAGCCCTTTGGGCAGGATGCGGCGCAGCGGAACATCCAACACCAAACCGGCTGCAATGCCAAACACGATTTTGAGCACCAGCAGCAGGCCCAGCTTGTTCCACAGGGTAGGCTCCGCCGCCAGCAGGGGGATGGCTTCATCCGATGTTGCCAGGAACACGGCCAGCAGCGTGCCGGGGGTAATGACCCGGCTGGCATAAAAGTTGGCCGCTACCGCCGAAAACCCGCACTGTGGTACGCAGCCCAGCAGTGCGCCGGGCACAAAGCCCCAGTGGCCGCCGCCAGCCAGCGCTTTTTCAATTCGCTCGCCATGGTTGCGTTCCAGCCATTCGATCAGCAGATATGCCAGATACAAAAACGGCAGCATTTTTACGCCGTCGATCAGTGCATCCAAAAAAGCATCAACAATAATTTCCATAATTCTCCTATCTGTTGCAAAGGTTGGGGTTGCAGGGCATAACATGGCCGCACGGTTCGGAGCAGCTGCCCGGAGCCATGCGGCCCTTTTTCATTTTTTACTGCCTTTGTTGGTTTCAAAGCCGCGCAGCAGCGCTACGGCTTCCCGCACACGGGCGGGGGAAATGCGGGTACGGAACCGCTCCATGCTGCGGGAAGAAAACGGCACATCATAGGTAAAGGAATCAAAGCCCAAAAAGTATTGCAGGTAGGGGCTTTCGCGCACGATCTCCACCGTTTCGCTGTCCGTTGTGCGGCACGCTGCACGAATCACCAGCACACCGAACGCCATGCGGGCCGGAATTGCCACCTTGCCGCCAGCAGCAAAATGGCCGCTGTACTCCTGTTCAATGGCATCCCAGTCAATGGCCTGGGCCAGGCGCACCCAGCGGTTCTCCTGTACCAGCTCGCCTTCATAGGGCGGCAGGTAGTCATCAATGCTCATCTGATGTTGAATTGTGCGGTACATGGTTGCACCATTCCTTTTTATGTCGTTCCCGTTTTTAGGCAATACCGCATAACTCTAAGTGCCGATACGGCGAGCGAGGTGCGGCAGATGCCAAGCCAAAAGCGCAGATAATACTGGATGTCTTATCGAGCATTTTGGCAACGCAGATGCCGTGCCGCAGCTGCCGGAGCGGTGCTTAAGCCGCAAGGCGGGAATTGTGCGGTGTTGCCTTTATTTTTCCCGCAAAAACGCTTGGCATATATCTGAAAAGCCGAAAACTCAATCCAGTTCTTTGTTTTCAGATATCCCTTAATATCTCTGGATCAGGGGGAATATCATGGCCAGAACCGCCCAAGCGATCTGGTACAGGGCCAGTGCCGGAAGCGGCAGCCCGGCCAGGCCGCCGGCCAGCGCCATGATCATGGCAAGAATGCAGCTGATGAGCACCGAGGCCGACAGCACCATCGAAGAACGGTGTTCCCCCTCTGCCGCACCCGCAGCGGCCTCCAGGCCGCCGACAAAGCTGGCAAAGCTGCCCAGGTGCAGCATGCTGCCTTCGCTTTCCGGCAACCAGGCCACAGCGGGCTCCAGCGCCTTGTGTTCCTTGCCGCTCAGCACCTTGACGGTACCAACCGGCAGGTTATAAGCAGTCTGCAGCAGCGCTTCATCGCAGTTAAAGTCATCGCAGTCCACAATGAGCGAAAGTCCGGCGCGGCGCAGGGAATCCAGCACGGCGGCGGTATCGGGATCACTCTGATAAGCCACCTGGAACATGCTGAACAGCTTGCCGGAAACCGCCAGGTAGATGACCCGGCGCTGGTTCACGGTATGGCGGCGTTCATATTCCATGCTGGGCAGCTGGATATCATAGGTATCCATCAGCCGGCGGGAGCCGATCATGACCCGCTCGCCGTTGATCCAGCCCACATAGCCCAGGCCGTCCAGCGTTTCCAGGTTTTCCACCTTGCACAGCAGCTTGCGGTTATCGCCCGTCATGCCAAGGAAGATATCTTTCAGCGGGGTATTCACATCGGCCAGCATGGAAGCGGAGTAGATGATGGCCAGCTCAATATCCTCTTTGCGCACCGGCTTGATGCCGCGCAGCGTAATGCACCCTTTGGGGAAAAGATCCTGCGCCGTGACCTGCAGCACGTTCACACGGCCCAGCAGTCGGATATCCTTCCAACCGGGGATGACCGCGCCGATCTGCGCGGCACTGCGCTGCATCAAACGCATGGGCATGGCGGAGATCAGCGTACCGGCCAGCGGCGCGCCCAGGCAGAGTACACCGGCCAGCGCAGTGAACGCCGTTCCGGCATCCTTGCGGTAAAGCAGGGTGAACAGGAATGCAGCCACGCCGCAGCCCAGCAGGATGCGGGCAAACTGCTGCTGGTTTTTATCCGATGTGCGGCGGGATTCGCTGCCCGCCAAAAAGCCTTTCATCAGGCGGGTGGGACGGCTGACCAGCACATTGGGGCGCGGTTCCGCCAGCCCGGCGGTCACGGTGCGCAGTACCCCGGCATCTTTCAGCCGATATGCCACAGCGTGATCCATCCCGGCGCTGACAAGGGTAAAGTTATCCCGGATGGTGTGGGCGTCGATTGCCTTGCCTGCAGCGTTACCGCACAGCAGCAGCGCTGCGGGGCCGGTCATCAGGCAGAGGGTTGCGGGGTTATACCATTCCGGCTTTGCCAAAAACATGATACATTGCAGGATGGAGGCCACCGCGGCCATGGCGGGCATGGTATCTGCGGTATTGCCCCGGCGCATGTTGATCAGCCCGGCCAGGCCGCCCAGCATCGTCTGCCAGCACAGGGCTGCGCTGGCAGCAAGCAAAATCAGCATGGTCACCAGCAGCGGTTTGGTGCTGGCTGTGGTATCCAGCGGGCCAAGATTGGCTCCGGTGGCCGCCATAGTGCCCAGAACGATCATCATCAAGGCTGCAGCGCCCACAGCGATTGCTGTGCCGGTGGTGATCATCACCCGCAGTTCCAGGTCATGGCGCACCACGGGGGCATCATCGGTGCTTTCGTATTCGTGGCGGTGCAGGACGGCGGCCTGTGCGGCAAAAGGCGCTTCGCCATCGGGGGTGGTTTCGTCCTTCGGCTTGCCTGCAAACCGGAGGATGTTAAAGCCTTTGCCGGGCTTTTTTTGTTCCGGTGCTTCCGGCTCCGCCCCGGCGTTGGGGTCGCTCAGGTACTGGGCAGCCGCCTGATAATCGGTATCGGTCTTTTCTGTTTTTGCCTTTGAATCCGATTTGATCTTTTCCAGGTTGATGGACTGTTCAATGCCGCGCACAAATTCCGCGGTATTGGGCTTTTCATCCACCAGGGGGCCGATCAGCTCCTCAAAGCTTTCTTCCTCTTTTTTCGGGGCGGGCTTTTTCGGTTCTTCCGGCTGCTCTTCCACCCCTTCGGCAATCTCGCTCAGGCGGATTTGCCCGGTCAGGGTCTGGGCCAGCTCCTGCGGCAGTTCCTCAAAGGTATCGCCGCTGGCGGGTTCTTCCTGCACGGGGGCAGCTTTGGGCGCAGGCTTTTTGCGGCGCGGCGGCAGGGCTGCGTTCAGTTCATGCAGGAACGACTGGGTGCTTTCCGGTGCGGGCTCGTCCCCCAGCTGCATGGTAAAACCGGTGGTCGCCTGCGGGGCAGGCGCGGGCTGCGGCTGCACCGTATCGTTTGGGGTCATGACCGGCTCGCCCACGGGTTCCGCTTCGCGGCGGGGGGCAGGCCGAGTGAACGGCATGGTGCGTTCCCGCTCCTTGCGGGGGGTGAACTCCACGGTATCCCGCTTTTTATTTTTGCGGTAAACATTGGGCTGAGGTTCCGGCTGCGGGGCCGGCTCATCCTTCGGAGGCAGCGGTTTGCCTGTGGCGGCAAACTGGGAAGTCTGCCGCCCGGAGATGGAAAGCCCTGCGTTGGTAGCAGTCAGGCGGGGCATCTCGCCCGTTTCCTCTGTTTCCGGCTCCTCCCGGGGCTGTTCCGGAACCTCCCAGTTTTCTACCGGGGCTGTATCCGGCTCGCCCTCATACGGGTCATAGGATTCCAGCTCGTCATAGACATCGCGCTTTTTGCCGCCGAACAGGCTGGCAAAAAAGCCTTTTTTCTTTGCAGCGTGGTGGCGGGGCGGCTCTTGCTCGCGCAGCTCCATCTCGTCCGGTTCATCCTGCAACCGGGGCAGTTGTTCTTCCAGCTGCTGGGTGCTCTGGTTTTCCACCCTGCCGCTGACCGAAACATTGATCGGCTCAAACTCCCCGGTATCGGTAGCATATCCAAAGCCAAACAAGCCCTTTTTCTTAGGGGTCTGCTGGCGCTCCTGCTCGGACTTCATATCATCCGGAACAACGGCCACGCTGGTGCCAAAAAAGTTGGTAAAATCTTTTTTTCCTTCATCCAGGTACTTGCTGTCCGCTTCCGGCACCCTGCGGCCCAAAAAGGCTTTAATGACGCTGGTGCGGGTGGTATCCCCTGATGTTGCATCCGCCGGTCTTGGTTCCGGCTGCGGGGCCGGTTTTGTCTCCGGCTGTACCTGCGGGGCCGGCTGCTGGGGCGCAGTTTGTGCCGGGGCAGGGCGGGCAGGCTGCGGAACAGGTTCCGAGCGCACCGGCTGAGTCGGTTGTACAGTTTGTATATTATTTTGTTTTTCTACTTTAGGCTCAACTTCCGGCATGCGGCGCGGCTCCGGCACAGAAGCAGGCCGGCGGGCCGGGGCAGCGGGGCCGGGTTTATTCTTTTTGGCAGCCCGCATACTGGGCAGATCGCCCAGCAGGTCGTCCAGCACAGCGGTGGAAAACCGGTCCTCGGTGTTAAAATTATTGCCTTTGCCCAGCGTGATATCCGGCAGGTCCTCTTTCTGGATGGGCCCCAATGCCGAACCGCCGCCGGAGGATTCCTCCATGCTGCCGTGGCCCAGGCTTTGCAGGATGGCATCCACCTGGCGGTCTGTTACACTATCCCGGATACCGCGTTCGGCCTGCTCATGGCTGAGCTCTTCCAGAATGCGGTCCACGGAATCATTTGTACGTTTGCTTGGCATGTTGTTCTCCCCTTTGGTATGGGATTCCTTTTTTTGCGCAGCCGTTACTTGCGGCGCTGCATGATGTTGTACATCAAAATACCGGCGGCCACGCTGACGTTATAACTGTCCACACCGGTTTTGCCACCGGCCATATCCAGCGTAACGGCGGCATCGCACAGTTTGCGCACCAGTGCGCCGGGGCCTGCGCCCTCGCTGCCCAGCACCAGTGCCACCGGGCCGGAAAGATCGGTCTTTTCCAGCGGAGCACCGCCCAGGTCGGCACAGTAAACAAAAATGTTCTGCTTTTTCAGGTCACGGATGGCCTGCGGCAGGTTGG